>Ga0099364_10014051_pt1 | contig 10693 bp, 8 predicted proteins | sample TergutTh196P3_FD_73070 | JGI IMG/M metagenome (GOLD analysis project Ga0099364, IMG submission 73070) | Microcerotermes parvus P3 segment gut microbial communities from Pointe-Noire, Republic of the Congo - Th196 P3 | ecosystem: Host-associated > Arthropoda: Insects > Digestive system > Gut ...
TTGTAGATCCAAAAAGCCATATGGTGGGATTTGTCGAAGTAACAAACCAGTGTAATGATATGGGCCTATTATCACCGGTAATGACGAGTGCAAAAGAGGAATTGGGTATCGACGTGATGGAAGTTGTGGCGGACAAGGGCTATGAAGACCATGCCGACATGCTTGAATGTATAAAGAATGGGAGCTATAAACTGGATTACGAAAGAAGGTGTCAGGATGAGTAAGGCTGGGGTAAAATTTGAGGAAATCCATAACAGGCTGATGAAAGATGAAGAATTTAAAGCGGAATATGAGAAACTAAAACCACGCTATGAATTAATCGCGCAAATCATAGACATCCGCAATCAGCTTAATATTACGCAGGAAGAACTTGCCCAAAGAGTAGGTACTCAGAAATCCAATATCTCACGCTTTGAAAGCGGTTCTTACAATCCTTCATTGGATTTTGTTACAAAAATTGCCCGAAGTTTAGGCAAAGAAATTCATATATCGATAAATTAAAAATTCAGGAGTACGTCATCACCACCTAATAATATCAGATTCAATATTAACATTATTTTAATATGTGTAAGGAGTTTGACATGAAAAAAATACTTACGGTTATTCTGCTGTCGATCGCTTTCCTTCCCTTCACCGCCAGACACGCCGTAAATGCCGCTGAAGTCGATTCTTACGTGAGCCGGGATTACGACTTCGCTCAAATGAAACGGATGTGCATATGGCCCGTGGAATACGGAAATATTCCGGACAACGTGCGGCTCTCCCTTCCAAATTTGATCGAGGACTGGATGAACGAAGTTCTAGCCGACGACAGGCGGATGCGATTTTCTCCGCACGTCAAATCAACGGAACGGATGTGGCGGGATGTTGAGTTCATTAAAGGTCCGTTCGATTTCACCGACCCGTTCGAAAGCGCTGAGGCAACCGCGAAATTTTATTCCCTGTTGGGCGAGGCGTCCGAAGGGGTTCTGAAAACAAGCGTTTCGGTAACGCAGGAACGCCGCTGGCAGGAACCGAGGACCGAGTATTACGAGACGACCGAGAGAGTCAGAAGGGTCGAGCGGCGCAGAAATGAGCATGGCAGATGGGAGGAGATCGAAACCTGGGTCTATATGCCGGTAACGAGAGAGCGCGTCATCCCCGGACATTGGCTGGTCGATACCTGGGCTGAGTGCGAAGCGGAACTATACGACAGCCGGGATTTGGACGGAAGGTTCGTCGCCGCCGCGCGAGCCTCGGAGAGAAACACCAAAGACGAGGGCGAAGCCATGCAAGCCGCCAGAGAAGCAGCCAGAAGCGCGCTCCGCGCGGCGCTGACAAGTATTTTTCATAAATAAAATCCGGGGCGGCAAGGTTGCCGCCCCGTTCAACGTGGTCCGTATGTATGGTGGTCCGTATGTATGTCAGACGGGCGGCAGAATGCCGCCCCTACTCCACGCGTATGCGGCGTACATTGCTGTGCCCAGGTACAGGACGGATTCGTCGATGTCGAATTTGGGCGAGTGGTGAGGGAAATCGCTTCCCTTTTCGTGATTTTCGACGCCCAGGAAGGCGAGTGTGCTTGGGACGACGTGGCAGTAACAACTGAAGTCCTCGGAGCCCATGTTTAATTTCGACTCCTTTACCCTGTCCTCTCCAAGCAGGCTTTCAGCCACCGATTTGGCCAGCTCCGTCGCGGCTGGGTCGTTGACCGTAGCCTGGATGACCCGGCTGTATTTTAATTCGGCCTTGCACCTCATGCTTTCGCTCACGCCGCTTGCGATGCGTCTCATCGCTTCCTCGATGTGATCCTGAACCTCGCCACTGAAGGTGCGGACGCTGCCGATCATCTCCACGCGTTCGGGGATGATGTTGAAAACGTGGGAGGAGGACTTTACCCCCCCGATGCTCAGAACGGCCGTGTCCTTGGGGGAGATTTCGCGGGAGATGACGGTCTGGAGCGCGCTGCCGATCTGGAACGCGGCGATGTTCGGGTCGAAGGCGGTCTCGGGGGTGGAACCGTGCCCGCCTTTGCCCGTTATGACCAGTTCCCACGCGTCCGACGCCGACATCACGGGGCCGGAGCGGTACTGAATCTCGCCCGACGTGACGGTGGACATCACGTGAATACCGAAGACCGTGTTCACTCCCTCCAGCGCCCCCTCGTTTATCATGGCCTTAGCGCCGGATTTCAACCCGTGCTCCTCGGCGGGCTGAAAGAGGAGGCGCACCCTACCCTTCAATTCGGACTTCATCCCCGTCAAAATTTTCGCCGCGCCAAGCAGCATCGCGGCGTGGGAGTCGTGCCCGCAGGCGTGCATTACTCCGGCTCTTTGGGATTTATACGGAACGTCCTTTTCATCGACGAGCGGCAGGGCGTCGATGTCCGCGCGCAGAGCGACGGTTTGCCCGCCCCCGCCGAAAAAACTCCCCGTTATGTCGGCGGTCACGCCGCACCGCGTTCCGCCGAAGCCGGTTCTGATATTTTCGCATCCCAGGCGTTCGAGCTCCTCCGCTATTACCTTCGTGGTTTCAATTTCATTCCACGAAATTTCCGGATTCATGTGAAAGAAGCGCCGCCGCTCGATGATTTCCCGCCCGTATTCGTGCGCCATAGCCTTAATTTTTTCTATCATATCCACGAACCTCCCTTATAGTGCCTCTATGACCCGCACCAAGTAGCCGGCCAGAACCACGGAGCCTATCGTCACCGTGGTGAATCCGCCGATCAGCATCTTGGACAGAATCCCGTCCATTATATACTTTTTCTCCTCATCGTTCGATGCCATGACCGCGCTGACCTCGTTGCAGACAATGTAGGTCCCCGGGAAGCCGAACAGGCAAGTGGAGCTGACGGCCATCGCGACGGCCCAGGAATAGCCGAGAATTTTTCCGGTGACAAGCGACGTAACGGCAAGACACGCAAGCGATATGCCGAAGCACAAAGCGGTGGGAAAGAACAGGTCGATTACCATCGTGGGCGTGGCGGCGGTCAAACCCGCCCAAACGGGAATCAGGCAGAAGAACATCGCGTAGCCCTCCGCGCCCGCCTTCGTGAATATGTTGTGTTCAAGGAAACCCAATTCATAGAATACGATACCTAAAATGAGGGCCCAGACCAGTTTATGAACGACGCCGCCGGTTATTTGGGCGACCCACACGGCAATATATCCCACCAGGAAGGTTTTGAACATCAGGACGAATGGCGTCCGCAATTCTTTCGGAGTCGCGGGGAAAAGCCGCCAGGCCGGCGCCTCCGGGTCGATTTTGGCGGCTTCCTCTTCGCCGGACGCCCCGCCTGAACGCATTTCCGCCAAAAGGCGGCGGCTTTCTTTTTTAAGACACCAAGAGGCCACCGGAAGCCCGACGAAGCTCTGCATGACCAGCAAAAGAGCGGCGAATACGGACAGCTCGACGAAGCCCTTCGCTTCCGCGGCCTCGCGGACTATGTATGTCGCGACGATGCCGCCGGAAAGGGGACCGGCCGCCGTGAGGGACATAACGCGCCCGATGACCGGCCCCGCTATGAAATAAAGCCCGACGGACAGCCCTGCTATTCCCAGGAAGGCAATGGTGACGGTCTTCCACTCGTTGAGCAGGTTCCGAACCTTCATCAGAGTTCCCATGTGAACGAGGAGGAAGGGCATGACGAACGCGTAGATGGGATCGAGCGCCGTCGCTTTGAAAATATTTTTTATTTCGGGAACTCCGAATACGTACTCCAATGTCCAAAATAAAATCAAAAAGACCGCGCCGGTGACGAAGACCATCGAGAAAACGGCTTTGGTCCTGTTCGACACATAGTCCCCGACGGCATAAGCAAACGCCGTGACAGCCAACAGTCCTGTCGCGGCGTCCATCGGGTTTGTCACACCAAAAAACCTGAAAAATTCCATAATCCACCAAGCTCCCAACCGTTAACGCTTAAAGTTTTTCATATATATTTTACAGCCTGTCTTTTACTCCCTCCCAGTTAAATGTGGTGAAAAAACAGGTTTTCGCGTCCTCGATCATTTCTTCAAACGCTTTCAAGGGTACGGTAAAGAAAAACGTATTTTTGTCGAAATGCACTCTCGCCAATGTGTCTACATTGCCTATTACGGCCCTCGGCTTTTCCCTTTTCAATTCGCCCAGGGGGATCCGGAATATTGAGGCGCAGCCTGAGCAAAGCGGCGCGATCACGTTATCGTATTCTCCCGAGCGGTAGCAAAATAATTGAATCAATCCCGCCAACTGGTCCGGGTTTGCGATAAATGTCACCGCCGACGCGCCGTCGCCCCTTTCATACGGCTTTACGACTATGTATTTGAATCCGCCGAGTACGTCCGACGGCTGAAGCCTCATCATCTCCTCGCCTGTTTCCGGCGTCATCTTGACCCTCTCGCCCTCGGGAAATCCCTCCCCCGCGCCGTTCGATATGAAATTGCCGAAACCGCCCTTTATTTGGGGAATACCGTCGTAAAATCCCATCCCCCGCATTGCGCCCGGGCAGGACATCTTTTTGCCGTCAAAACCGTCAAAACACAGCGTTTCCCCGCTCATGGCGCGCTTCAAAAGAGACAGAGAACAAGACTCGTCCCTCGGCCTTTCGGGGGTAGCTTCGTCGTTTGAGAGTATGATGGACATGGCTTTCCCTTCCAGTTTCAGTTCTTTCAATAAATAATCCGCGCTCATTCTTTGCCTCCAATGACGCAATATACGCCTTAGTTTTTGGGGAATGATAACAAGTTGGGGAGTGAAACAGGGTAACGAAAAGTTACCTCTTTTTGAGCGGACACGATGCGCGCCCCTACATACCTATCGGCGTAGGGGCGCGTCCGTTGCTTTCAGATACATTAAATCAAATTGCTGTATTTCATGTTTGAGGAATCGCCGAATAAATATTCTTCCGGCGATTCCTCAAATTTATCGTTAATTTTCGGTCCTGCGCCTAACCGATCTGAACAGTTCATCAATCTCCGTCTGTGTCATTTCAAAGGCCGACGGCACCTGGATTACTCCCGCGCGTATCTTCTCCTCCAAATCATCTATTACGTCCCTGACATTTTCCGGAACCGTGCTTAAATAATTCTGATTCCGCGCTATGCCCACCGCGCCTTCAGACAGCCCCAGCCTTCCCGATTCGCCGAAATTAAGCGCGCCGGTCAGATAGTTTTTCAGGGTGACGGTGATCAGCGCTTCAAAATTCTTCAGGCAGGAAGTAATAATCGAATCCCTGAGCTCCGGATCCACAACTTCGGTCTGGTCCACATCCACGCCGATGGCATAATGCCCGTAATCGTAAGCCGCCCGTATGCAGCCCAAACCCGCGCCGCCCGCCACGCTGAAACATACATCCACGCCCCGCTCGAACTGTCTTGCCGCGAGTTCGTAACCCCTTTCCTCGTCGTTAAAATTGCCGACCGTCGATACTATGACAACGCAATCAGGGTCAACCGCGCGCGCGCCCAAAATATATCCCACGCAGAAATCATGCAGAGCCGGTAAGTCCATCCCTATAACAATGCCCACAGTGCCCGTTTGCGACATTTGCGCCGCGATAGCGCCGCACAGGAACGCCGCTTCGCTCGGTTTGAACATGGCGGAGTAAATATTCCGGCCCGTCGCCTCCGCGTCGATTAATATAAATCTCTTATCCGAAAAAAAGGTGGCGGCAGGTTCCAAAACAGGCGGTGCCAAATGGGTGGCTATCAAGATCAAATCGCTCTCCTGGCAAGCGGCTTCCAGGGCGGTTTTCATATCTACGGTATCCCAGTTAATCTCGAATAATTTCACATTGAGGTCAACTTCACGGGAATCGCGATATTCCTCCGCCGCGCGTAACACTTCCCTCAAAATGCCGTCGTTGTACGATAAATCTCCTATACTGTCCATCACAACCGCGATATTTACCTCGCGCATGGCCGCCGCCGAGGCGGCTCCCATAATCAGCAAAGCGGTCGCGAGAACGGCCAAACATTTTACATACGTCGTCTTTTTCATAATCACTCACCATCAACCGTGACACGGTTTCTCCCTTCTTTTTTACTCAGATACATAGCTTCGTCCGCCCGTTTAACGGCAGCCGTCCAATCCGCGTCTCCCTTTTTGAACGTGGAAAGCCCGAGCGAAATAGTAACGCGCAAGCGCTTATCGGTGCTTGCCTCGGAGTCCATCTCCACGCTGGATCGGATCATCTCGGCATACTTTTTGCCGGTCTCCAGATTCTTGCCGCGCAATAACACAACAAATTCCTCTCCTCCCCAGCGGCATACTCTGTCATTGGCCGGCAGCACACATTTAATGGTTCTCGCCACGAATTGCAAAATGAAATCCCCATATTCATGCCCGTGGTTGTCATTAACCTGTTTGAAATAGTCAATATCGCCAAATATAATTGACGACGGCTTCTCGTTCCGGAGAAAATGAGCAAAGCTCTCCTCCATAAACCTTGAGATGCCGCTCCTGTTAAAACATTCCGTCAGCGTATCGATCTTGTTCAGGCTGTCCATGGTTTTAAACTCATTGTCCGTCCTGCGGAAAAATGACAGTCCGATCCAAATAAACGCCGCCAGCGCCATTCCGGTGAACAAGAGAAACATTTGCGCCATGATTCTCAGTATGTCTTGCCGTTGCGTGTTAAAACGATCCATTTGCATATTTGTAAAATTCTGAATATCCTCCGCGCTGACGCCGGTGGATACCACCCAGTCATACGGCCTGTAAAGCTTGGCGTAAACGAGACGCTCAAGCTGACCGCCGGACGTAATCTCCGTGAAGGACTCCCCGTTTCGGACAAGCTGCTCAAATGTGGCGTAATATCCCGCGTTTGCCTCGTTAATGACGGCATCGCCGCGCCGCTGATAAAATGGAATTATTACCCATCTGGCAAAATCGCCTTCGCCGCTGTAGCTGTTTATCAAGTCTACGCGTACAGCCTCGTCACCCATCAGAATACGGCTGTCGACATATTCCTGCATGGACGCCAGCACGGCATTGTATACCACTTCCCTTTCCACTCCGCAGCCGATCAGGTGCGTATCCCCCAGCTCGAATATTTCTGAGAGGACGTGATCGGCGAAGATGTCCTCAAATTCGTACCACGCGCCGGTAAAGCCTGCCGCCCCAGACTCGGGATCGCCGGATTCCCCGAAGATATGCCCGCTCTCCCGGTTATAAGCCCACACGCTTATGCTCGGATGGATGGCTCTGCTCGCCTCAACCAACGTCATAACGTGGTTATCCTCCGTATGCTTCTCCGGGTCCTCCGCCTTCAACAGATACAGCGTTTGTTCCAGCTCGCGCCTGGCGTCTTCCTCGGCCAGGCGCCTTTGTATATTTATCACAGTGACTAAATTGTTAACGATGTTCTCAATCAGCTCCATTTTCTGATCGCGGGCGAACATTTTGACGATTTCCAGCCTGTCGGCTTCCTGCTTCGCGGACGAAACATAAAATACAGTCAGCATAGCCACCGACAACAGGGAAATAATAAGCATCGTCAAAAGAAAAAACTTTTTCCACATTTTTCGGAGCTGCAAACCGCTTATTCCCCCTTTAAAACACCTTCATTTCGTATTAAAGAAAATAAATAAAATGTCATAAGCTTATTATATCCTATTATATTTGCAGATTATCAGAAAAAAGCAGTTGGTGAGAATAGCCGCGGGCGATCCGATCCCGGGCGGCCGCTCGGATGGATTTTACGCCAATCGCGAAGGGAAGGGCATTGTACGAATATACGATATGCGGAGCGGAAGGTTAAGTTTTACAAAGCGCAAGCATCGTTATGTCGTCGGCCTGTTCGGCGTCGCCGGCGAATTGTCCGACCGAGTCCCCCACAACTTGAATCAATTCCTCCGGCGACATCATTCTTCCCGCTTCAGCCGCCTCTCGCGCCTTCATCGACATCAGGCTCATCAGCCGCTCCTCTCCGAAAAAGTCATCCTCCTCGTCCATCGCTTCGGTAACTCCATCGGTATAAAGCAGCAGCAGATCGCCCTCTCCAAACGCGGTTTGCTGATCGGCAAAACCCGCGTTATCAAAAGCGCCCAACATGGGATTGGTTTCAACAGGCAGCAAAAAGGCTTCTCCGCCGCGCAGCAGGACCGGCGGCGTATGTCCCGCGTTCGCGTATCTCAGTATATCGAGTTTTGCGTCGAAAATGCCGACAAAGGTTGTGACGAACATTCCCGTATCGTTGTTTTGGCACAGTTGGCCGTTAACGGCCGCCAGCAGCGCGCTCGGATCGTCGCCGGCGAGCGCGTGAGTTTTTATAAGAGTCCGGGCCACCATCATGAAAAGAGCGGCGGGAACGCCCTTGCCTGAGACATCCGCTATCACGACGGCAAGTTTGTCCGGGCCGACGACAAAAAAATCATAAAAATCTCCTCCCACTTCCCTTGCCGGAGTCATGGCGGCATATACCGCGGCGCCGGGAAAATCGCCAAACGGAGGGAAAATCCTCGGGAGGACGCTTTCCTGGATGGTTTTCGCCATATCCAGCTCGCTTTCAATCCGTACCCGGCGCTCCGTTTCCTCGGCCAGCCGAACCGTGAAATCGCGAATCTCCCCGAACATAACGTTCACGGAAACGCACAGATCGCCGATCTCGTCATTCGAGCTAATTTGCAGCTCCCGGAAGTTCTCGTCGTTCACGTTTCGCGTAAACTCGCCCGTTTTTTTCGCTATCGCTCTGATTGGGTTCACCAGGGAACGCCTTACGAGGAAGAACAGGGTGGCGAAGCCGAGAATCATGACAACAGCCGTCGCCAGCACTATAACGGCGAAGTACCGCATCAGGAAGCTCATAAGGTCATCCATTGAAATATCCACGCCAACATACGCGAACGGGACCCCCGAGTCCTTTCGCGGTATCGGAACATATGCCGAGGCCAGATACCCATACTTGCTGCGGGTGACGTCGAGTCTGTTTACCGGCTCTCCTGTGCTCATGGCAAGTTTCGCCATTTTGAAATTTTCGTCGAAATATCCGCGCGTGCCGAGGGAGGTGTCAAATTCGCTATCTTCTTCCGGATCGAAAAGGTCGAACAGGTACATGTACTCCGAGTCGCCGATCGGCATCTGAACATAGATGTACTTTACGCCGAGGCTTTTTCTTATGGTATCCAGCTCCGCCTCTATTTCGCCGTAACGTTCGTCCTGTTCGAGCGTTTCCGCGTAGCGCAGCAGCTCGTCCGAATCGAAAACGCTGTAAGCCTGCATGGCGACCCCCAGCGCGTATTTGCCGTACTGTTCAAGCATGAAACTGCGATAGCTTGCGAATGTGGTCATGCAGACCAGCCCCCCCACAAAGATCGCAAAAACGCAGAAAAGAGCCGCGAATTTTGCCGCGAGCGAATATCTTGTCCTTGCTTTCATCGTTTAATCCTCCACAGCGTCGTATTCAAGATAAAGAAAAAGAGGGATAAAACGGCGAGACCTCCGGCAATTTTAAGCAGTCCTTCGGTCAATCCGACGTGAAGCGCGTAGCTGAACACGAACGGGCCGACGGTTTGAGCCGCGTTCTCCACAACGTTATATATGCCGAGCGCTTTACCCTGGCCGTACTTCTCCACTTCGGGCAGTTCGGTGTAATAACTGGTGGAGAGCGATTGCCCGAAGCAGTCCGCGAAGCCCGTCAGCACGAGAACGAACAGGAGCGCCGCGATGTTCTGAAAATAAGCGAACATCGCGAAAGACGCCGCGTATATAAGCGTCCACAGTGACAGTGAGAGCGATTTTCCGAATTTCTTCGAGCACGCCTTCGTGAGCATCGAACTGAAAAATATGACCACCAGGCTGTTCAGCAGGAACGCGTAGCCTATGTGGCTTTCGGACATTCCAAAGTCGAAACCGACGATCGGAAACAGGTATATGATGAAATATCCGGAAATAATCGCGGGCCCCAACAGCGCCAGGAAATACGATAATACTCTGGGCGAGAACAGAAGCTTCGCGGCGCTCAATTCCCTTCCCTCGTCACGATTGAGGGAGGGGCTTTCCAGCTTCGTCATATACGCGCAGGAGAACACGAGAAGAATCAGGCTTACCAAAGCCGCGGCCCCCAGCACCGCCTGATGCGACAGCCAGTTTGTGAGGAACGCGCCAAAAACGACCCCGGAGTTGATCCCCGAACTCATTGCCACCGCGATGCCCGCGAAGCCCCTCTCCTTCTCCGCGGGATTATCCTCTCCGGCCGCTCGCAGATTGGCGAGAAACAGCATCAGCCCGCAGCCGAATCCACAGACCGCGAAACCGGCCGAGAGCGTGAAGAAGTTATAAAACGTGAATGCTATAAAAACGCCGCAGACGATAATGAACCCGCCGACGCTCGCCGTCCGGCGGACCCCGAATTTTTTGACGAACCAATCCCCAAGGAGAGCGGCAAACGCTCCCATAAATACGTCGGCGGATATGGGCACGGCTATGAGAAATTCAAATGAAAACGGCAGGGATATATTTGTTTCCATGATCAGGTCGCGAGCGTAAATAGGCAGAAAGCTGGCGCTGATATTCGTCACAAAATAGACTAAAAAGACCGCGCCTCGCACCATTTCCACCGGAACTCGGGCGGAACCGGCGGCATAGAGCATTTTCCGGCGCGCGTCCACGAACACAAGGAGTTCAATCGTAACGATAATAATGGCCACGCTAATGGATATTACGTTTAAGAAAAGATTCAGAACGAGGCCGATATTATCCCTTCTGAACGCTGCAAGATCCGTGCCGATCT
>Ga0099364_10014052_pt1 | contig 10692 bp, 8 predicted proteins | sample TergutTh196P3_FD_73070 | JGI IMG/M metagenome (GOLD analysis project Ga0099364, IMG submission 73070) | Microcerotermes parvus P3 segment gut microbial communities from Pointe-Noire, Republic of the Congo - Th196 P3 | ecosystem: Host-associated > Arthropoda: Insects > Digestive system > Gut ...
AACTGGTAACAGCTTGTTACCAGTTGACTGCCCTCTTTTGCCAAGCGTCCTTTCAAGACTTTCCAATATTTGCGAGCAGTCTGATAATCGCTGTCGGTTAAAACCGCGCAGATGTCAACGACCGAAAACCACCATTTTTCAGCTTCCTCGTCCCAAGCAGTCCGAACTTGCTTTTCTTCAAAGAGTTTTATTTTGTCTTTTGGTTCGCTCATGTTACTTCATCTCCATGTTTATTTGAACTCATCCACAATGCAATGGAAGAAGCGTCTCTGGCAAACGTATACATCAGTATATAAATCCGTTACTATGCGACTGTTCGCTTTTACCAACGCAGAAAAGATTGATCCGGCAACGGAACGCATAAACAGTATACCACAAGCCGCGCCCGGTTTCCACAGGAAAGCAGGGGGACGGCAGACTGTTACAAAACAAGGCACAAACGGAGTCAAAGTTGACAAAAAACTGGTCACGCAGCGGCTGATGAGAGTAAAATCGGAAATATTGCCTTGTTAAGCCTCTGAAAGCGCCAAAAAAGCAAAAAATGGCGTGAAAGGCTGTCCAGCCTTGCCATTATTTCATGGAATCCCAATATATTAACCGCCCTTTTCAGGTTGTATCCCAAAAAGAGCAACGAAACTTCACATTGCACCTTTCGTCGTCTGCGTAGCAGGAAGTATCTGCCGTTCATAGTTTGCTTGACTGTCCCGAACGGGTGTTCGACAATCTGTTGTCGAAGTTTGTATAACTCCTTGTTTTCGCTGAACACACGGTCGGCTTCTTCATATGTGTCAGCATATTGGCTACGGACTATTATCCTGTACCCGCTTTTACCGCTGGAGCAGACATCCGCATATGTACACTTGGAACATGCCGTCTTGTTGTAGTAGTTGCGACGTTTTGCCGTCTTTTTGCTGTGGGGGTTAAGCGTAGCCCCCGTTGGGCAACGGTATGTGTCGCTTTCGCGGTCGTATGTAAACTTATCGGTATGGAAGTCTTTTGGCTGGTCTTTCGGGTTGGACGCTTCCTGGCGGGATACTATCGCTATTATCTTGTATTTCTTGCCTTTTTGCAAGCATTTCCCGTTGTAGTAGCCTTTGTCCGCAAGAAGTTTAAAACGGCGATACCCTTTCCGTATGAGCCGTTTTGACATGTTGCTCAGCTGTCCCTGATCCGATGGATTCAACGATATATCATAGTCCACTATTATCCCATGCTTTGCGTCCACTACGCTCTGTACATTATACGCAACTTCCACGCCTCCGCGGTTATTGCCCATCAATCGCGAATCAGGATCTACCGTGGATATTTCATTCTCCCCGCTTTTTTCCAGCTCTTCCATGTAAGATTTGTACAATTCCCTGCGGTTCAGCAGTTCCACAAGACCTTCGGGCGCTTCTGCCTGCCAATCTTCGTGTCTGTCTTCCTCGTCCAGCGTGTTTAAGTATTCTTCTATCTTCTCATCTATACGGGACAGACGGTCTGTCAGTTTCTTACTGCTTAAATTGTTCTTTTTGTTGTTGGACGCCTTGAATTTTGATCCGTCTACCGCTAACAGTTCCCCGCCTACCAACTCCCACGAGCGGCACAGTTTTACAAACTCTCTAAACAGTTTTTGCAGTGCCCGGATATTCATTCGCCTGAACTCCGATATTGTTTTATGATCCGGCATCAACCCTTCCGTGAGCCACATCACTTCCATATTGCGTTTCGTTTCTTTTTCAAGTTTGCGTGAGGAGCGTATTCCATTCTCATATCCATACACATACAACTTCACCAGCGGTCCGGGCGGATAACCGGGACGTCCTGTTTCTGATGGCTCTGTGCGTGTGAATCCTAGCGCTTTCAAATCCTGTAGTTCTATAAATCGATCTATTACACGAGCCATGCTGTCTACTGCTACCAGTTCTTCCATTGACCAATATGTCGTCTGATCCCGGCTCGTTCCCTCGATATATCCCACCGCAACCTCTCCTCGCTTTCGTGTTGCCTCTATTTTAACATATTTTGTTCCTTTTGACTCCTTTTTTATGCTATTTGCGACTTTCGTAACAGTCTGACGTCCCCCTGCTTCACACTTCATCTCCATTTTTAGATGATAACATCGCGGACTCAAATTAAGTTTATATTGACAAATCCACAAAGGATAGATATAGTAATTACTAATCACGATTTGTATAATCAAGATTATCTATTCGAGGTGTGTTGAGTGTTTATCGGACGTGAGCAGGAGCTTCATTTTTTTAATGATAAATATAACTCTCCCGGCGGTCAGTTGGTTGTTCTGTACGGACGCCGGCGTATCGGGAAAACCGAAACCTTGCATAAGTTCTGCGAGGGTAAGCCTCATGTGTTCTACTCCTGCCGCGAGTTATCCGACGCGAAGCAGCTTGCGGCATTCTCTGAGCGCATACTCAAAGCCGGCAGTCCTGCCGCCAAGTATTTTGACACCTTCGGGGATTGGGAAACGGCGTTCAAAGGTATTTTAGAGCTGCCGGCCGATGGGGCGAAGAAGCTTCTGGTTATCGACGAGTTTCCTTATATGTGCAGGGGAAACCCTTCGATACCGTCCATCTTACAAATACTATGGGACGAGCAGCTAAAAAACAAAGACGTAATGATCGTCCTGTGCGGCAGCGCGATGAGCTTCATCGAAAAGAAAATTCTATCGGAAAAGAATCCCCTGTACGGACGCGCGACCGGAATCTATAAGCTCAGCGAGCTGCCGTTTGAAGACGCAGTTAAATTTTTCCCCGGCTACACAGAAGAGGATAAAATGATGGCGTACTCGATATTGGGCGGCATACCTCATTATCTGCGGCAGTTTGATCCTGTGCTTACTCTGCGCGATAACATCGTCAAGAATGTACTGACAAAGGGATGCGTTCTCTACAGCGAGGTAGAATTTTTGATCCGTCAGGAGCTGCGCGAACCCGCTTTGTATAATACAGTAATTGAGGCCATTGCGCTTGGGAACACGCAGCTTAACGACATCTATACAAAAACGCAAATTGAAAAATCCAAGATAAGCGTATATTTGAAGAATCTTATGGAGTTACAAATACTTGAGCGTGAGTTTTCAATCCTGTCCGACAGAGGCACGGCGTCAAGCGGAAAAAAACAAGCGGCGTCAACACGGGGACTATACCGGATAACCGATAACTTCTTCCGTTTCTGGTACAGTTTCGTACTCCCCAATATTTCGGATTTGGAAACCGGAGACCCCGACGGCGTATTCAAGTATGCGATCGAGCCGCAATTAAACAACTTCGCCTCACCCGTCTTTGAAACCGTATGCCGGGAATTCTTGCGCAGGAAAAACCGGCTGGATGAGCTGCCCTTCAGGATTTCAAATCTGGGTAGATGGTGGGGCAAGCTAAATATAACAGTTCTCAGCGATAGCGAAAAAGAGAAGCCGGCCGCTGTTGATTCAGAAATAGACATTGTTGCCATTGACGCCGAATCAAAGCATTACATCATCGGAGAGTGCAAGTTCCGCAACGCCGATACCGACGTCTCTGACCTTGAGCGGCTGAAGGAAAAGGCAGCAGTCGTAAGAAAAGGTGCGTATATAATGTACGCATTGTTTTCAAAATCAAGATTCACAAAAGGATTGACCGAGCAGGCGAAAGCAGACGCAAGTGTGCGGCTGTATTCGCTCTCGGATGTTATTGACGGTTAGTAGTGAGGTAACGTATGGCGCGTAAATTGTTAGTGTACGCAATGCTGATGGCAATACTCGTTGGCTGCAGCGGGCAAGCAGATACGCAGCTATTGCCGGAGGATAATCATACTGTTGCGGGTGAGCATTTTAATCCCAATAACGGGCAAACCATACCGGATGCAGAGTCAACTTTGGATGATGAACAAAACCCTACAGGAGTGCCGCCGCTTACGGAGGCTGAGCAAAGCGCAGAGAAGTTGCCGCCGCTTACGGAGGCTGAGCAAAGCATAGCGGATGTGTTAATCCATGTAGTACATAATTTGCTTGACATGAGGGGTTCCGGAGAACACCCCATAATTGCCCTGCTGGAGGATTCGGTAATTGAAGTCTCATATGTTCAGGGATACTTTTGGCTTGGCTGGGGCTATGAAGACAAAGATTTGTTGGAGGTTGCCCCTGAAGGGATAACTTGTTTTCTGCGGCCGCCTGAGCCGGCATGGAATGGCCCGACACATGCTGTAATAAACTTAGGAATAAGCGAAGATGGAACATATATTGATCATACCTTTGGTTTTCACCCACTTGGGTGGGAAGACGTTGAAGAGTATTTATCCTACTTCATTGACTATCCTCCCTCGGAAAACCCGGTGCAGACGTTTACCTTTTATATTCCGCCAAGGGTAGACTATTGGGAGGTTGCAACAATTGACGCCGGCATTTATGAGTCCGGCAACTCAAGAATCCGTATAGAGTACCCGCAGATTAGGGGATTGCTTGATTCTGAAGATGAGGCAAAGCTTAATGAACTGATTCGCTCTGAAGCTATGCTTTTATTAAGCCGGTTCGACCCCGGCAGATTGGAATATCTCGGCTTAACGGTTGTTTTTGAAGTAAAGCTAATGAGCCTTAAAGCGCTGAGTATTGTCTATACCGGATATTGGACTACTGCAGGGCCTGATATTGAAAATAGCCTCTTTTACACTACTAATATTGACATGCGAAGTATAAAAAAACTGCTTCTTGACGATTACTTTCTTGTCTCCCGTAGGTTTGTGGATGTATTCAGAGAACGCCGAGCCGTACTGGTCGGAGCAATGGCAGGTTTTGAGTATTCTACTGCCTTTGATTTTGTTTTTGAAGGGTTATCTGACGAGGAGATCGTTGATCTGCTGAGGCGCGCGGACTCAGCGAATGATCCAAACCACATTTACAGCTACTTGACCCAAGACGATAAGCTCGGAATCAGCTTTGGGCTGCCTTGGGATATGCGATGGCATGCGGAATATGAGATCGAACTGGGCAGGCTCGCGAGCGATCTGAGGGCGCCGGGTTTATAATCAAGCGCACCGCAATGATAAGCAGGAAAGGGGGACGGTTCTGTTGCTTGGTAAGCAACAGAACCGTCCCCCTGCTTCAGACTCGCATTTTTTCTCCGCATCTTTTCTATTGCATTGAGCAATATCATCATATATAATACCTATGGAAACAAAATGCGGCGGCCGGGAAGTGCAGCGAACACTCCCCGACCTGCATATGTGAACACCCCACATACACAATAGATTTCTACACCGCTGACTTATTATATGGCATACGCCCCGGCAATTCAAGACCGGAAAATAAGTCATGTTGTGTTGCGTTTTAGTGCTGTGTATGAGGAATACACAGCATTTTGTTTCCAACGGAGCGACTGGGAGCGGCTTTCCCGCTCCCGGCTCGGGCCGTTGGGGACGATTTTTTTAAAAATGAAAAGGGGGTTTTTCAAAATGAAGGACACAAAAATTATTCGTCATTCGCCGTTCGTCAAAATTATACTATTAGTCGTCGTATTTGCCGTTGTAACAGCCATATTGGCAACGGGGCTCCCGGTGAAGGCATCGGCACAGACCGTAGGCCCTACCCCGTCAACAGTTTTTGTCAACGGCGCTGCTACTGAATTTGAAGCTTATCTAATTGACGGCAACAACTTCTTTAAGCTGCGCGACCTGGCGTATGCTCTCAACGGCACAAACAAGCAATTCTCCATTGGCTATGACGCCGCGACACGAGCAATAACATTGACGACCGGCCAACCCTATGAACCTGATGGCAGCGAAATGGCGCCGGGTGACGGCACATCGAAATCTGCGGCTTTGAATACAGCGATAAATATTTCAAAAGACGGGGTACCCGTCGAAATAACAGCCTATTTGATTGGCGGCAATAACTTTATGAGGCTGCGCGATGTTATGAGGCTGTTGGATATAGGCGTCGGATATGACAATGCGACGCGGAATATAACGATTGTTACGAGCATAGGTTATACAGAAGACACGCCGACGCCTGAAACAACGCCCCGGCCAGCTATCGGAGACATCATCCCCTTTGGCGGCTACGACTGGCGCGTGCTTGACGTACAAGACAGTCATGCCCTGATCATCACCGAAAACATAATCAGCTATCGCCGATATCATAGTTCGCAGGTAGATGTAACATGGGAAACAAGCGCAATGCGTCGATACCTAAACGGCGAATTCTTCAACTCGCTGAGTGTGGCGGACAGAGGGCGCATAAGGGAAACTACGGTAATAAATAACGACACCGACAGGCCATGGGATTTTATTTATGGTTATGGCGCAGATGCCGTGCCCGGCGGGAATAACACGACTGACAGGATATTTCTGTTAAGCACAGAAGAAGTTGTACAATACTTCGGCGACAGCGGACAGCTCGCGAACCTCGCGAATCGCTCCCCTGATGATTTTTCAATGTGGATACGGGATGAATACAACGAGGCAAGAATAGCGCGAGATTCATCGGGTTCGGCTTCGACGTGGTGGCTTCGGTCGCCCGGCACCGTTCCTGATAGTGCCGTCGCTGTCAATGCTGATGGCGCCATCGGTCTTTTCGGTATGCATGTGTTCGAAATGTTCGAACTCGAGGGTATCGTTGACGGCTCCGGTGTTCGCCCCGCTTTGTGGCTGAATTTGGAATCTTGAATCTTTTGATCTGCAACTCGATCTATCCGTAAATTTATTGGCCGGCATTGGGCTACGATTTTATTTAGCTCACTCCAGTTCAGCAGCCACGTTATAAATTAGAAAGCAGGGGGACGGTTCTGTTGCTTACCAAGCAACAGAACCGTCCCCCTAGCTTCTTCGTCGGTCAAGGCTTTGCGGACTTCGATGGATTTTATACGTTGGTTTATCCGGTTCTCGCTGTACCCCAGACGGCGGTAAATCTGTATGGCGCGTTCTATAGACTGCTCCGGGTCAACCGTTTCGTCGATGCGCTCGCTGCCGAACTTGCTTTTCTTCAAAGAGTTTTATTTTGTCTTTTGGTTCGCTCATGTTACTTCATCTCCATGTTTATTTGAACTCATCAGGAATCCTTGTGAGTTGCTCAAAAGTTTCTGCTTGCTCAATAAGTAGGCTTATTAGCCAAAAGCGTATGATGCTAGAAGTGTTGAGGAAACGAAATAAGTTGCATAATCAGACAGTATAGTGCTGCAATAAGTTGCAAGTTAAGCAAATTTAACTTGCAATAAGTTGCATAGCGGGGTAAAATAACTCTTGTGGAGGGGACTCATATGTTGCGGAGAAAAATCTTAACCCATCTTATAGAGTGGAAAAACAACGCGAATAAAGTTGCGTTGCTTGTCAAGGGGGCGCGACAGGTCGGTAAAACAACTTCTGTGCGTGAGTTCGGCAGAGCCAATTATGAAAGCTTTATCGAAATAAACTTTGAGCAATCTCCTCTCGTCCGGCGCGCCTTCGATGGCAACCTTGACACGAGGACAATCATATTAAATCTGTCTGCTTTGGGATACGGGCCTTTCGTCGAGGGGAAAACGCTTGTGTTCTTTGACGAGATACAAAGCTGTCCCAACGCACGCACCGCGATAAAATTTCTTGTGGAGGATGGGAGATATGATTATATTGAGTCAGGTTCGCTGCTGGGTATTAACTATAAGGAGGTTTCTTCATATCCTGTCGGCTTCGAGGAGCAGCTTGAGATGTTCCCGCTGGATTTTGAAGAATTCTTATGGGCGCAGGGAATATCACAGGATGTGATTGACGCGGCGCGAGATTCCTGCAGGAGTATACGCCCGGTTCCTGACTTTCTTCACGAACAGCTAATGAAGCTGTACCGTGAATATATGATTGCCGGGGGTATGCCCGGTGCGGTAAACGCTTTCGTAGCAAACGACGACTTTTCTCAGACACTGCGCGTGCAAAACATAATACTCGGCAGCTACCGCGACGATATAGCCAAGTACGCCGATAAGGAGAAAGACAAGGCAAAAGCTGTGTTTGACGCCATTCCCGAGCAGTTGAACAAGAAAAACAAGCGGTTTATACTAGCTTCGCTTGAAAAAGGCGCCGGTAACCGCAAGTACGGGCAGGCAACGATGTGGCTGTCGGACGCGGGTATCGCCTATCATTGCTTTAACGTGACGGCACTTGAGCTGCCCTTGTCGTTTTCTGAAAAGCGCAATCTATATAAACTGTATATGCTTGATACTGGACTGCTTTGCGCTATGGCGATGGGCGGTATACAAAATGCGGTTCTTTCGGGCGATATTCGTATAAATGAAGGCGCGGTAGCTGAGAATACAGTTGCCTCCGAACTCGTAAAACGCGGCATCCCACTGTACTACTATGACAAAAAAACTCGGATGGAGCTTGATTTCATATTTAAGAACGAAGGGCGTTTATCAGTTGTAGAGGTAAAGTCGGGCAATGACTATCGACGCCATGCCGCGCTTGATAACGCAGACGCGGACAATCCCGGAAAGCTCGATCGCCGGATCGTACTTTGTAAGGGTAATGTCGAGGCAGCCGATGATGGAGTCACTTATCTACCGCTTTACATGACGATGTTTTTGTGATCGCATTGGATTGACTTGTGCCGGAGAACCGTCCCCCTGCTTCCATTGTCATGCCAATAGCATAGGCAGAACGAAACCGCCATCATTGCCCCAAACGCCTCGCTTTGCTATATTTTTTATTATCCCCGCCAAGCTCGCGCATCAGTGGCAGGAACAATCCGACACAGATCAGCGTAGAAAGTGCGTCTGCGACGGGCATGGCGAAAATAAGACCATCACGCCCGAACGCTATGTTAAAGATTATGATTACCGGCAAGAACACGACGCCCTGCCTTGCCACTGACAAAACAAGAGCTTGTTTTGCCTTTCCGAACGCTTGAAATACCGTAGATAACACGAACAGTACAGCAAGGAGCGGGATTGACCACGCGATACGATAGAGCATGTATTGACCCAGCGAGATAACATCCGCATTGTCTATAAACGCGGCCACCACAATACCGCCAACAAAATAAATCAGTGCCGCCAACAATGCTGCGATGCCTAAAGCAGTTAGCATTGTGAACCTTAATATTCCGCGCAGTCGTTCGTGTAGGTTTGCGGTGTAGGTGTATCCGAGTAGTGGCTGGATCCCCTGTGACAATCCCATTACAGCCATGTACGGCAGCATTAAAATCACGTTGGCAATGCCAATCGCCGCAAGGAAAACATCACCGTGCCGTGCGCCTAAAAAATTGAATACCATCCACGTCACGCTGGTCAGTATTTCCCTTAAGGATAGCGGAATTCCTATAGCAATGATGCCCCACACCAGCTTTTTGTCAGGCTTGAAGTATTTCAGGCTGACAGAAAGCGGATATCCTTTTTTCACGATAATTCTTATGAAGTACAATGTGCTGACTGTGTTGCTGATTATCGTCGCGATTGCCGCACCTACTACACCCAGGTTCAGAGAGAATATCAAAATAGGATCAAGCAGAATATTAAGTGCCGTACCCGCTATCATACCGAACATCGCTTCTTTTGCAGCGCCAACTGATCGTAATATCTCCCCCAAACCGAAGCTTAACGCGATAACGGACGCACCGCCGGCAATCCAAGTTATATATCCGCGCGAGAAAGAGATGGTCTGTTCTGTTGCGCCTATTAATGGCAGGATGGCATCCATCATCGACAGCATGATTGCGCCTGCTGCGATTCCCAGCACGAGTGTCATGTAAAACGCAAATGCCGATACACGCTTTGCGTTTTCCACGTCTTTCTTCCCCAGCAGCCGGGATATATATGATGCGCCCCCCACACCGAAGATGTTGCCTAATGCCATGCATAGCGTAAACACCGGCATACAAATCGTGACAGCCGCGACTTGGTTCGGGTCGCCTGTCTGAGCCACAAAAAACGTATCGGCGAGGATGTATACGACAGTGACCAGCATACCCAGCATCATCGGCACAGCGAAACTCATCACCGCCCTTGGTATGGGTGCGGTTTCGAACAATTCAGTCTTATCGTTTGGATTTTCCACTCCGCTGCTTTCATCTTTCGTGCTCATGTTTCCATTCCTCCGGTTCCATGTTTGCGATATCCATGAGCATTCTTGCCAGCAGCTCCGTTTCACGCTCCGAATATTTCGCGAGCATCAGCTTCTCAGCCAGTACGCCGTGCTGATAATATGCCCTGTACTGCTCGCGCATCTGTTCATTGAGCCGCAGATAGACAATGCGTTTATCCTCCGCGCTGGGTTCCTTGACTACGAATCCGCGCTTGACCAGTTCGTTTACTTTGATCGTCACCGCCGGTCTGGTAATGCGCACCATGTCGGCGAGCTTGCTGGGGGTGCAATCCGGCGTGTTGGCGATTACATTCAGGTATAGCATACTGTTGTAGGTGATACCGTTATAGTCACCGCCGTTCAGCCACCGCAGTTCATCAATTGAACTGCGGTAATGGTAGTAGTTCAACGCCTCAGGTAAAGTCATGACAACACCTCGATTAAGCTATTATAATTATATTTATATAATTATAATAGCTTAACTATTTGCGCCTGTCAAGCATTATTAAGCACGCTTCAGTATTATAGTTTTTTTGCTTCCTTCTAAGCAGTCCAGCTAAGAATTGTCAAGGGTAAAACTGTGAACATATTGTTAACAAATGCAAGGTAAAAATAGGCAGAGCAAACAGAACGGCTGACACAAGGAGTTTCACCCGCCGTCTGTAAAAAGGC
>Ga0099364_10008594_pt1 | contig 10691 bp, 8 predicted proteins | sample TergutTh196P3_FD_73070 | JGI IMG/M metagenome (GOLD analysis project Ga0099364, IMG submission 73070) | Microcerotermes parvus P3 segment gut microbial communities from Pointe-Noire, Republic of the Congo - Th196 P3 | ecosystem: Host-associated > Arthropoda: Insects > Digestive system > Gut ...
AGCAAAAACAAAAGAAGAATTGAAAGAATTGACACAAACAAAACTCCAGGCTATGTCAAATAATCCAAGCCTGTTGCGAGGAATATATTTCAGATGCTGTGTTGCAGATTTTTTGAAATGACCTATAGGGAGCGCAGCGCAACGGCGGTTAACCTCAAAAAGCGTCTTCGTTCAGCCAACTCGGCAGTTCTTCCCGTGCGGCAGAATTGTGAAGAAAGAATTGTACCGACTCTCCCACTCTACCGACAGATTCTCTGAAAGAATAAACTCCGTAAGAAATAGTATAGTGTTCGAGCGAAGCCCGCCGTCCGACATCATTATTGTTTTCCTTGTCGAACCAATCAATAATTGTGAGACCATCTTCTCCTGCCATTACATCGACGTTTTCCCATCGCAAACGAACCGTGCGTTTCCGAAACATTTGTAATGTGATTAGCCGCCAAAACACGATGATTACTATCGGAACGAATCCGAACATAATGTTCAGATAGGGATCAATGTTAATCGGAGTTCCGAGTGACCTAATCAGAAGTCCCTCTTTGCAAATAGTGAGAATGGGACGTTTCCGGTTGCGTATTTGAAAAACACAAGCGGCAAAGAGTAATATAAACAACGAAAAAAAGATTACCACGACAAGCATGTCGATATCCGGCGCGAACAAAAATACCGGCAAGAGAAGGAATCCCCACGCCAAAAACGGCAGGCAAGCCAGCAAGCCTACCCAAAATAGAAGTGATCTGCCGTAAAACCGGGTCGGATACTTTTCCCTGTCAGAGTGCATAAATCCATTGTACAGCATGCCGCAGATTTTTGGTGCTCATTTTCCGTTATTGCGCGGTGCTCCCCAAGATTCACAAGGCGGGAGTTCAGCCTACGCAATCTTTCCACTCGTCAACACGATCAAATGAGTCTTGCGGCAGTGCTTCGTAACCCTTGTATTTCAGCACTACTTCCCAATCGCAGACCGTCGTGTTACAAGGAACTGCAAGCACATAGTGCTCGCTCCGATTTCTCAATTCCTGCCGGAACGAACTCGATCTGCCGAGTTCATCATCACCAGCAATCCATTGATGCGGCAACAATTTTCCCTGTTCATCGAGCGTCTCCAAGCAGTGTTGATGGCGAGTTTTATGCTTCTTATATTCTTTCTTTGGAATGCGTGCTCGTTCGCATCGTGTCGGATCATCGTTCCACTAGCCGAACAAACACCAGAACATAGCCAAAAACAAGCATTTTACCCAACTCATTGCGCTGCAGTATTAGAGATGTTCCCTTATTGGAAAGTGCGAGAACAAGTACCCCTTCCATTTAAGCCGAATCTGATAGACTCTCTGCTAAACATCAAGCCTTAAAGCAACTCATGTCCCTATTCCGCATCATTCCCTGTTTGGACGTTATCAACCGCCGTGTGACGAAAGGAATCAAGTTCAAGGATAACATTGACCTGGGCGATCCCGTCGAACTTGCCCGCCGTTATTGTGAAGAGGGGGCGGACGAGTTGACCGTCTATGACATCACCGCCTCGGCAGAGCAGCGGCAGACGGACATCGGCATGATCCGCAGCGTTGCCGAAGCGGTACAGGTTCCCCTTACCGTCGGCGGGGGCATCGCTTCACTTGCCGATATAGAGCGGATGCTTGCGGCAGGTGCCCAAAAAATTTCCGTCAATTCACTTGCCGTCAAAAATCCGGCACTCATTGCCGAAGGTGTTAAGAAATTCGGCAGCCAAGCCATCGTACTGGGAATGGACCCGATTGCCGCAGACAGTTCAATCTTTCCGAGCGGTTACGAAATCACGACACGGGGTTTTCGGGAACACAGCGGCATTGATGCCGTTGATTGGGCAAAACGTGCTGCCGACTTGGGAGCGGGGGAGATCGTTGTCAATTCGGTTGATGCCGACGGCACACGGTCAGGATTTGAACTGACCATTACCGGCTTGATTGCCAAGGCGGTCACGGTGCCGGTGGTCGCATCAGGCGGGGCAGGTTCGGCGGAACACCTTCGAGATGCGTTCACAATTGCCGGTGCGGATGCCGCCATCGTTGCCGGTATTCTGCACGCCGGTTTGACCACCATCCCGCAGTTGAAAGAAAAGTTGCAGGCTCTCGGTGTGCCGGTGCATTTTTGCTAAAAGTCTCTCACCATAAACGGGACTGTTTTTTACCGTTATATCGTAAACGGGACGAAATTGTCCTTTGCGCATTCTTTTGCGTACCTTGCGGTTAAAAAAGAGAAAATTTAACCGCAAAGGCGCAAAGTTTTCGCAAAGGACGCGAGGTACAATTACATGCCGTTTACGGTATGCGATCCCCCGTAAAATCAAGTATTTCCCGCAATGGTATGTTCACTATTTTTGGCAAACGCTCTCCCCTTAAAACAATTCCCCCGCACCGCCCTCTTGCAATCCCCAAAAACTCTGTTATACTCTCCCCACAATTTGAAATACCGTTCGGCATGTTGCCGGGCGATGAAATTAGAGTACGTCAGCAATTCAATAGCCGTCATTAGACGGATTGGTTGTTTTCACTGTCCAAACGGTTCGCCGATGTGAAAATTTCCGATGGTGTATGGAATACTGAACGTTCCCGGTGAGGGAGCGTTTGCGCATACACCAGTAGGCATCTTCAAGCGGTATAACTTCGGTGTATTTTATGACGCACCTCCTTGGACAGAGGGAAGAGAACCTATCTATTGAACGCACCGCTCCTATCTTGAGTGGTCTTGTTGCCGATGCTCGGCAAATTCTTAACAAGATACCGGCATCCATGACCAACGATCAAACAAACGTAAACACTTCCGATGTAATTTTGGCATCAGGCAACGGAAAAGGCAATTCGGCGACAAAGTTCTTCTGGGGATTTTTCATCCTTATTGCCACTGGATTCATGTACTTACCCATACCGGCAATGATTGAAGCAGATCGAGCAAGAGTGGAATTACCGAAGGTTATTCCACATTATTCAGGGCGTGCCGACTATATCAACAAAGTAGTGGATGAAAAGGATGCACATGTTGTAAAAAGGCTTTGCTACGCAGCAATTGGAATCGTTGTATCACTTGTTTATGCAACATTGTACCATATAAGCATTGTAGGCTCATACATTCGAGTTCAGGAAAACGGAATTGCCGGAAAAGGTGCCGGAAAAGGTTTTTTCTGGGGAAATCCGTTACTATTCGATTTTCGGCTCAACTATAATCGAATAACAAGCGTGAATGCGACCAAAACGGCGATCATTGTATATGCGTCAGGTGTGCAATATAAATGTTATGCAACGAATCCTGGTGAGATACAAAGAGTTATCGTTGAGCAACAACTGAAAAGAGCATCCTAGAAAATGCCCAAAGAGCCGGAAGTGGAGCACAGCGAAACTTCCGGGTACACCCCGATGGAAATACTTTATTCCACGTAGTGGCGAATACCAACCCTTAACCCATTAAAACCATTATGAAAAAAATTACTTACCACGCAGCTTGTTTGTCCTTCCTGTTCACCGTCTGCTTCAGAGAACCCTTAACCAGCAATATCACAATGAAATCAATATTCAAAATTTTCGTTTCATGCCTCCTCTGCCTCGCCCTGCCCCTGTTAAGCGGCTGTGGAGGGGCTTCATTTACGTCCGCTGATAAGGCAGAGGCGGACAGATACATTGCCGAACATGGAAAAGACGCGCTAATCCATTACATGGCAGATGCAATCGACACGGACGAAATTCCCCCCAAACTCAAAGCGGGGAAAGAGTTCAACCTAAAATATATCGAGTATTTGGTTTCCCAAGGAGCGGATGTCAATGCGAAAAGCGAAGACGATCTATCGGTCGGTATAACACCGTTACACTTCGCCGCCACACTCAATCCCAATGTCGATGTGATCAAATTTCTCGTTGAAAAAGGGGCGGATGTCAATGCGAAAGATAATTCCGATGTAACACCGCTACATGCTGCTGCACTCAATCCCCAAGTCGATATACTCAAATACCTTATTGAAAAAGGTGCGGATGTTAATGCGAAAGGTAAACACGGCATGACACCGCTACACTTCGCCGCCGTTAACAATCCCAATGTCGAGGTACTCAAATTTCTCGTTGAAAAAGGAGCGGAAGCGGATGATGAACATGGTGAAACATTACTACATCATGCCGCCAACAATCCTAATGTCGAGATACTCAAATACCTTGTTGAAAAAGGGGCGGATGTTAATGCGACAAACAATCATGGTGGGACAGTACTAGACAATGCCGCCCGCAATCCCAATGTCGAAGTCTTCAAGTACCTCATTGAAAAAGGGGCGAAAGTGGATGTTTTTGCGCAAAATAAATATGGTTGGACACTGTTGCATAAAGCCGCCAACAATCCTAATGTCGAGATATTCAAATATCTCATTGAAAGAGGAGCGGATGTCAATGCGAAAACCAATAGCGGCGGGACACCGCTACTCCATGCCGCCACCAGTAACAATGTCGAAGTATTCAAATTTCTCATTGAAAAAGGAGCAGATGTCAATGCGAAAGATGATAGAGATGGTGAGACAGTACTACACAGTGCAGCATTCAATTCTGATGTCGAGGTGCTTAAATTTTTCATCGAAAAAGGGGTAGATGTTAATGTGAAAAGCAATAGCGGCAGAACGCCGTTACACGTTGCCGCTGCCTACAACACCAATCCCGAAGTGCTCAAATTCCTCATTGAAAAAGGGGCAGATGTCGATGCGAAAGATAATAGCGATCAGATTCCATTAGACGTTGTCGACTCGCCGCTGGGCGAAGCCAACACGGAGGAGAAAAGACGTATTCTACGTGAGGCAGAGAACAAGAACAGCATGGCTGGATTGACAGAACCAGCAATGTCATCGATGAGCGAGGGGACAATAGATTCCAACCGACTAGCGGCATCCGCAATCCAAAACTTTCAAGAGCAACTTGAGCGTTATTACACCCAACATCGGCGTTATCCTACGACGGAAGAAGGACTCTACGCACTCGTGTATCTTCCCGACAACTACAGTGATGCCCCGACAATAATGCCAACACCCGGTTTCATTTCAGACTTTTCCGATCCAATGCCGGGCGGTTCACAACCTATTGGTCTCGGTATGATGGAGAGGACTGAATGGACGCAACCGTTCCACAATCCGAACCTCTATACACAGAGACGGATTCGCCCCAACGGTATGGAGGAGAAAAGATTACTGGATCCATGGAATAGACCCTACCGATACGATGATGCAAGGAACGCGTATGGTGTCAATCCGCTCACGGGTGACCGACCCGCTATATGGTCAGCCGGTCCCGATGGAATAGATTATACTGATGACGACATTCGGAATTGGAATCCAGACGAGGCACAGCAAAAATTGCAAGACGCTATGCGAAGGCAAACACAACAAATGCCATTTGGTGGACAAATGCAATTTGGCACCGGACCGGGGTTCGGTGTCGAACCAATGATTTTGAACTCCCAGCCCAATACATTGATGCCAGTTCAACCTGACGGTATGCAATAGGAACCATTTTTGACCCCACACAAAAACAATTTTCACCTTTAACCCATTGAACACTTATGACAAACACCTTTTTTGATTTCCCAGTCCGTCGGCGTTTCTTTGGTGCGCTTCCGGCTTTTCTGCTTCTCTTTGCATCAGTAGGTATGCAAAACGCACTGGGGCAACGCTTCATCGACTTGCGGGTGGCACGTTCCGATCCGGGCTTGTCCGCCACTTTTTCGCCGGACGGAAAAACTGTCGTTACAGACGGCGACGGAGTTGTCCAAATTTGGGACGCTCTGTCTGGACGGGAATTGCGAAGATTGAACGCACAATCAGGCTTTTCCCAAATTTCGCCGGATGGAAAGACCGCCGTTACGACCGGCGATAGAATTGTCCAGATTCGGGATGCCGCAACGGGAAGAGAATTGCATAAACTGACTCACACAGGTTTTGTCTTCACTGCCCTCTTTTTGCCGGACGGAAAAAGAATCATGACGCTTTGCGATGGTGCAGCCCGAGTTTGGGATGCCGAGTCAGGAAGGGAATTACAAAGACTCGCCCAAACGGAGTGGGTTAATCAAATTGTCGTTTCACCAGACGGAACGAAAATCGCCACGATAGGCAGAATGAATGACCCCGTCCGAATTTGGGATGCCGAGTCGTGGAGAGAATTACGGCAATTTGCGGGAGATTCCGCCGCCTTTTCTCCCGACGGAAAGAGAATCGCCATAACAGGTCGGGACGCAGCCGCACGAGGATCAATCACTCGAATTTGGGATGTCGAATCGGGAAACAAATTACACGAATGGGAAGGCGTATTTAGGACCTTTTCTCCCGATGGAAAGAAAGTTATCACGACCAGTTCGGAGGAATATGCCGCGACCAGTTTGCCCGGCACCGTTAGGGTTGCGATCTCCCATATTTGGGATGCCGATTCGGGTAGAAGATTACAACGATTGGAGGGAAGAGATGCCTCTTTTTCCCCGGATGGAAAGAAAGTTGCCACGTTGTATGAGACAACCACTCAAATTTGGGATGCCGCGTCGGGCAGAGTGTTGCATAGTTTGTCCGAACGCGGCTCTGTCCAATCTGCCGATTTTTCGCTGGATGGTAAGAGAGTGGTTACGGTAGCGATTCCTTCCGGCAGACTTTCAGTCAACGAAAGAAGGACAGGAAACGCCTCTCTTGCCGCAATGGGTGCTCTTGCTCGAATTTGGATTTTGGAATAGTGTTCAACTCCTTTGCACCCTTTGGGGTGTGTCCAACTTTAGTGAGTGTTTTTTTATTTTCGTGAGTGCCCTGCAAAGGCGAGGCGTAATAGCCTAGCCCCCCGTGTCTTAAATGATATAGATTATGTTTCGCACAAAGGCACGAAGGACACAAAGGAATTGACGGCAGTTGTGACTCCTTTGTGCACTTTGTGCTTTTGTGCGAGGAAAAATTGGAAAACAAATAATCAATGTCATTTAAGGCGGAAGGTACTAGGGCGTGTTTACACTAATCGGTCTTGAAAATCAGGACTTTGGCGACGAAGGCGTTGTGAGTTTTGTCCAAATTTGCCACAAAAAACCGTAATAATCCAGAAAACAAGGCAAATGTAGTGTAAACACGCCCTAGGCTATGATGCTCCGTCCTTACAGGACGAAAAACACCCGCAAAACGTGGACACATCCCACCCTTTGCGGTCAAAACAACCTCTGACTTGCAAACCCGCACCGATTGCGGTACAATTCCCCCCACTCATTCACTCTTTTAGAAAAACAACAATGACACGATCTCCATTACGTTCGTACGTATGCTGGTGCGTTTTAATGACATTCGCAACCAGTTCATTTGCCTCTGCACAGGGACTCCGATTATTCGACCGCTTGCGCACCGATTCCGGCGGAACGCCGAGGATTGTCCGATTGGCGCAATCGGAACCGATGAATGCCGAAGCCCGCGAACTTGTTCAAATGTTGAACACCTACCAAGCCGATGCTCTGGTATTGCACAAAAAGGTTGCCGATGCTCTCTGGGAGGCAAGAACGACGGGTGATGCCGAAGCCTTCCAACGCTCCGCCGATGCACGGTTGGAGACGGCAACCTACCATAGCGATAAGGAGGTTTATGCAAGACTCAAAGACCTGCGGGAGAAGGCAACCGGTCTTGATGCGGTAACTGCCCGCGCCGCCGACCGGATGGAGAAAGCGTACGCCCGAAACCAGTTGCCGGAAGAATTGCAGAAACAAATGGTGGAAATGACTTCCGAAATCGAAAAGATTTTCCAAGTCCACCGTCCGGTACTCGACGGACAGGAATACTCGAACAATGATCTGCTTGAAATGATTGCCAAAGAGACCGACTCCGAAAAGCGGAAAAAGATTTGGGAGTCCCTGAAGCAGGTCGGCGAAGCCGTGGACGAAAAGATTGTTGCCCTTGCCAAAGTGCGGAATCAAGCCGCTCAGGAACTCGGTTACAAAAACTACTGGGAAATGCAGGTTGTTTTCCAAGATTATGATCCCGAAGAACTGCTGAAAATTTTTGAAGACCTTGATACGGCAACGCGTCCGCTTTTTGAAAAAATGAAGGCACAACTTGATGCTGAACTGTCCGAAAGACTCGGTGTGCCAGCCGACCAGTTGATGCCCTGGCACTACGATAATCCTTTCTTTCAGGAAGCACCCCCTTCAAAGGATGTCGATCCGAATGATTTTTACAAGGACAAAACCAAAGAGGAAATCGTCGAAATCGCGCTCCGGTATTTCCGAAGACTGAATTTGCCCTTCGATAAAGTGGCAGAGAAGAGCGATATGTACGAGCGGGAAGGCAAAGACCAGCACGCGTTCAGTATTGATATGGACAAGCAAGGGGATGTGCGCAACCTGAACAATGTCAAGCCGACGGCACGATGGATGGACACGGTTCTCCACGAGGCGGGACATGGTGTGTATTCACTGGGACATGACCGCAACTTGCCCTTTAACCTTCGTTCACCGGCGCACATTTTCACCACCGAAGGTGTGGCAATGCTCTTTGGGGCGAAGGCAAAGGAACCGCAATGGTTAATACAATTTGCCGGTGCGAATCCCAGGGAGGTGAGACGGGTCGCGCAAGCGTTGGAGCAGCAGCGGATTCGGGAGCAGTTAATCTTCTGCCGCTGGTCGCTCGTGATGTTGTATTTCGAGAAGGCATTGTACGAGAATCCTGATGCGGACTTAAAATCGCTCTGGTGGGACATCGCCGGCGAGTACCAGTTGCTCAAACGTCCGACGGAGAAGGGAAGCGAACTTGCCGACTGGGCATCGAAGCCGCATTTTGTGATTGCCCCGGTCTATTATCACAATTACCAGATGGGGGAACTCTATGCAGCACAACTGCGGGCAACATTCGGCAACCGGGATAATCCTCAACTCGGCAGACAGTTACAGCGCAGAGTCTTTGCACCGAGTGCCCGTTTGCCGTGGCAGGATTTTGTCCGTTATTCGACGGGCAGACCGCTTTCACCGGAGTATTTTGCCGGGGAATTGCGGTGAGGGGAATTGCGGTACACCATAAACGGGCACGAATGGCTCTTTTTCCCCACGCACCCCCTTGCAGAAACGTTGCGTCTTTGCGGTTAAAAAATTCAGCCGCAAAGGGCAACAGCCCTACAAGAGTTCATCCAAAAGTTCACGGACAATTTCAGATTGCTCTTTGCTCATTACACTGCCTTGCGATTCAAGAAAAAACTCGTTAAACAAATCGTAGGGGGATAACCTCGCCGCTTTTTCCGCATCAGCGGTTATCGCACTGATGTCAATACTTGTCCGTATATTTTCAAAGACAAGGCTCATAATGTTCGGATAAACACTGCGGAGTTTGCCCATCGGATCAATGATTTGCTCCTCGTCGGTAAGGATGACACGCAGATAATCCTCTTTGTCGGCAAGGGAGGAAATCTCGTTGCTGATCAGTTTGTCGAGTTCCCCTCTTATTTCACGCATATCGTGCAAAGGGGCGAGCGGCAGGGTGTTAATGGTGATATGGGAGGTGATATAGGAAACGGGAAGCACTGGTTTGTTATTCTGGGTGAATTCTCTCTGTTCCTCTGGGTTCTCTGCTGGGTTCTTTGCGGTTAATGCGCTCTCCGCGGTCACATTGACCACAGAGGACACGGTGGGACATAAAAGGGACACCGGATTATTCTTTTCTCGCATTTCTACAACGGTGATAGACTTTTCATGCTGCCGCTCTGAGAAGGAGTATTTCATCGGTGAACCGCAATAACGGATATGCTCCGCCCCCACGCTTTGCCGACGGTGAAGGTGTCCGAGGGCGGCATAATCGAAACGTTCGATAATCCCCGCATCCACGGCATCAAGTCCGCCCACAGGGTCTAATTCGGATTCCGAACGCAGGGACTCAACACCCGATTTTACATAAAACTGGTGCGACACAAGCACATTTCGGACGGTGTAGTCGATCTCCGCCGCCGCTAACGCCGCCGCAACGGCATCGGTATAACTCTCTATTTCATGTCCGGCAAACTGCACGCGAACCATCGCCGGTTTGATAAAGGGCAGCAGCCAAAAATAGACTTCGCCGTATTCATCGGAGAGCGTTACTTTTTGTACACTTCCATCAAACACCCCGTAAAAGAATAACCGCTTGTCAGATAACAACCGGCTTGCAAAATGGAGGCGTTCCGGCGAATCATGATTACCGGAGATGAGCATCACCGCCACATCTTCACCGGCAAGTGCTGTGAGAAAATCATCGAACACCTGCACCGCTTCAGTGCTTGGAACGGCACGGTCATACACATCGCCGGCAATTACAACAGCGGCGGGACGTTCCGTTTGCACATATCCGATGATCTGCCCAAAAACATGTTTTTGCTCCTCTATCATCGAAAAGCCGTTAACACTTTTGCCGATGTGTAGATCGGAGAGATGAAAAAATTTCATAGGATCATTGTACCCCTGTTCGCTGGGGCAGGCAAGCAGAGCCGCGTTGGCATGTATGCCACAAACGGCATGAAATTGTACTTTTGCGTCTTTTATACCCTTCACGTCATGAAATTGGTCTTTTTTTGTTTTCTGGGTATCCAGTTGTCTCCAGTATTTTTTATGCTTAAAATAGGCGGGTATGGAGGAATATCCGCGTAACGTCATGGACTTGGAAAAACAGTTTTCAACAGAAGATGCCTACAAAGATTATTTGTTTCGCCTACGTTGGCCGCACG
>Ga0099364_10014053_pt1 | contig 10691 bp, 6 predicted proteins | sample TergutTh196P3_FD_73070 | JGI IMG/M metagenome (GOLD analysis project Ga0099364, IMG submission 73070) | Microcerotermes parvus P3 segment gut microbial communities from Pointe-Noire, Republic of the Congo - Th196 P3 | ecosystem: Host-associated > Arthropoda: Insects > Digestive system > Gut ...
GCGTTAAACGTTTTAAAATATCAAAAATTCTTTCGGCAAAAAAATACATTATAGCCGATATAGAATATTTTGACGAAAAGACGGCAAAAAGCAATATTGAGATCAAGGCTCTCACCCGAGAGGTCTTGAATGGCCTCAGAAAAATCGCTGATAATAACCCTCTTTTTACCGAAGAAATGAGGCTTACCATGCTCAATGTTGACGAGCCTGGAAAAATCGCTGATTTTGTAACCAGCATACTTAATGTAGAAAAAACAGAGTATCAGGAAATACTTGAGACTTTAAGCGTAAAGAAACGTCTCGAAAAGGTACTTCGTTTGCTGCAGAAAGAGCTTGAAGTAATGGTAGTTCAGAGAAAAATACAGGGGTTGATGAATGAGAAAGTAGACAAGCAGCAAAAGGACTTTTTTCTCAGGGAACAGTTAAGAGCCATAAAACAGGAGTTGGGCATAGATGAAGATGAGCGCTCGCCTGAAATAAAAGAAATGCGCCGCAAGGTTAAGGCTCTGGAACTTACAGGGGAGGCTAAAGAAAAAGTCGAATCAGAGATTAATAGAATGACTTTCCTGGAAATAAATTCTATTGAATATGGCGTTGCCAAAAATTATCTTGATACCATTATATCGCTTCCATGGAAAACGCGCACCGAAGACAAGATTAACTTAGACAAGGCAGCCCGCATTCTTGAAGAAGAACATTATGGACTTGAAGATGTAAAAAAACGCATACTTGAATTTTTGGCCATAAGAAAATTGAAACCGGACGCCAGAGGTTCCATAATATGCCTCTTGGGGCCTCCCGGAGTAGGCAAAACATCTCTTGGACGTTCCATAGCAAAGGCAATGAAACGGAAATTTTTTCGAATATCGCTTGGCGGTATGAGAGACGAGGCTGAGATTAAAGGCCACAGGCGGACATATGTGGGCGCCATGCCGGGTAAAATAATACAGGGTTTGAAAATAGCCGGAAGCAATAATCCCGTTTTCATGCTTGATGAAATAGACAAAATGGGACAAAGTTTTCAGGGCGACCCGGCTTCAGCCCTTCTTGAAGTTCTTGACCCGGAACAAAATATTGATTTCAGAGACCACTATTTAGATTTGCCCTTTGACCTGTCAGGCGTATTGTTTATAACAACAGCTAATACCCTTGATACAATTCCGCAGGTATTGGCCGACCGTATGGACGTTATCAGGTTGTCGGGCTATATTGCCGAGGAAAAATATCGCATAGCAAAACGCCACTTGCTGCCCAAACAGCTCAGCAGACACGGTTTGCCTAAAGACAGTATAAACATAGATAAAAACGGATACATGTATATCATAAACGCCTGGGCGAGGGAAGCCGGGGTAAGAAATCTTGAAAGGCAGCTTGAAAAAATATGCAGAAAAACGGCTATGAAGTTTGCAAAAGGCGAAAAGATTCCTAAAAAGACTCTTACATCAAAAACGATAAAAACTTATCTTGGCGCTGAGACCTATCTTGATGAAGAACTTGTAAACTCTGACAAACCGGGGCTTACGGTGGGTTTGGCCTGGACATCAATGGGCGGGGCAACTATGCCTGTAGAATCGCTGGGTATTGCCAATAAAAAGAATCCGGGTTTTAAACTTACAGGCCAACTCGGAGAGGTAATGACGGAATCGGCCAATATTGCCTACAGTCATATTAATTACATTCTGGGCGATGACGAAAAGGCCGCAAAGTTTTTTGATGAACATGTTATACATCTTCATGTGCCGGCCGGCGCTACCCCCAAAGACGGCCCTTCTGCCGGAATAACAATGGCTACTTCTTTGTACTCCCTTGTCACCGGGAAGATAGTGAGAAAGAATCTTGCCATGACGGGCGAACTCTCCTTAACCGGACAGATTTTCCCGATAGGCGGCGTAAAGGAAAAAATTATCGCAGCTAAAAGGGCAAACATGAAAGATGTTATATTGCCGGATGAAAACCGCAAGGATTTCGCCGAAATAGCAGACCATATATATAAGGGTATAAAATTGCATTTTGTTAAGGATTTTAATTCTGTTTTGGAAATAGCCTTTCGTAAAAAGCAGAAATAAAAGACTTGCAATAAAATTCTATTACTTGTAAACTTGTTGAAGTTTGATTATATGCTTTTTGGAGGAGTTATGCCACTACAAAATCTATTAGAAGAAGTAGTCGATAATGTGACTAAAGAAATACTGAAAAAAGAAGGTGAATGGGATTCGCTCATATCTGCCAAAGACGATATTGTTGCATACGTACTTAATAGAATTCCTCCACAATATGTTACCAGTGAGAGGGGTATCCTGCATGGGCAAATAGCTTCAAAGTATAAAATACAGCAGAAAACAGATATAGTTATAGGCGTGTATGAGGCTATTGACATTATAAAGAGAAGAAGGAGTACTACTGTAAACAACGACAACTTGTCGGTAAGCCCTGTTTTTAACATACTTCAGCATATTGTGGGTTCGGTTGCAGATGAAGAGACGCTTTCTCCGATTTTTGACGTGAGTGTTTCCTTGTTGTTTAATGGAGAAATGGCTAAAATGATCGACTCAAATTGGGTGAACCCATATATAACCAATATTGCTACAAAGGGTTACTACCATTTTTGGCCGGCCTATTCGCATAAAAAAATGAGCGAATTGGAAAAACTTGCTTTTGCTGTTAAGTTTGAACATCCTAATTTTGAGCCCGCTACTTTTAAGATTGAACTTGAGATTGACAAGGAACATGATCCTGATGATTCGTCGCATGTAAAGAAAGCTTACACTATTCCTATGATATTACTCAAACCCAAGAATGCGTCATAAGTTGTAAAGACGCAACGGGGGGTTTTTAGAGCCAACTGTAGAGCCAAGGCATGCCTTGGCTCTAAAAACCACTCATTCTACTAATTCAAGAATTATCTTTCTTGCTTCCTCTTTCTGAACAGAGCGCGCCATTGCTCTGAATTCAGCGTAGCTTTCTGTTGGAATGCTGTACGTATTTACTTTTAATTCGGAATCTATAGATATTGTGCTGTCTTTAAAATCATAAGTATAAGAGGTTCCAAAAAGGGGATGTTTTATTACTTTGTTTTTCGGCAGATTTACAGGTTTATAATTTGCCGGAAGATTGATCTTCAACGTTGATATTGTTTGAAATTCTCCGGCAACTGTAAGCGGAAATTTGCGCAAGCTGTTCATTGTGTATGAGTAATATAACTGAGAATCATCTAAAAATGCAGAAAAAATAAGCTCATTATTTGTCCTAAAGGCAAAGTTTTTGACATGTACGTTATATGAATAAATAACAGGATTATCTCTTGTGACGCTGTTGATTGTGAGTTCTGAAATCCTGGCGCCCGGGAACAGTCTGTTCCAGTATTCGGTAATGGACTGTTCTTTTTTGAGAAGATCGTCAAAACTTCTGCGTGAAGATATTGCCATATCGCCGTGTTTTTCGAGGGTTCTTTTTATGGTTGCATCTCCATTGCTTTCAATGTCAATGATTGTGCTTATATTGTCTATATTTTGGGCATACAATGGGTTTTCGGTTTTTATAAAGCGCCAGGATTTTTCATCTATTACAAGGGCGTAAACATTGCGTCCATTAGAAAAATTTTCAAGATATGATGTTTTGCGAAGCGTGCCATCAAGAAAGATTCCGCCGCTGATGTCGACATAGCATACAGCGTGGTTAAACTCTCCGAGCGATGGGGCGTTTTTGTTGGTTGTTCCCTTATCTCTGGTCTTAACAAGGGCTATTGACGCATCAATGCCGGCTTTGCGCAAAAATGCGGCAAGTACCAGCGATATGTCTTTGCAATCGCCCATGCGTGTTCGGTAGGTTTGATCGCTGGGGCGTGGCTGCAACGCTCCTATTCCAAGTTCAAATCCGACATAGCGTATTGAATCGGTAACATGATTGTATATTTTACGGACTTTTTCAGGTTTTGAATCATTTGAAGATATAATGGAGTCTAAATCCTTTATCATTTCATCGCTCATTATTATTTTATCTTTAAGCAATGACCGATACCATGAAGCAAAGGCATCCCAGTTTTCATACGAAGAAAAATATACGGCAGGAAGAATTTTCGAGCGATGTGGCATGGCAGGCTCGGTTTTATGCGGTTCAAGGTTGTTGAATTCCATGTTATAGAAAATTCTGGAACCTTGCTTTTTTTTTCTTACTTTTGAAAAATCGATATCTTTTGTATAAAGGTGTATTGTTCTGTTTTCAGGGTGATTTAATGCTACACGGTAGAGGACTATTGGGTATGTCCCTCCGATGTAAATGGTTTCGCTGAATGAGTTTCTGTATTCAACGCCTCCGCTGTTTTTAAGCGTGTAGCTGAAATCTAATATGCTTCCTTTTTGGAGATTTTGCACGGGGATAGACACCGCTTCAAGATTATAGTACAATCTGCTTTCGGGATCGGACAGTTGCTGAGTGTAACGCTCGGTTATAGCGGATATTTCGCCGCCGTTTATTACCCTGCAGTGTATATTTTCTATTGTATCAATGCCCGGCTCATATACAATAAATTGGATATTGAAATTGTCTATGGCTATATCATCATATATCTTTATAATACAGCGTACATATTTTTCGTAAGATGCGTCTTCATTTACGCGGTATATTTGTTCATTGAGCAGATACACTGCGTTTTGATTTTTAAATTTATCGGCTTCAGCTTCAAGGATGCCTATATCTTCGTTCCACATTTCTTCTGAAAAAACATTGCCGCGATTATGCAGAAAATCAAGGTATTGCTTTAGTGCGTGATCTGAAGGGTTTCTTTTTATTGATTCGTTCATATAAAACAAGGCGAGATTGCTTCGGCCTGTTTTATTATATACCATGCCGAGTCTGTACAGTGTTTCGCTGTTATTGGGCGAACGTTTAAGCGCAGCCGCAAGGGCCGGTATCGCTTTCTGCGGATGATCGAATTTCTCGATGTAAGACGAAAGAGTCAACAAGAGATTTATGTCGTTGGGCCTTCGCGCTGTCATTGCGCTGATAATAGAAAGGCTTTTTTCAGGATTGTCGGAGTATTCTAACGCCGACAGTAATTTTAAGAAAACACCGTTATTTAACGGATCAAGCATATAAAGTTTTTCCAAATCGGTAAGAGCGGCTTTCCTATTATTATTTTGGATATTCGCCAAGGCAGAGTAATATAATGCAAGAGAGGGGTAACCTATATTTGTGAATGTTTTGGCCGTCCATTCGGCTTTCTGGCGCCAGTTATTAGTTCTGTAAAAATCAGATAGAGCAATAGTATAGAACAGTTTGGAAGAGTCGGCTTTTTTAAGTTCTTCAATGAGCGGCCATGCCTTGTAGAAGAATCCTGCTTTCAGGTTTATCATTGCAGATGAAAAAAGAGCCTCGGTATTTCCGGTCATGGCGGCTGCTGATTTTTGCAGGTGTTCATCTTGTGATTCATATGAAGCAAGAGACAATGCGCTGTAATATTGCGCCGCCGCGTAATAAGGGCTTTGAGGTTCTAAAACCGAGCATATATTTAACGTGTCGCTTGTTCCGTTTCGATTGAGGCCGCTTTTATATATAAGGTAGCCGGTGCGAAATATTACAGCATCGCTTTGCGGGTCTTTTGGGAAAAGCGATGCAACAGTGTCGGTTTTTACAGGCTCTATTTTTTCCACATTGACCGGAGCGGCAAATTCCATTGAACAACTTATGACGGAACCGTCTTGTGAGGAATCCAATTTGACTATCAGGTTGTGGCTGCCCGATGGAATATCGGCTTCAATGACGTATTGCCCCGGCGAGTAATCATGGCGTTCCGTGTTATAAAATATTTCGGTATCATTTATGCTAACCCGGCAAAAACCCGTTTTGCCGAGATAGAATCTGTAACGCCCGGAGTTTTGGATGTCTATTTTGGCGTATAAATAAAACAAGCTGTTTGAGATATCGTCTTTGGAAAGAATCTCGTTGAGTGATATTGTTCCTTCCAAATCAGAGCGGACAGAAAACCATGATACAGGGTAATTTTTGCCGTTAATTTCACCGCCCGTTTCAAGCAGTTCCATAACCGGATGTTCAATGTCAAATTCATTTGTCGTTCCGGATGTAAAAGGCCCCAGTACGTTGAAATCCATAAAATTAAGTCTTTTTTTTAAAGACGATGCTTCTGATAGTTTGTTCATGCGCAGCAGGAGGTTTTGTTTAAAAATCAACAGTCTTCTCAGGGTTTCAGGGTTGTCTTTGACGCTTTTTGTTTGTTTAAGGCGGTTGTATATGGCAAGTCCTGTTTCAAATTGTTCGGGGTAGCGCAACAGTTCGTTTATTCTGAAAAGGTTGACTGAGATAAGTTTTGGATCTTCAATATTGGCAGTCCAATCTGCAAGGCAGTCTAAGGCTTGTGGGTAAAGTCCTTTGGCCTTCAGGTGCAGGTATTTGAGTTCCTGATTTGTTTCATCGGTTCCATAAAGCATTAATGGAATCAAAAGACAAACGGTTATGAAATATAATTTCATGGAAGTTGAGCGCCGGCGTTTATTGAAAAAGCTCCATTACGGCTTCAGCCATAAGTTTATGTCCGGCGTCTGAAGGGTGCGCCATATCTGACTGAACAAGTTCATAGTGGTCTATTCCGGCGGCTATCTTTTTTTCCCAATACCTGTCGACCGATGCGACAGGAAGCGACATTTCTTCTGAGATTTGGCGTATCTTGTCGTAATATGGCCTTGCAAGGCGCATCATCTCCTCATGGTATACGAGAGGAGATGTCATAAGAAGTATTTCTGCATTGGTTTTTTCTTTAAGTATGTTGACAATATCTTTCATATTGCCGTAAAACTCGGCAGGGCTGTATCCTGAAAGCGCATCATTCAAGGCGAATTGTATCATAACAAGATCAGGTTTGGCAGAGATGATGTCCCTTTTTATTCTGGATAATCCGTCTTGTGCGGTACCGCCGGGGACTCCGCGTTTGATGATTTTAAAATCAGCGTTAGGGTAATTGTCCTTGAGCATATCTTCAAGTACATCGACAAATCCATCGCGCACCATCCAACCGTAGGTCAGGGAATCGCCTAAAGCGGCTATCGTAAGTTGATTGCCTTCTTTTAGTTTTTGTATGGCGCGTTCACATTTCATAATTGCCGTTAGTTTTGCCGGTAAATAAAATTAATTGGCTTGTATATTTTCAGATGATTCAATAGTTTTATAAATATCTTTGAGAAATGGGTCGGTAAGTATAGCCGCTATAATTGTTTTTTCTTTTTCATCCATATATATATTTTCGCCTTCAAAGTATTCTAATGCCCTTCTTATGTCAGGGCTTTTGCGCACCATATTGACAAGATATGATATGCGTTGGGGGCTGTGTTTTCGATTCATTTCGGGCGGACAAGTAGCCGGATTAGTATCATTCTTGTAGGCTCTTATAAGGTCGTTCAGTTTGCTGAATATTTCAATGTTAGCTTTGTATTTGTTATAAAAACCGCTGTCTATGCTGCTTTGAGCGCTTTCTGACATCATTACCATAATATATTGAAAAAGGCGGTAATTTCTTGAAACTATTGAATTGAGAATGTCTTCCGGAAGGGTTATGAAATAATTTACGAAAGCAGAAATATCTTTAATAGTAGCAAAAAACTTGTCGAGCAATTCAACTTGAAACTTTGAGAGAATAAAGAACAAAAGCAGTTTATCATTATAGATGAGTTCTGATTCGTAAACGAGTTTAAGCAATTTTTCATCTTGTATGAAGGAAAGCATATCATCGATTACTTTTTCAATGGAGTAGTCGTAGAGCATTACATAACTATATGAAAACATTACAAGCTGTTCAATAAAGGCGGTGTCTATTTTTTCCGAATTGACGTATTTATTAATATGAGGCATATCTCTGAATAAAATGACAAAATAAAGAAGCTGCTGAGTTATTTCGTGATCCATCGAAATCATTGCTTTATGAGCGAGTTCAATAAATTCATCTTCCTGAATATTTTTAAACAATTGTTCTATTTCATTGATACGCGGAAAAGAATTTTCTGCGATTATTCTTCCATAAAACATATCATATATTTCTTGTGCCGTACTTATAATTAGCCTCCTTTTTAGTCTGTGTTTGCCGATTAAAGGTTTTCATTATCTATTATGAAAATTGCCTGTTTTTATTGTCCTGTCCCATAATACTATTATCTGATTATTGGTATAAAAAGTCAACCTTAAAATATTTCTTCCGTTCTCATATGACATAACCTATAAGAACATTATTTTGATCCGAAAATTTTGTGTGTACCCGGAAAAACTCGTTTTGGCGAAGCGGTGCGGCCGTTTCTACAGGTATGTAGTATTCGTTAAATCCGCGGGATACTCCGTTTTTTGTCCTTTCGTTTAAGAAAATAGAGTCGGTATTTTCAAACAGTTTATAATACTCTTTCTTTTGGGCTGTGCATTGCTTCAGGAGTATTTTGCTCCGTTTGGATTTTATTTGTTCTGCGACATTATTGTCCATTTCAAAGGCCTTTGTACCCGGACGCGGCGAATAGCGAAATATATGGACATGGGAAAATCCGGTATCTTTTACAATATCGCAGGTGGCCTTGAAATCGGCTTCCGTTTCACCGGGGAAACCTACAATAACATCTGTCGTAAGATTAATTTTTGGTATTTTTTTTCTCACCAATTCGACTTTTTTAGTATAATCATAAGGGGTATAATGTCTGTTCATTTTTTCAAGTATGCGAGCGCTGCCACTTTGCAGGGGCAGGCTCAAGTGTTTTACCATTTTGGGCGATTGAAGAATATCGGTCAATCGTTCATCAACGGCAAGCGGAGATATAGAAGACAGGTGAAGGCGAAAATTTCCGGGCAATTCCAAAAGTTTTTCCAACAGATGAGTCAACCCATAATTGTCTGATGAATAAGCTCCTATGCAGACTCCGGTAAGGAGAAATTCTTTGCAGCCGGCATTGGCGAGATCGTTTAACTCATCGACTACCATCGAGATAGTTTTGCTTTCCGGAGCGCCTCTGAGCAAGGGAACTATGCAGTATGAGCAAAAATTGCCGCATCCATCCTGTATCTTTATGTTTATTCTGGTTTTTGACGAGCGCTTCGCCGGCTTGAAAGCAAAGCGTGAAGGAGCTCGTTTTGTTATATGTTCAAAAAGGCCCCAATCAGAAACAATATCCGGAATAAGGTATTTGTAGTCGTTTGAGATATAATATACATTGCCCTCCCTGCGTTCTTTTCCGGCGCCGCACCCTGCGAGTATTATTTTTATACCGGCATGAAGGCGCGCTTGTTTCATCGATTGGTACAAAAGTTGGCGCGTTTTACGTTCGCTTGCAGTTGTTACACCGCATGAGTTTATGATATGCAACTCTGCGTCATCCCTGTCCGTGAGTTCGTGTCCGGCCTCTTGCAGGGTTGAAGATAAAGATTCTGTCTCAGAGGAATTGAGACGGCATCCAAGTTGTGTGATGAAGAATTTCATTTCTATCTTAATTTTATTGTATGGATTTTAATTGAGCATGGTGCAAATATATAACGATTTTTTCTCTATCAACTTCAGATAATCCTAAAAACATGACTCCATACGTAAACGGCAGTGCAGCATGCGGGTTATGTTTTTTGAAGATTATTTCCCCAAGCAATTCATAAATGTCATCGTCAAGTTGCAGATTAAATTTAATTGGTTTGTATGCAGCTATGTCTGTCTTCGTTGCCATTCTTATTCCTCCGCCGCTCAAGTCTTGTATTATTCCACTATACATTTCATCGGAGAATTGTATTCCTGATTCATTTTCTATCCTGATTTGAAAATCTAAAGGGATGGAGCAGGATAAACGAAAAAAGTCTCGTTGCTGTATACGTTCGCCTTCTCCCAATAGTTTTAATTCAATAAATTGAATATTTCCTTCCGATATATATTTGTTTATTGATGCATTAATACGGAAAATGCCTTTTTTGTTGATAAACTTTATCGAATATTCTTTATTTTTGGGTAATTGCACATAAGCGCCGGATGAAATCGGAGTGTTGATTAATATAGTGTCTTTATTGTCAAAATCTCCGACCACGCTGACATAAGGTTGCAATTCCTCATTTTGATTTAACTGAGAAATTTCCACAAGGTCGCCAATAGAAATCTTCAATTTAGCCATGTCATATTTCTTTGTATAGATTTACTTCGGTTCTACGGTTGAGATTGTCACACTGCAGGAATTGTATACAGAACAATGAAATTTTATTATTCTGCATAGCGCTTCTTATTTTAAGGAAATAGTTTTTCATGCAAAAATTTCTTTTATTACCGGTTAATTTCGGTTAGCCTGCCTCAACCAATGCTCAACCAATGGGAACATATAATTTTTAGAATATAATGTCAACGGTTTTTTGAATTATTTTCATGCGAAAACCGCAGAGATGCAAATGACACGTTGGGATTTAGCAAAGTTATCGCCTTGCGAGTATTATAAATACATTGCAACAGGCATTTACCCATTAAAAACAAAAAAATTAGAATAAAAACAAAAGTACAAAAAAGTTAAAGTAACAAATGATCTTGTAAAGCGTAGAAAAATATGCCCACATATGGGGTACACTTCAAAGGTGGCTGCTGAAAAACTATGGGATCATCATACAGAGGCATAAAATTCTTTCTCACGCTGAGCCTGACATAGTCGCGCTGAGCCCGACATAGTTACGTCTTTGCGAGCCACAGGCGA
>Ga0099364_10014054_pt1 | contig 10691 bp, 12 predicted proteins | sample TergutTh196P3_FD_73070 | JGI IMG/M metagenome (GOLD analysis project Ga0099364, IMG submission 73070) | Microcerotermes parvus P3 segment gut microbial communities from Pointe-Noire, Republic of the Congo - Th196 P3 | ecosystem: Host-associated > Arthropoda: Insects > Digestive system > Gut ...
TGAATGCAAAAACTACTACAAAAACTCGGGATACGGAAAAAATATCGATGTCCAAACCAATTCCTGATACGCTCTAGAGCAAGTTGCATAACCAAAAATCGGCGTTTTGACAAAATCGTCGAACGTGTCAAACCATCGAAATTACAGGATACGGCAAGATAGGCGGTTTGGTGAAAATACTAACAAAATGGTTACGAAGATTGTTGCTACTCTTGCTCTGACCTAATAGGATCAACCACATCAATCGATTCAATCTTCGAATCCGATGGATTAGGAACAAGCAGAATGATGAACGCTTGAACATGCGGACATTCCTCAACACAGGAGTCTATCGTTGGGTGCATTTGTATTAGTTCTTTTGCACGCGTCAAAATTTGCTGTATTCTCGTATCGGATTCCTGGGATACTCGTCTCTCCTCTAAGTGAGTAACCATGAAATACACCATGAATACAAATGTTAAGGCAACCCAAACGGACAACAAAATTAACAACGATTTATACATAACAACGATAGATTTGTTCGGAAACCCCTTAAGGCACTATGCGCAAATAACTATCCCAAATTTGCCATCGAAATGAAATTGCAATCTCGACATGCTTCGAAGCAGACGACCACAATATAGTGGAAATTCCTACTGAAGTCAATACCAATTTTCAATTTCTCTGACAAATTCCGACAATCGTACATTTGGCACATTAAAGGCACCTCGAATAATCCCATTCTACACACTCTTCCCTGCCCTGTCAAACATTTTCAGGACAATTTTTGGAAAATTTCCCAAAAATTGCCCGATTTAGCCCTTTTTTGCCCAAAATCGTACCGCTCCGCCTCGCCGCCCAAGTCCGCAATTAGAAAAAATTCGGGACCGGCAGAAAAAACCTATTGACGGGTGCGACCGAGTAATGTTGTTGCTTCATTTTTCTTTTTCCCCTTGTTTTTATGGTGCCAAAAGACCGTACTCAAGGAGATCAAAAAAGCAGGATAGAATGAAAAATTGGACACAAAGTGCGAAAATTGTAGTGTTAAATAGCAATTTTGCTAACAGCAAAAATTTACAGCATCCAATTGACAAGCGACGGGGTGTTCCGCTACACGGGCAAGATGTTCGACGATGCAATCGGCTTGCAGTGGAATATCAACCGCTGGTACGATGCGGATGTGGGAAGATGGATCAGCGAGGATCCGATTGGGTTTCGAGGAAAGGATGGGAATCTATATAGATATGTTGGCAACGGTTCAAATTTTTTGCTTGATCCCGATGGCCTGCAATCTCCACCGCCACCAGTACCGGCATGGCCAGTCCAACTCATTTGGCTTTGTCTAAACGCGGCCCTGACTGTTGGCACTGCCATTTGGTTCAGATGCAAGCCTTGCATAGACCAGCCAACACCTGCCCCGTCATGTTACGATCCTGTTGATTTTTGTTGGAGCCTTGGAAGTGGTGATATACATGAAAAAAATGATGTCATTAAAAGAAGTAATGTTGCCGGAGTCTGTACCAGACGGTGTTCGTGGCCTTGTTCTGACCGAACGAAAGCGTTTACCGGTCTTGCAGAATATGCGTGTAATCCCGATAAAAAAGACCAATGGGTGTTTCACCAATGGGTAAATGACCAGCCAAACGATGGCACTAGACCAGACAAGTGTGCTTGGTGTTGTACTGATAAAGGTGTCAGTTGCCTGCCTAGTCAGTCGTGATCATGCCCACATCCCCGCCTACTGGCGTAGGCGGGGGCTTCTGTGTTGCCTATTAGAGAGTGTTCCAAATCGAAATTTGCTCTGGGCTTTTCGGTGTTGCTGTTTTTTACAACGATCAACACTGTAATAAATTAGGCTTTAGTTTTTACCATCTGCCAAAACGAGGGGCATTGCTGTGGTCTTGAAAATTCACAACTTCAGCAATGAGGCAGAGGGAAGAGTTAATCCTTATTCAGAAAAACTAGTACAAGCCGTAACCCCATGCTGTTGACACGACTTGTTGAAGCTGCTCCGGTACGAGCGGCAGACCGACTCCACGATGCATCAACGTCCCAAGCCCCCCCCCGCCTCACACGGTGCCCCCGAAGTTCTCTCATGTCATCAGTTATTAAGTTACTGGGAGGATAAGTATTAAACAAATCCGCACACCATTCGCCTACGTTGCCATGCATATCGAACAACCCCCAAGCATTCGCCGGATAGGATCGCACTTCCGACATTCTTTCCAAATTTCTATCGACGTTCGCCTGATTTCTGTTCACCGTGTCCCCAAAATGCCATGCCGTCGTTGTTCCAGCCCGACAAGCGTACTCCCATTGCGTCTCCATCGGTAACGAAAATTTGAAACCCGTCGGAGCGATGTCTAGTTCATTCAATTTTGTGATATATTCTTGACAATCATTCCACGATACCATCCCCACAGGGAGTTTATCGCCTTTGGTTTGACTCGGATTAAGTCCCATTACGGTTTTCCACATCACTTGTGTTACCGGAGTCTCAAGCATCCAAAAACCATGCTCCAATGTAACTTGGCGCTGTTGTCCGTTACCCGTTCGTCCCAGCTCGTTCACTGGACTACCCATTATAAACGTTCCTGGCGGACACCAGCGGAACGCGTATTCTACGTCTTTGATGGTGAGTGTCATGCGGTCGCCTGCTTTGCGTTCCTCCTTTTCGGGCAGGAACGATTCGTGCCCGAAAGAAGGACACGACAGGTGGCAGCAAATCAGGGATACGGCTAGAGCCACTAAAATGGATTTAAGTCTCCTTTTTTCACTTGGTTGAGTGTTCATTGTAGTCTCCTTAATGTTTTTGGCTAATGGTAAAAGACGAGGCAGCGCACCAGGCAACGTTTGCATCACGTTACACCTATGACCCATGCTACCACACGCATAGCAGGAACGCAAGCAGTTGTACCCGGCAGTCGAAAATTACAGCACTCGGCGGAGCAAAATTGCAACACACCGGGAGCGGTTGGGCTGATTTCGGCATTTTGTCAAGAGCCACACACCCCCACGAGATGTGCAAAGACCGGGTGACTCTGGACGAGTAATCGCCCAGAGCCATCCGGTCTTCCTGGAGCACTGACCATTGCACAATATGATTATGCGTGGGATATTGCCAATCGAATCACGGCGATGAACGATGCCCCGTACGGTTACGATGCAACGAGCCAGTTGACTTCGGCGGTGTACGATAAAATTTCGCAGGAGGCATACGACTACGATGCCAACGGCAACTCCATAACGGCCCGTAGCTTATCCGATAGCAGGCCACAACCAAAACTGACGACGTCACCCACATCGCACCGCTCTCCCGTTTTCCCGCACCACGCACCAACAAAGCTAGTCGACGCATCTGTTATAACCAAAACGAGCAAGGATTACAAGAGTTTTCCGATAAATGCGAATATGCAAAACTCTGAACATCCTTTTTCAATCGGCAAAACAGACACAACCAAGTCTATATCAATCTCTTCTAATGTGTCTTCTCCAACCAACGAACTCTTGCAACTTGATTCTACTTCGGCTTCTCCTCAAATTACGGGATCAACGAATAACGCAACGGTTTTAGAAATTGGTTTTAGTGCTTCCATATCCTATAATCTATGTTAATCTAAAATTCCCGCTCACCTGAAGAGAGCGGTTGCGGGTTGCAATTTCGAGGCGTTATGCGCCGGAATGACGGGAACGAGTCCACTCCAATTCAAGAAATGCTCTGCCCTCCCAATGCCGTCGTTTCGGCATAGCCGAACATCAAATTGAAGTTCTGCACCGCTACGCCCGATGCCCCTTTGAGCAAATTGTCTATCACGGACAACACAATCACCCGGCCGCCCGATACCCGCACGGTAATATGACAATAATTCGTGCCCGACACATCCTTCGTTGCTGGCAAATGCTCGACAACCTGCACAAAAGGCTCATCCCTGTAATAATCACGCAGCACCGACAGCAAGGCCTCCTGGCCCGTCGGCTTTGCCGGTTTGGCGTAGATTACCGACAAAATGCCGCGATCCATCGGCGTCAAGTGCGGCGTGAATATCACTTGGACAGCCTTCCCGCTTCGCTCCGAAAGGATTTGTTCCATTTCGGGCAGATGCCGATGCGTTCCGATTCCGTATGCCGAAATGCTTTCATTACATTCTGGATAGAGCGTGTTTAATCGCGGTTGGCGGCCCGCACCGGACACGCCGCTCTTGGAATCGATAATAATATCCGCTGGCTCAATCCAATCGGCCTGCAATAGCGGAACGAGGGGCAAAATCACCGAAGTCGGATAGCAGCCGGGATTGGCAACCAGGTCGGCGTGGACAATTTTTTCGCGGTACAGTTCCGGGATGCCGTAGGGAACCTTGCCGAGTCGTGCGGAGTCGGGATGCTTTTCGCCGTACCAGGTTTCAAACACTTCGGCGGAATTGAGTCGATAATCCGCACCGAGGTCGATGACTTTTGTGCCGTTTTTCAAGATTTCGGGAACGACTTTTGCGGAGGCGGTATGCGGCAGGCAGCAAAAAACGCATTTTGCCCGTTGTGCAATCGCTTGCGGAGTCAGACTTTCGAGGGGCAGGTCGATTTTTCCGGTCAGGGATGGATGTACTTGGCAGACTGGCCGGGTATCTTCGCGGCTGGTCAGTGCGGTAATTTCGGCATGTGGATGCCGGAGCAGGATTTTGATGAGTTCAACCGCCGTGTAGCCGGTTGCTCCCAGAATTGCAACTGTCGTCATTGGATTTTTCGTTGGAATGTTTATCTAACTAATTTTGTGAAACGGCATCAAGCCTCTATATCGTTGGCAAGTTCCTTGGTTCGTTCAAGGATTTCCTGCGTGCTTCGCGGATCAACCTTCGTGCAGCACGCCAGAAGTATTTCTTTTATGTCGGTCAGGTCGGTTTTCCAGTCTTCCGGCGAGCCGTCGGACGGCGGCATTTTTAGAAACTCGTCCAACAACAAAATCAACCGCAAAAGATGTCGAAAAATGATGCCTTCCTGTTTTTGCATCCCTTTGGAAACGATGTATTTATTAAAATCGCCCTTGAAGTCGAGCACAATTTCGCCCGCCGACCAGACGGGAAAGATTCGCACATCGACTTTGGGATACTCCGACTCAAAAAGGCGGCGCAACTTTTCGGCCAGCGGAATGACATACGTTCGTTCTTCCATCCAGCCGGCAAAGTGTCGGCGTTGTTCGCGTTCGGCATCTTCCTCTTCTTCGGTCTTCGGAACGAGTTCATCGGCCGTTGCTAATCCTTGCGTCAGCAACAGGGAGTCGAGCCGTTGGGTCGAAAGAGGTCCGTTCGGCAGGACATCTTGTTTGGGCACGCGGACGCTGGGGCCGATGGACGGCGGCAATTCCAAAAGGCTTTCAAAGACTTGCAATCGTTCTGCTCGGTCGGCAATGCCCAAATGTTTTAACAAAAAGAGGGCATAGAGCGGATTGGCACCGCGAAACTTCATCAAGTCGGCAAGCCGTTCGGTTGGCAGGGCGAACTTGAATGCAGGAGTGGCGGGGAGCGGAGCGGCTGACATGGCATTATTATAGCGTAAACTTGCCGGACTGCGGCTCCGTTAAGCGTCAGCCTCGCCGCAGGGCGACTCGCAACCCACGTGTCATTGCCGTCATTCCGGCGCACGCCGGAATCCAGAAGAACGGTGCGTCTCTCTTATCTACTTACCATCTACTTGCAATGAAAAAAGTGAAAAATGAACCGGAAAATTGAAAGACACGCGTTTGAGTGAGTCTCAACATTCTGCAGTGTCACTCGGGACGACTCGCAATGCTACTTTTGCAAGTAGCATCGGACAGAATGAATATCGGCAATCAGTACCGAAACCGGCAACGTTGGGTGGTGTTGCTCCGTAGGACATTTTTGATTAAAGCAGTGATCAACATGATAAACGTCTTAACACTTCTACTGCCATTTACTATGAAAAGTCTTTCCAACGGTAGCTAACCGCTTTGTGCCTTCTCAATCATCCGTATTCAATTTTCAATGCGAAGTGTAACATGCGAAGTGTCAGTAGATATGAGGAATGGCCGTGACGGTTGATCGATTCCGGCTTTAGCAGGAAGGACGAAAGCGACTCCAGGCCAATTTTTGATAAAGATCTAGGTCATGAAAATACATGTTGAACCGAAAGATTTTTTATGACATTCAAGATTGCCGCATCCCCACGAAACAGAAGTTAAATCAAGCGATCCGTGCCGGTATTCTCGGCGGGGACTATCTGCTTGACCTCTTCAATTATTTGCATATTGTCCGCCGGTATGATTTGATTGATGAGTGTCGCCGATGTCGCAACTTTTTATGTGCTGACCGGTTGGCTCCGTTTTTTTGCAATACACTTCGCCGCACCTAGTCGGGAGCGAATTTTTTTGCACGGCGCAACAATGATTCAAAACTTAATCGCAAACAAATGATACGATGAAGACATTCAAAACAATAGAAGAACTGATCGGCACTGTTATAAAATCCTTCAGGATCGAAGAGGGAGGCCTGATACTACTTGCCGTACCGGTTTTGATATTTGGCTTGCTACTTCATTCGGTACAGCGCGGCCGCGTGGAAGTGAAGCGATTGATATATCTGATGCAAAAATTGCCTGATGGAAAATGTTAATAAAGTGCAGATGGTGTTTCAGAAAAGTTTTTGGAAACAGGGAAATTTTGAAACGTAAACCATATCACCATACCGAAAAAGAATTGACATTGGTTATGTGTGAGGCTATAATCACGATCAGCCGTTGCAAGTAAGTGCTTGTAGCAAAGAAATTGGCAAATAGAATCAATGGAACCATTGGCTTGTGCTGACAAAATAGAGCGTGTTTGGTTTTTTCACCCTTCACGTATTTCGTTATTGATGGTCATTATGTTTGCAGTTGGCTGTCCCAGCAAACATAATGATAGAGAAAGTATTACCTTGAACATGCGGGAACAGCCCTTTGTCAAAACAGAAAGGCAAATTCCCAAAATACTCGACATAAGCGATCAGGACTATGAGCAAATATGGAGCCTTGCCAAGCTGCCCAATGATGAAGAATTGGGATTGTCCGACATTTTTCACTATCTTGTGCTGTACTCCATTCGTTCGGAAGGTTATCGGAAAGAAATCGAACACCTCATATCCATTATTCAGGACGAGGAAACAGGAAAAACAGTTTTAGGAGATCCAGTATTTCACTCATCCAAATTCGGCATCGCAATGGTAACGGGACGAACCTCACGGGCACAGGAAACACATCGTGATCAGGGACTTGCCGAATTTGGCTTGCTCGGCATTCCCTCGACATTGGAAGTTAAAGTAGACGGGAGGAAACGCCCGTTGAGTGATGCAATACAAGAGTGCATCGCCAACTTCTATCTGCAAAAAAGAGAATTGGCATGGTCGGCAACGGTTCTCGCTTTGTATCTTCCGCCGCAAAGAGAATGGACAAATCGATTCGGTGAACGTTGTTCTTTTGACCTACTCGTAGATGAACTCTTGAAACGACGGTTTGAAGACAACAGTTGTGCCGGAGCACATTTATTGGAAGTGTTGATGTTGATTTATGCTGTTTCACTTGAGGAAAACATCCTTTCTTACGACACTCAGAAAAATTTGAAAGAACATCTCCACACGGTGCTTGATGTGGTGCTTCGCGGGCAACATGAAGAAGGATACTGGCGGGTCGATTGGTTTGTTGACCTGCCCGATTATGAAATGCCTTTTGATAGGCCTCACGTTTGGACACCGCAAGACAATGCCGAATCTCGGCTTTTGGCAACGGCTCATCTTCTAGACTGGATGCTTAGTTTACCGGAGGAATTTGACGTTCCCGACCAAACGCTGTTAAATGCGGGACAGTGGATGCTGGATCACCTAAAAACGAAAACGCCGGAAAGGCCGCCGCCAATTTGCCCTTACGGACATGCCATTCGTGGCCTGGAATTGCTTTCCCGTGAAAACCCTTAATATGATGCGCAGTAAAAAATTGTCAAAATCGGAAATAGTCGCTCGATTGCATGCAATCAATGTAGAGCAGGTGCGTCTCACGGACGAAGCGACAAAATTGTGGACTCTGCTGCAAAAAGCGAAACGGGTGGAACCTCCCATACCGCTGACGTTTAGCAAAAATTTCATCACTTGGGATGATGGACAGGTTTTGCTCATCAAAGGCAAGGGCTACAAATTTCTGAAGATTCTCTACGAGGCGAAGGGAATGCGATTGAAGGAAGCGACACTTGACCGGCTCATCTGGAAAGGCAATGTTACGCACCATAACTTCAAGGAATTCATTCGCCGTCTTGCCGAAAAACTTGAAAAAGCAAAATTTCCCTACCGGCTGCTACCTGTCGAAAATAAAGCAAAAGTCGTACAAACCGGCAACGTACACAAAGACAATAGGCCAGAGAAGATGTTCATTCCCTCTGAAATTATAGGAGTCAAATTGCATGCCATAAAAATTTGTGCAAATGTGGCAGGCAAAGAATAGTGCGTATGGTACAATGCTCCGCGGCGAGATGGAACCACAGTTGGTTCCGTCGAGGCAAGGTCAACCTTTGTTACAAGGAGAAACGAAAATGAGACAGAAATTGTGTGTTGTGCTGGGCATAGCCCTGCTTGCGTTTGTCGGCATTGCTATGTCGGGAGTTTTCGAGCCGGGCGATCCGGGACTCGTGAAAGTCGGGAGCGGCGAAGCCCAGTTGGTGCTGGGCGGGGGACAAAAAGGGAACAACTATGTCGATCAGCATTGTAAAGGTGCTAACAATTGCACAGCGTATGGTTCGATCAGCACGGGACCACTTGAATCTGGAGGTTCTTGGGCTGCTGCTACGGCGACGTGCGGAGGTAGTTGCGGAAATATCGTAACGAAATTAAAAGATCCTCCTGAATGATGTCGCAGATTGATGTAGGAACTACGCCGTTTTGCAAGTGTTCTCGGTTATAAACTTCCACAGATCATATGTTTTACTTAGTCTTTCGAGGTAACATAATCAAAGTCAGTTGAAAACTGGTGTAGTACCTTCTGTTTTGTTAGGACATGGGGAAATATACCTTCCTGGATTTTTGTGGTTGTGCTCGGATTGGACGCAGTCAATTCGTTATACCGGGCCAAACAAGGCGTTGCTCCTTCTAGAGCATATTAGGATTTGGTTTGGGGTGATATTGCACTTCTTGCAATCCCCTACCCCTCTCCCATAGGGAAAGGGAATACGTTTGGGAGGCAATGCACTCCAGAGAAGATTTTAAGATGCTCTAGTTTTCAGTTTTTCAAATTTCATCATTATTGCGGAGGATTAGGATATGGGATTGCCTCGAAAAGAAATCATTGTTTGCATCATCTTGTCGGTTCTGTTGTATCTAGAGTCCAATGGAAATGCGCAGACATTGTCGTTGCCGACTAATGTTTCCGACAAATTGACTGAAAACGTTTCTGATATGAACCCGATTTCCATTACTTGGACTCAACGAAAAACTACTTCAAGAGACAGGGACGCTCTGTTGAGCAGGGGGGAAAAATTGGACGGTATCACTTTTTTTGAACAGCGAACGTGTACTTTTATGTGGCAAGATGGCTGTGCGTATTTCATTGTTAACCATCATAATAATGCTCGCTATTCAGATGGCAGTGGTAGTGGAGATAGTATTCAAGAAAATTCATATAATGGCGAGATTTTTTTTGTGGGAACGGGCAATAAAGAAGCTGAATTTAATACACCAAGGATTGGATTGTTTCCCAATTCTCATCTCAAAGACCCTACAAAGCATATACCCGCTTTTTCCCAGCAATACACGGCATTTTTGGGGTACAAGTTCCCTAATATTGGGAGGGAACTTGGAGAAATGCATCTATCGTATATTCATTACCTTATCGGTATCGGACGACTTCTAGAAGCAAGGGAAGTTAACGTTGATGGCGAGCCACTTTTCTTTGTTTCCGTTGAAGCACCGTATTATTGGGATGAAGACCGAAAACGCGTTTTTTTATTTTGGCTCACCCCTAAGTATAATTATGCGGTTAAACGAATGGAAATAAAGACTCTTGAAAATCAGGTGGCGTATTCCATCGATAATATGGATTTTGCGCAAGTATCTCAGAAACGAGTGTATCTTCCCCAAAGAACGGTCGTGCAGTGCCATGTCAACGAGATAAACCCTGATAGTATTTCGGCGACACCGCTCTTTACGGAAATATACACCGTTAGTGATGTTTCATCAAGAAAAATCAATGACGGTCAATTTAACTTGCAAGCAAAATATACAACTCCGGGAACGCGTGTTGGAGATCGCGTTCTTCAAGAGAGTGATGCTGGGTTGGTTTATGTTATGCCTGCAAATCCCGCCGACCTTGACCGCGTAATTGAAGCGGCACGAACTGGTGGAAACTTTGTGCCTACTCCGATTACATCCACAGCCGCTATTGTTTTCCGCTGGCTACTTGTCGCTGCCGGTATTGTCCTTGTCGTTTATGTGTTACTTCGTCGATTTGTCAAGCAATAAAAAATTACAATGCCATGAGTTGTTATTTATGGAAAATATGCCGCGAGGTAGGTATCTATTGCACGATGCTCTGTTTGGCAATGATGTTTTCATTCAGTGTCTACGGGGACAATCGGGAATTTCCCCAAGAGATTCGCGACAAGTTGTTTTCCTGCGGTGTTAATTCTCTCTATCTGTTTCTGAATTTGCATGGACACCAAACGGATTTCGAGACATTGAAATCAGAGGTTA
>Ga0099364_10014055_pt1 | contig 10691 bp, 5 predicted proteins | sample TergutTh196P3_FD_73070 | JGI IMG/M metagenome (GOLD analysis project Ga0099364, IMG submission 73070) | Microcerotermes parvus P3 segment gut microbial communities from Pointe-Noire, Republic of the Congo - Th196 P3 | ecosystem: Host-associated > Arthropoda: Insects > Digestive system > Gut ...
TATAGAATAACATAATTTTGGAACAGTGCGAGCCGTGCCCCGTCTTGGCTACTTATAACCTGGCATTTGCCTTGCAACTAAGGAAAAAACACGAAAAAACCTCAGTCAGGGTAGCCGCGTCTAAGAATACATAGACAACAATAAGAATACATAGACAACGATAAGAATACATAGACAACGATAAGAATACATGGACAACAATAAGAATACATAGACTCTTAATATAAAAATACGTAAATTACAGTATTAAACAGGAATACAACCATGTATTGATAAAAAATGAAGCTAGAGAATATGACAGAATGAAAAGAATTGGAGAGTTTAATTAAAATCTGTTGTGAAAATCGAAATTTGGTTACAATTGGACAAAACTCCCGGGAACTTCACATGAAGATAGATCTATGTAAATGTTATTGTTGCCGGCGACATAAACTCGCCAAAAAAGCGCTATCACCTGGCTACGAGGATAACCGAGGAGATATAAACATTAAGAGACTGCACCAAAATATTAGGTTATACGTATGCTGCCTATCTTTTTTTCATTGTCTAAAGAACGCGTACAAAGTGTTTCGTACAATGCACGTAGAAATTACGTTGTCACCAATGGTGGCCACTATGATCTGTAACTAGGAGCAACATGGTAATATACGGCGTGAGTGAATTTTCTTTGAGTTAATCAGTCCGATGCAGCAGGTTATGATAGGTAGTGCTGTAAAAATGCTCAATCTGCAACCTAAACTCTGTTGGGAACTTTTATCGTGAAATCCTGAAGAAAGTGTCTGGCAAATAGAAAGGGTATTTATTGCTTTATGTAACCACCAACGGAGCGTACGTTCAATTCCACAACTTTAATGCTTGTTGAAGATGTCCTGTAAGTGGTGTTTCATTTCTGTATGACGTTTAGTTTTTGTAAGGCAAGTTTCTGAAGCCGCTCAAATCTTTTCTGTTGACTCTAACTTTTCTTTTCTCCAGATATATTTGGTCATTTACATGTGGACAGTCTTCGGCCGTGTGTAGTTCTCATTTTATATACTGTAGGCCTATTTTGCATTATTTTTTGGATTTGTAATGTGTTGCCTTGTTTTCAGTGCTTGCCATTGTCATGCATTTAAATAGTTGAATTGAATTTGCTGTATATAGCTTGCCTGGATAATTCTGGTGTGTAGTTTCCATTGGACTGCTGGCAGTCTGTATCTATGAATGTGGAATCTCCCACTTCAGCTGCCACTAGCTGGGAATTTTCACATTTTTTATTGACCATTGTAATTTTCTGTCTTCCGTAATTGGATATGCGTAGGTGGTGTATTATTAGGGGAAATCTGCACTTCTTATTTCTATATGGTCCACTTATATCAGATCCTAAAGCATTTTGTACCAAACTGTTTGGTATAGCTATAATGATGCAGACCTGCATGTGGGGGGTGTCTGCTTAGAATTTCGATAGGGACAACAGGTATTCTAATTACGGTTTCTGTCGGCAGTTTTACGTATTTTTTAGGCAAGTGTCTGGATAGTACTTTGAGTAGGCAACAATCACTACCTACCAGTTCATTTCCGGTTGATCTCTTACATCCACAACATCATTAAATAAAATAAAAAAAATGCATGATAGTAGATATTAATGGTAATTCCTCGATGATACCGAGATCCTGTATTAATATTATGTTCGATAGTGTCCATTGCTGTATGTATGTCAAATATACCTTAGGAAATGTCCCTTGCCTGAAGTATGTCATATATATATATATATGTTTACTGCTACTAAGATATATCTCTATAGGTAAATGAGGTAAAATTTACCCATGGATTAAGACAATGGTGCACAAATTTTCTGAAAATATAGGAGCCACTTCAAAATTCTAGTTGCTAGAACAGTGACTTGAATCAAGTTTCTTACTGATGACCCAGAGGCACTGGGCTTTGCTGTACAAAATTTTGTTGTCATGGCAACCTGTCACCTGTGATTTGTGCACCGCTGGGTTATGACTGTACCTTGAAATCATCGTAGCCCTCGTTAGTAAGCCTTCTGTCAAGGAAGGACAAGGCATTTAGTGCTGCATCCCAAGGAATGTAGTCTGTGTCTTGTTCAAGATACATTGTCAGATCCAGGGCTACTGAATATGACAATTTCCCAGCTCTGGCTAGGTTCAGTCCATCATTCAGTAGTTGAGCTCGGTTTAGGGGAGGGATGTTGTTGTGTTTTCATGTAGTTCTTTAATGATGAGATTCCAGTTGTCATTGTCATAGTTCACTCTGTAGTAACCTGCAACGAGAAAGTCACGTTTAAATGGTGCAATACAATACCTAAACAGCAGTGCTTCTCACGGATGTAAAGTAGCCTGATCAACATAAATTTGTCATGATCTGTTAGCAAGTTGGACAGGCACATGTTACAGTAAATGAACATCAAGGTGAATGCAGAATGCAATGTCACACAGAATACATTTGGAAATTTTGTTTATTTGAAACTTGAATATACTTTTCCATTCTTTATTTTAACCAGCTATTATCCTGAGGTATAAAGGACTCCTGTAGTTGGTGCTTTGCTGTCCACCTCATTGTAACAATTTGTGCATTCTACTACTGTTTCATAATGCCTCAGGGCCATAAAAACATACCTGCTTCCAGATTGTTGAATATTATCCATTCGTCAGGCTTTATTTCTATGTTTGGTAACTGTCTGCTTGTTTCATTGGGAAGAATCCACTCTTTGGGTGTTGTGTTTTCAAATCCTGTAGAAGCCTCAGACTTTGTTGTCCATGTCAGTGGCACGTACCATTTAAGTTCACTTTCTTCAGCTTCTTTCAGGAGAAATCTTTCCTGTAAGTATAAGAAGCAGTCATTGCTGAGTGTGTTTCCTTGATGTTGGTTACCTTGTGATGTACAAGTTGATGAATAAGAAGGTCTTTGAGTTTGTTTTATGTTTGAAGTTAACATAGTGTGCTATCCAAAATTAAAAGATTAAGATATACAGAACTATAATTTTGCCTGTTGTTTTATATGAGTGTGAAACTTGGTTGCTTACAATGAGGGTGGAACGTAGGCTGAGGTTGTTGTAGTATAGGACACTCAGGAGGTTATTTGGGCCTAAGAGGTACCAGGTAACAGGAGAGTGGAAAAGACTACATAATGATGTGTTTAATGATGTGTACTTGTCACCAAATATTATTCAGGTGATCAAATCAAGAAGAATGAGATGAGCAGGCACGTAGCACCTATGGTCGAGAGAAGTGGTGCATACAGGGATTTGGTGGGGAAATCTGATGGAATGAGACCACTTGGAAGACCCAGGCATAGATGGAAGGTTAATATTAAAATGGATCTCCAGGAAGTGGGATGGGGGCCATCTACTGGATTGATCTGGCTCAGGAGAGGGTCAGGTGGTGGGCACTTGTAAGTGCATTAATGAACCTTGGTGTTCCATAGAAAGTGGGGAATTTCTTGACTAGCTGAGAACTGGTTAGAGTCTCAAGAAGGGATCTGCTGTGTGGAGTGAGTGAGTAAGTTAACATAATGCTGATCATAGAAGTTTGTGGTATTACTTCTAACTGTATTACGGTTAAAAATAATTTAATCTCACTTACAGTAGTTCACTCATCAACTGTTTACAGACTTGAAGAAGACGTATGATTCAATTAGGAGGGAAGGTTTGTATGGTATTTGGATACATTTTTTTATGACTATGAAACAGTTTTGCTAAGTGAAATGTAATTAAATGAAACGTAATAATATATGGATAATAATCATTGGCCAGGAATATTGATGTGGTTTGTTGCCATTTTTTGTCAACTTTACTTTAGAATATGCTGTTAAAAAGGTTGAAGAAAATTGGCATGTCTTGAAATTGCATGGAACACACCGGTTTCTGGTCTGTGCTGGTGATGTTACTGTATTGGCTGAAAACACAAATAGTATATAGCACAACACAGGCGCTTTGTTAGGTGTTGTTAAGGGGTTTTGGTATAGAAGTGAATGCTGAGAAATTAATTGCATGTTTATGTCTCATAACCAGAATGCAGGATGAAATTACAAGGTAATATTTACATTGTGATCTTGTTCTGCTGTCATTCTTTAAAGTGGTGACTGTGTTCAAGTATTTGGTATTGCCATAAACAAATCAACACAGCATTTTTTGCAGAAATTAGAAGCAGATTAAATATGAGGAATGATTGCTGCCATTAAATTCAAAGCTGTCTCAAAATATAAAGATTAAAACAAACTATAATTTTGCCTATCTTATTTGGAGTGAAACTTGGTCTCTTAAGATCAGGCATATGGGCAGGCAGATCATGTTGAAGTTTATGGTGCTGAGGAGAGTATTTGGATGTAAGAGGGAGGAGTGGCAGGAGGCTGGAGAAAATGAAATGCTGATGACCCTTGTGATTCATAATCTCTGCGAAATATTAGGGTGATCAAAACAGTGACATGGGTAGGAAGATGAGAAGTGCATTTAGCGGTATGGTGGAGAAACCTAAAGGAAAGAGGTCACCTTGAAGATAAATGCACAGATGGGACGATAGCATTAGAGGGTTTCTGGAAGATACAGGATGGGAATGCACGGAGTGGAGTAGTATGGCTAAGAATAGGGACCAGCAGTAGGCTTCTGTGAATATTGTAATTAATTTTTAGGTGCTTTAAAATGAGGAGAATTTGTTGGCTAGTTGAACACTACTACTTTCTCAAGGTGTGCTCAATGGATTTTTTTTCCTGTGGCGCTGTGCTCAAATGTGGGCCTTGGCCTCCTAATTTTCAAGGTCTATGGATCACACACAATGATACACCACAGTTGGTAGGACTCCTCCAGATGAGTGATCAGCTCATCGCAGAGACTTGTAACTGACAACACACAACACTCACAACAAACATCCATGCTTTCAGTGGGATTTGAACCCAAAGTCTCAGCAGGTGAGTGGCCACAGACTTACGACGCCTTAGACTGTGCAGCCACTGGGATCAGTTAACCGCATGATACTGTGTAATTGTGTGGTGCTTGATTAAGCATAAGGACAACTTCGTGTTGTTTTCGTTTATGTGAGGATATAATTTTTTGTTTAAGGTAATTGTTGTTGTGAACTGAACAAGAAGCATTTTACTGATACCAAGTAGGATATCTAAAGTGGTATACTGTGACTTCTGTCAGGAGGTGCTTGGTTTGAATCTCAGCCCAGATACTAAATTTCCTAAGTAACGTTTTGCTGGGATACTGTATTGGAATAGAATATGGTTGCTTTTTGTCCATTCATTTAACTGTTTCTTGCCGGGGCTGGACATGTATATTTTAGTGCACCCTTCATGTGACACATGAGTTTATTTGAACAAAACAAGCTAAAATTATGAAATAAAACAGATATTGTGCAGCATTTACTGTGTGTGTCTTTGTGTTGCCTAAATGTATGAAATGACTTTCTTGAGTTGCAATTGTATTTGTGTGACATATATAGGGCTGTTGTAAGGAAAGTATCAAAGTTCACTGAATGTTGTATTGTTCAGTGTTAAATAGTTTCTGTAGATGATGCATTACTTTTAAATTAATGAACCTTCCAGTTCATCAACACTGTTATTATTTACTACAGTGAAATCTATAATAATTCGATCTTCAAACCTGATTGAAAAAGGCAGTTGGATATGTCTGAAATTTGAAGTACTGTATCTGATGGGAATAAAATATATTCTGCTGTTGAGTATTGCCTTTAACCGGATTCTTGCTGTAGGTGATTTAAATGTTGCTGCGGTAATCTCATGTTCCTAATTTTTGCTGCTGTCCCCAAAGTACATTCCTGATGACTGGTTAATTAGGCAATTAGGAACATGAGATACAGTCTATGTATCATAACCATTATTATCATTTTGAAGTATGACTTGTTCCACCAACTCTTTTCTTTTTTAAATTTATAAGGTTTAATTTCTGTGCTTTAAAACTAGTCTGTGTATAAATAATATGCATGGATGCCCCTGATGTATTTTGCTTATGTTGGTATTTGTGAAGTGTTCGTGGTATAAAGGAATTTTCAGTGCTTTGTAAATGTGTCCTTATCTTAATTTTTTTTTCTTTTTTTCCAGTTGATCCCGAACCTTCGTACGGAGAGGTTGTAAGCGCACCACAGTCTAGTGAAAGTGAAAGTTCCTGGGTTTACATTCAGTTGGCGTAGTTACGTAAGTGCAGAGTGAGTACCCGTAAACCAAGGACATCTGAGTCATCAGCTTGTGTACCACCGAGCAGTAGACAACCGACGTAACAGCAAAACCGTACTCCAGTGACGAGCCTCCCTATAGATAATTCTACTGATGGGAGCTCCCTACAGAACCAAAGTAAGCGACTAGGCATAAGTAATCGTTTACAGCAAAACACAATGTTCCCCTTTCCACCACAACCCTTAACCCTGGGAAATGCGCCCATAGGGTACCCACCCAACATCCAAAATCAATTATTCTTTCAACACCCAGGACTTGCCCAGTCCGATTTTCCACCGTTGCCTTCGCCATTCCTACCCCAACAAAATCCGATCCCAATTCAACCACCCAGTCACCAGAATCTTAACCCCTTAGTCAATCCATCACATCTGCAACATGATACATCATACGCCCCAAATAGCAAGTATGACAGTGACGTAGATCTCAACACAGACACTAGCGATGTGGAAAACGGTAACGAGAACACCGACGAAGAAAAAGGAACACACAAAGAACTCAAACACGGGTGGCAACACGTGAAAAAGAGAAAGAGAATACACCAAAACACAGAACCAAGTACTCGAATTAACCCCGAAACTAGTACCCAAAACCGTTATACCCCGCTTCTCAACAGACAAGAGAACGAAGAAAGTCCACAAATCAGTACCCACAGCGATACACCCAATATCCCGAGACCACCTCCCATATTTGTATATGGAGTTAAAAACTTCAAAGCCATGTTGGATGATCTTGCAAATGTAGCAGAACCAGCCACCTATCGCACCACAGCCCTGGCAAATGACACTGTTAAACTAAGTGCGAACACAATAGATACATATAGGAACCTAGTGAAGCACATGAAAGAGGAAAATATCGTCCACCACACCTATCAGGTCAAGGCCGAACGAGCCTACAGAATCGTTATCAGACACCTTCACCACTCTGTACCGCTAGACGATATCAAAGAAGAGCTACAAAAAGAAGGCCATATGGTCCGAAATATAATGAATATAAAACACAAACAAACAAAAGACCCCTTATCGCTATTTTTTGTCGACCTGGAACCGCAAGCCAACAATAAAGAGATTTTTAATCTCCAATTCTTAGGCAACTCTAAAATAACTATAGAAGCACCTCATAAAAGCCGAAACGTAGTCCAGTGCCAGAGATGCCAAGCCTATGGACACTCCAAAACATACTGTACAAAACCTTACCAGTGTGTAAAATGTGGCGGACAACATGATTCAAAAGACTGCACGAAACCAAGACACAATCCAGCGAAATGTGCCCTATGCGGCGAAGATCACCCCGCGAACTACAAGGGATGTTCCGTTTACAAAAACCTGGTAGCGACGAGAAACAATCAAACCAGGATCAACAACCCTTATCAACAGCACTCAGTCCCTTACCTTAATCCACAACGCCCAACTACCACCCCTACAACGAGCAACAAACAACCTCCCCCCCATATCCACTCCTTTCATACAAACATCCCTGTCCAAAACGGTCAATACACGTATGCACAGATAACAAAAAATAATCAGACCTCTGTACTAGAACAACCCACACTAGCTGAACAACTAGCAGCATTCTTAAACGAATTTAAGACCATGTTCTCTCAATTAATAAGTCAAAATAGTATGATCCTTAACCTCCTTACAACCGTCATCAGCAAACTTAATTCATAGCATTCAATATCCTACGAATAGCGACCTGGAACGCCAACGGCTTGCTTAATCATAAGCAAGAAGTAATAACTTTCCTAAATATCAACAAAATAGATATCTTACTCATTTCCGAATCGCATTTCACTAACCTAACTGTCTTCAAAATACCACACTTCAACGTCTACAATACCCCCCACCCCGATGGTACCGCCCATGGAGGCACAACACTAATCATCCGCAAAAGCATTTCCCATCATGAGCTTCCCTCATACCAAACGAATAAAATACAAGCAACTACTGTTGAAATAAAAACCACGCCCTGGCGCCTCACTGTTGCCGCTATTTACAGCCCGCCAAGACATAGCATATCAACTGATGAATATAAAGATTTTCTTCAGACCCTCGGAAACAGATTCATAGTCGGGGGCGACTGGAACGCCAAACACACACAATGGGGCTCAAGACTGACTACAACGAAAGGGCGCAACCTATGGCGCGCTATGAGCGACAGCAACTATGATTACATCAGTAACGGTGCACCCACATACTGGCCGACCGACCCGCGAAAGCTACCTGATCTTCTAGACTTCTTTGTATCACATGGACTGCCTAGAGATAATTACCTAATACACTCCAACTTCGACCTTTCGTCTGACCATACCCCAGTCATCATCAGCCTAAGCACTGCAGCAATCAACAAACCCCCCTCCAAAACTGACTACAAGAAACACCGACTGGAATACATTTCAGCACTACCTAGAAGAAAACACAAAACTAAACATACGACTGAAAACTACAAACGACCTTGATCGCGCAGCCCATTATTTCACCACGTTGGTTCAAAAAGCAGCCTGGTTCTCCACTCCTACAAAAGAGCAACACGCTATCCACGCCCCAAATACGCCACTGCATATTCGACTGCTCGTCGCTGCAAAAAGAAGGGCCAGAAGAGTCTGGCAAAAATCGCGCCATGCAAACGACCAGCACCAGTACAACAGACTGTCCAGACAACTAAAAACTGCCCTACATGAATTGCGCAACAGTAGCTTCGAGCACTATATCACACAGTTATCGCCTACCGATAACACACTATGGAAGGCCACGAGACAGTTCAAACACCCCCAGGCTCCTGTACCACCAATTCGCAAACCAAACGACGAATGGGCGCGCTCTGATAAAGACAAAGCCAACGTCTTCGCTACTCACTTAGCGGACGTGTTCAGAGTCGAGCACGGACATATAGATGATGACGTCGAAGACTTCATTACTGCACCATGCCAGATGTCCCTGCCCATACGAGCAATTACTCCGGCCGAGGTCAAAGCAGAAATAACTAGATTAAACACACGTAAAGCCCCCGGCTACGATCTAATAACAGGGCAGATACTAAAACGCCTACCTCGCAAAACAGTCGTTCTGTTAACCGTAGTTTTCAACCGCATGCTCACCTTATCTTATTTCCCCATCCTCTGGAAGTACGCTGAAATAATTATGATCCCTAAGCCAGGCAAACCCCCACACGAACCTACTTCCTATCGACCCATCAGTCTCCTACCTACAACCAGCAAGCTGTTTGAACGATTACTCTTGAAAAGGATAAACGAAGAACACGATCCCTCAACACTCCTTCCGCCACATCAATTTGGCTTCCGTGAACGCCACTCTACCATTCATCAGGCTCATAGAATAGTTAACGAAATCGCCACAAGCCTGGAAGAGAAGAAATATTGCAACGCTGTGTTTCTTGACATCTCCCAAGCCTTCGACAGGATATGGCACCCAGGCCTACTCTTTAAACTGAAACACACTCTAACTAGCAACTACTACCTACTAATAAAATCGTACCTTGCGGATAGGAACTTCGCAGTTAGGCACAACAACACCCTATCTGACCATCACACAATCGAAGCAGGTGTCCCACAAGGAAGTGTCCTTGGACCGTTGCTGTTCTTACTTTTTACAGCCGACATGCCTCAGGCAGGAAACACAACAATCGCATCGTTTGCTGACGATGTAGCCGTATTATCCGTCCATGAAGATCCTGAATCTGCAACCCGACATCTACAAACACATCTCAACTCCCTAGCGGAGTGGTACACTCGATGGAGAATGAACGTGAACCAAGCCAAATCCGTGCAAGTCACATTTACGACCCGCAAGAACACATGCCCGCCCCTAACGTTCAACAATACACCCATCCCAGTCGCCACCGAGGTCAAATATCTTGGCCTCCATCTGGACCAACGACTCACTTGGAATTCACACATCCAAGCGAAACGCAGGCAACTGGATATCAAGTTCAGGCAAATGCATTGGCTTCTCGGTCGTAAATCCAAGTTATCTCTGAACAACAAGATACTCCTGTACAAAGCGGTCCTCAAACCCATTTGGTCGTACGGAGTCCAGTTATGGGGATGCGCCAAACCAACCAGATTAAAAATAATTCAACAATTCCAATCGAAGCTCCTCAGAAGCATAGTAAATGCACCCTGGTACGTCAGCAACGACCTACTCCATAATGATCTCCACATACCCAGTATTACAGACGAAATTCAGCGGGTGGCCACCAGATACAACATCAAGACACGCAACCACGCCAACGACCTAGTTGAACACTTGTATAATAATGGACCGATAGATAGAAGACTTTGCCGAACCTGGCCGGAAGACCTCGTACAACACTGAAACAACGATCCACAACGAGAAACCACAATGGAGGAGTTTCCCTAGCAAACCCCACCTCCCCAACACATTTATTTAATGGACAAATAGCTCGAAGACCTCGTCGATCCGGACCAGAAAAAAAACGACATACAACACTGCAACAAGTTCCATAAGGAGAAACCTTAATGG
>Ga0099364_10014056_pt1 | contig 10691 bp, 6 predicted proteins | sample TergutTh196P3_FD_73070 | JGI IMG/M metagenome (GOLD analysis project Ga0099364, IMG submission 73070) | Microcerotermes parvus P3 segment gut microbial communities from Pointe-Noire, Republic of the Congo - Th196 P3 | ecosystem: Host-associated > Arthropoda: Insects > Digestive system > Gut ...
AGATGCAATAACCAAACGCACCATTCCCTGCCATGCAGGAGGAATACCCGCCAAAGTGTTTCCGATTAGTCCGAACGAAAATGCCCAGATGAACGAAACAAAAATGAGGTAGTTCATTAGTCTTTATTAAACCCCGCGAATAAACATAAAATTCTCTGAACGGCAAAGCCCTCAACGAAGTTAATTACACGCATACGGATAATAAAACCAACCTGCCACTGTATAATTTTTCACAAAACCCCAAAGCTCACGCACCGTCAATTACAATGTAACTGCCGTCATATAATACACTACAAAAAGTATGCCAAATGGGAACCCCTTTGCGACAAAAAGTAAAGACGGAAATTAACTGTTTCTAAATTGTCGGTTAAATGCTGGCATCTTTGTTTGTAAAAAATATCGCTTGCACATAACAGTTTCTTACTTTTCGTTTGACGTGTGTTATCAACCCTACATTTTCAAGAAGCCCTTTTTTGTTTTAGGGCTTCTTGATAAATATCGACTGTAGTCATCAGAATTTGTACGAAAACTTGGCTTGACAGTTTCCTTCGGCTATTGTTAAAGAAACCATTTTTACCAAAAAGTAATCACTGCCTTTTTTCACCATGAAATAGGAAGGGGTGAATTCTGTTTGATAGTAAATCTTCACAATTTGTCCCGTACCATACTCGTTAACTGCTGTTTCAAAGTTTCTTTTAAGAGCATCTTTAGTTTTGATTTGGTCAAATACTCCTTCTGTTACAGAAACAAACTTGCAATCGGAAGACGGCATAGCGAGAAACACTGCGGAAACATCTAACAAATTACCGCTGTACATAATGCCAACGGTTGCGTTGATATTTCTTCCGTCGTTTTGGTCTTCACCCGTATAAATCAAGGTAAAATCCGTACCATCGACCAATTCTGGATCTTTTTCTTCTTCGCTACAACTTACGAAGAAACTGCTTGCCGCAACAAATGCAGCCATAATGAACAAAGCTGTTCTTTTACTTATAGTTAACATGTCTTTATCCCTAATTCGTGTCGGGCGCAACTTTTAAATTTTTCCTGCTCTTACGGCTTTACAGGTCTTGCCATTTCAAATTCTGACAATAAAAAAAGCGCGAAACCTAACTGTTCCCCGCGTTAGTGGTATTTGCCGTAACCTTGTCCTCAAGAAACGAAGTCAAGTTCACGCTATACACGTGAACATTCAACTTCTTCTTTGAGGTTCGTCTTCCAATCGGCAAATTTTCTAACGCAAAGAAGTAAAGCAAAATGCTTTTCTTACATATCTTTTTTCGTGCTTATCAGCACATTATTTTCTATATCATACGCAACAAAATATTTTTTTATTATTAAGCGGTAAATATAAAATTTTTTTTTTGAAAAAATATTTTTTGTAACAAAAAAAATAAAATGTTTTATAAAATAATATGCAAACGGCAAAAAAAGTTTTATCAATATCTTATTTTTTTGTTACACGGCATGAGCCGAAAATTTAATTTTCATTTTTTACAAAACTAAAAATATTTTTGCAGAATCAAATATTCTCATTATCTTTGCATTAAAGATTCAAGCGGGAGTAGCTCAGTGGTAGAGCATCAGCTTCCCAAGCTGAGGGTCGCGGGTTCGACCCCCGTTTCCCGCTCAACAAAATCGGATAATTGTATTCAGGGGTTGCCGAATGTGCTGAAATGTAAGCGTGAAATAGAAGAAGGATAACCGCAGGTTTTTTAACAAAATTTTATTCAATGAAATTATCTATTGTTTTTTTGTTAACAATAAAACATTATCTTTGCCCCTATTAAAAACAAAACAGTATTAATCAAAATATTAGAAAGTAAATATGACTAAAACCAAACATGTATCTCAGAAATTGCCTGAAGATCATGCGCAAAAATTAGACCAGATTGCAGAGGTAATAGCCAAATATGAGGCGAAACCCAGCAATTTGATTATGATTTTGCATACTGCTCAAGGCATTTACGGTTATCTACCCTACGTTGTTCAAAAGTTCATTGCCGATAAGATGAACATTTCCGTATCGGAAGTTTCGGGGGTAGTTAGTTTTTATTCGTTCTTCTCAACCAACCCCAAAGGTAAACATACTATTATGGTGTGTATGGGCACGGCGTGCTATGTGCGCGGCGGTAAAAAACTGGTTGACGGTCTTGAAAAACATCTTCACGTAGGCTGCGATTGCACTACTGAAGACGGAAAATTCACTCTAAGTAAAGCGCGTTGCATCGGCGCATGTGGATTAGCTCCGGCTTTGATGGTTGACGACACAGTGTATAAAGCTGTGAATCCAAACAAGTTAGAATCAGTCTTATCTAAATACTAAAATATTATGGGTAAAACAATCAAATCAATTGCTCAATTAGAGAGTATTAAGAACGAGTTCCTGAAAAATCAGGAAAAGTACAAGTACCAGATTTTAGTATGCGGCGGCACAGGCTGCGTTTCGTCCAACTGTGCCGATGTGGAAAGCGCGGTTAATGAAGCACTTGAAGAACAGGGTATTGCGAAAGACGTAAGGGTATATCAAACCGGTTGTATGGGCATTTGCGCTCTGGGACCGGTTATGCTGACACTTCCCGACCGTATTTTTTATACCGAGGTAACTCCCGAAAAGGCTAAGGAAATCGTCCAAAGCCACATAGTTAATAATAAGCCGATTGAAGAATATACTTTCTACGACAAAACGTTGTTGAAATATGTTCCTAAAATGGACGATATTGAGTTTTTTAAGGCTCAAGTGAAGATTGTTCTGGATTTGTGCGGCATTATTGATTATACCGATATTAAGGATTATATCGCTCATGACGGTTATCTGGCTGCCGCAAAGGCTATTACCGGAATGTCGCAGGAAGATGTTGTGAAAGAAGTTGAGGCGTCAGGTCTTCGCGGACGCGGGGGCGCAGGGTTCCCTACGGGTACCAAATTTCGCGCAGGCTTCTCGCAAAAAAGCGACATTAAGTACATGGTTTGCAACGCCGATGAAGGCGATCCGGGCGCATTCATGGATCGCAGCGTTATCGAAGGCGATCCGCACTGCCTCATCGAAGGTATGATACTTTCGGCTTATGCCATTGGCGCACAGAAGGGTTATGTGTATATCCGCGCCGAATATCCGATTGCCATCGAACGATTGAAAGTGGCATTGGAGCAGGCTCGCGAATATGGTCTTCTGGGTAAAAAACTGTTTGGAACCAATTATAGTTTCGACCTTGAAATCCGCATCGGAGCAGGCGCTTTCGTTTGTGGCGAAGAGACTGCCCTGTTGGCTTCCATCGAAGGAAAACGCGGCGAACCCAAACAAAAACCGCCGTTCCCGTTCCAAAAAGGATTGTTTGGCTATCCAACCATCATAAATAACGTTGAAACCATAGCCAACATTCCCAAAATAATCCGCAACGGCGGCAAATGGTACGCCTCGTTCGGTATGGAGAAAGCGCCCGGAACAAAAGTGTTTGCCCTTGCCGGAGACGTGGTAAATACCGGTATCGTTGAAGTTCCCATCGGAACTCCCATCGGTAACATTATATATAATATAGGTGGCGGCATTCCCAACAAAAAAGATTTCAAAGCGGCGCAAATCGGAGGACCTTCCGGCGGCTGTATTACCAAAGATAATCTCAATGTGCCGACAGATTACGAATCGTTAAGCAAAATGGGTGCCATAATGGGTTCGGGCGGTCTGATTGTAATGAACGAAGATACCTGCATGGTTGACACGGCGCGTTTCTTTATGGATTTTATTCGTGACGAATCGTGCGGAAAATGTGTTGCCTGCCGCGTAGGAACCAAGCGAATGCTGGAAATTCTGGAAGATATAACCGAAGGCAGAGGCAAACAGGGAGATATTGAACTTTTGGTCGAAATCGGCGAAACGATTCAGGAATCGGCAATGTGCGGTCTCGGACAAACGGCTCCCAATCCGATTCTTTCTACCATTCGTTTCTTCAGAGAAGAGTATGAAGAACATATAAACAAAAAATATTGCAGAGCAGGCGTTTGCGGGTCTATGTTCACTTCGCCGTGCGAAAATACCTGTCCCGCCAATGTCAATGTACCCGGTTATATTTCGCTGATTGCGGCAGGTCGTTTTCAAGATGCGTATAACCTTGTGATGCAGGAAAATCCGTTCCCTGCCATTTGCGGAAGAATCTGCACCCGTCCGTGCGAGCGCAAATGCCGCCGCGGCACGGTAGACGAGCCGGTAGCTATCCGCGACCTGAAACGCTTTGCGGCAGACTACGCTTTCAAAAACGAACTTCCTTACAAAATGCAGCTTACGTTTGCGAAAAAAGGAAAACGTATTGCCGTCATCGGAGCGGGCGCATCGGGCTTAACCTGCGCTTACTATCTGGTGAATATCGGTTATGATGTTGATGTTTTTGAAGCTCACGATGTTGCAGGAGGCGTATTGGCATTCGGCATTCCCGAATATCGTTTGCCGGCAGCCATTCTTCAACATGAAATTGACTTAATACGGCAGGCAGGCGTGAATATATATCTGAATAAAGAGGTCGGCAGAGATTTGAATTTCAGACATTTGCGGGAAGGATACGATGCCATTTACGTTGCTACCGGAACACAATATCCTGCTAAGGTAAATATTGATGGTGAAAATTTACGCGGCGTGATGCACGGTATCAACTTCCTTAAAGATACCAATTTGCGCGATGATATGAAATTGCATGGAACCGTTGCCGTGATAGGCGGCGGAAACACTGCCATCGACTCGGCTCGTTCTGCGCTTCGCGTAGGCGCCGACCGCGTGATTGTGGTTTACAGAAGAACTCAGGACGCGATGCCCGCTTACGTTGAAGAGGTGCATGAAGCGCTTGAAGAAGGCATCGAACTTATGGAATTGACGGCTCCCGTGAAATTCATCGGAAAAGACAATAAAGTGATAGGTATCGAGTGCGTTAAAATGGGATTGGGCGAATTTGACTCCTCCGGAAGAAGAAAATCGGTAGAAATCAAAGGCTCCAACTTTGTTTTAGACGTTGATTATGTAATACCCGCCGTGAGTCAGTATGCCGATTTACCGTTTATAAGCACAGATGAAATAGGCGTAACGAAATGGGGAACCTTCATCGTTAACCCCGAAAACCAGATGAGTACCATGGAAGGCGTATTTGCCGGCGGCGACATCGTAAGAGGTCCCGACACGGTTATCAGCGCCATTGCAGACGGTAAAAAAGCCGCTTCGTCCATTGATCTGTACCTCGGCGGAAACGGTCTCTTGAATAAAGGCGCGCCTATCGAAATCCCGAATGTGTATGACGATGACGAAGTTGTTGAACACTCACAGTTCGAGATGGAAATATTAGCGCCCGAAGTGCGGAAACAGTCGTTTGCCGAAGTGCTTTTAGGTTTCCATAAAATTAATGCCATTGCAGAATCCATGCGTTGCTTACATTGTGAAAGGAGATAACTTTTGCTGGAATAAACTATGAGTAATCAAGCGGCAATAAAGTTATTTGAGACAAAGAAAATTCGTACCGCATGGAACGAAACCGAAGAAGAGTGGTACTTTTCCGTGGTTGATGTGGTTGGCGTTCTGACTGACAGTCCAAACCCTCGTAAGTATTGGAGCGTGTTGAAAACCAGACTTAAACAAGAAGGGAATGAAACGGCTACAAATTGTAGTCAGTTGAAATTAATTATGCCGGACGGAAAATTACGTCTCACAGACGTGGCTTCTACCAAGCAGGTTTTCAGGATCATACAGTCCATTCCTTCGCCAAAAGCAGAACCATTCAAGCAATGGTTGGCGCAAGTTGCCAAAGAACGTTTAGACCAACTGCAAGACCCCGAATTGTCTATTGAGCAGGCAATGCTTGATTACAAACGGCTCGGATATTCAGATAACTGGATTCATCAACGTCTGAAAAGTATTGAAATTCGTAAGGAATTGACAGACGAATGGAAAAGACGCGGCTTGCAGGAAGGCGTACAGTTTGCCTCGCTTACCGACATTATTTACAAAACGTGGTCGGATAAGACGGCAAAGGAATACAAGCAGTTCAAGGGACTGAAAAAGGAAAATCTTCGCGATAACATGACTAATAAAGAATTGGTAATCAATATGCTTGCCGAACTTTCGACCAAGGAAATATCCGAAGTTTCCAATCCGGAAACGATGACGGAACACGAAGATATTGCCCAGCGCGGCGGCAATATTGCCCGCGAAGCCCGCTTGAAACTCGAAGCCGAAACAGGCAAAAAAGTAGTCAGCCCGTTGAGTGCAAAAAATGTGTTGGGAATTGAAAATTAATAAAAATGTAAAAAACTTAATGTAAAAATGATAAATCTAACCATTAATAATAAGAAAATCAAAGCGGAATCGGGAACCACGATTCTCGAAGCCGCCAAACAAAACGGAATCAACATACCTACCCTGTGTTATATGGAAGGTGTTCATAAATTAGGCTCATGCCGTATTTGTTCCGTAGAAGTAGAAGGCGCTCGCACGCTTCAGGTTGCCTGTATGGCAGAAGTAAGAGACGGAATGGTAGTGCATACCAATTCCAAAAAAGTGCTGAAAACACGTAAAGTGCTGTATGAACTGATGCTTTCCGACCACTCCAAAAATTGCCTGAGTTGTGTTCGCAATCAATCCTGCGAATTACAGAAATTGGGCGATATTCTGGGTGTTGCGGAAAATCGCTTTAATACCGGCAGTGCTCGGGAAGACCTTGACATTTCGCCGGCTATAACGCGCGACTTGTCGAAATGTATTCTTTGCCGCCGTTGCGTAACGATTTGTAACGGAGTACAGGGAGTAGGCGTTCTTGATGCGCAGAATCGCGGATTCGATACGGTAATTGCACCGGCGATGGATCGCTCGATTAACGTTGTCAAATGCGCATTCTGCGGACAGTGTACCGTAGTATGTCCGGTAGGAGCGTTGAAAGAAACCGACCATATCGAAAGAGTTTGGAACGCTATCAACGACCCCGAAAAGAGAGTGGTTATGCAACCCGCTCCGGCAGTGCGCGTAGCGTTAGGCGAAATGTTCGGTTATCCGGTGGGAACCTCTGTAACAGGGAAGATGGCAGCCGCCATGCGTACTTTGGGAGTGGACGATGTGTTCGACACCAATTGGGCTGCCGACCTGACCATTATGGAAGAAGGTACGGAGTTCTTACACAGAGCGATAGACGTTCTGTCCGGTAAAAAAGCTGTGCTGCCGCTGGTCAGCAGTTGTTCGCCGGGTTGGATTAAGTACATTGAGTCGTACTATCCGCAACTAATTCCGCATCTGTCCTCCTGTAAATCGCCTCACATGATGCTGGGCACTTTGGCAAAAACCTATTATGCTGAGAAAATTGATGTTGAACCTGAAAAAATGTACACGGTATCCGTCATGCCCTGCACTGCGAAAAAGTTTGAAGCATCGCGCGAAGAGATGGTAAACAGAGGCGTTGCCAATGTAGACGCCGTTCTCACTACCCGCGAGTTGGGACAGATGATTAAGCAAGCCGGCATTGATTTCCGCAGTTTAGAAGACGAACAGTTTGACGATCCGTTGGGACAATCCACCGGCGCAGCCGACATTTTCGGCGTTACCGGCGGCGTGATGGAAGCGGCTATAAGAACGGTTTACGTCATTATTACCGGCAGAGAATTGCCGTTTGAAGGGTTGCATGTGGCTCCGATTGTAGGTCTTGACCAAGTCAAAGAAGCGACTTTGAAATTTGAGAATGTGCTTCCCGACTACAAAATGTTCGAAGGTTTTGAGGCTAAGATAGCCGTTACAAGCGGATTGGCAGGCGCTAAAATCCTGATGGATCAAATCGTTGCCGGAACTTCGCCGTATCATTTCATAGAAGTGATGGGCTGCCCCAGCGGTTGCATCTGCGGCGGCGGACAACCCCGCAGCGATGACCCCGATGTGCGGATAAAACGCCTGAGAGCGATATACACCGAAGACGAAAGTAAAACGCTTCGCCAGTCGCACCTCAATCCGTCCATTACCGCGATATACAAGGAGTATCTCGGCAAACCCTGCGGACATCTGTCGCACGAACTCCTGCATACGCATTATTTTGACAGGAGCGGCGAGAATGAGTAGATTAATGCAAAAAACAGCCCATAACCTTTCGCAATTTATTAAAGCCAAAGCAAACACATTGGGATTCGACTTGTGCGGCATAGCCGAAGCCAGGAAACTTCATGAGGCTGAAACCGCCCTTGTCAATTGGTGTAGTGCAGAGATGCACGATATGATGAACTATCTTGTCCGAGGTACTAACAAACGCGCTGATCCTCGGATATTATACCCCGGCGCAAAGTCGGTGGTAGCTACAGGACTAAACTATTTTACCCGCAACCGTCAAAAAAACGCCGATGTGCCTCTAATCTCCATGTATGCGCTTGGGAAAGATTATCACGATGTAATAATCGGAAAACTTAACGGGCTTCTTGCTTATATAAAGACGATTGTTCCCAATGCAGAGGGAAAGGCATATTGCGACACTGCGCCGGTTATGGAAAAATCGTGGGCTGTCGAAGCCGGCATAGGATGGCAGGGAAAAAATTCGGTAATAATAAATGAAAACATAGGGTCGTTTTTTTTCATTGGCATTCTGCTTCTTAACATTGAATTGGATTATGACAAACCATTTTCATGCGAAAAATGTGGAAACTGCAACGCTTGTATTGACAACTGTCCGACCGGAGCTATAAATTACGATAAAACCATTGACTCCCGTAAATGTATTGTAAATCTTACCATTAACTCAAAAGGTGAATTGCCGGAACAGATAATTCCGCTCATGGGGAGATACGTTTATAGTTGCGATATTTGTCAGGAAGTTTGTCCGTGGAATGAAAAGGCTGAGGAGCATAAAACAGAGGAGTTTATTATTTCCGAAGAACTTGCTAACATGAATATAAAAGACTGGCTAAATCTTGATGAAAAACAATTCGAAAAACTGTTTTCAGAATCGCCGATAGGACGAGTAAAATACGACAGGTTTAAAAGAAACATTGAACCGGTTTGCAAAATTTTAAGCCCATGGGCTTAAAATTAAAAACACGAAAGAGTGTAAAACAGTAAAAATAGCATCAGAAGAGTATTAAGAGGTTGTTTAAATTTTGTTTTTAACATGATTTTAAATCGCGTTTAAGCCAATTTTGTTAAAAATTACTAAAAACCCCGTATAATTACGGGGGAAAAACAGCAAAAACCCCGTATAATTACTGGTATTTTTTATTTTTTTTTGTTATTTCTTTGCAAAAAAAAATTTTTAGTAATGATAAATGAATTGAAAGTTGAATGGACATGATGAAGATATTTGTGAAAATGGGAGAAAGCGGGAAATAAAAAAAACCCTTCCGGAAAGGAAGGGAATCTAATTAAAACTTCTACTTTATCATTAAAAAAATTTCAAATGCAAAATTAAAAGATAAAATTAAATAATACAAATTAATATTAATTAAATTCTAAAAAAAATGACAAAAAAGAATCTATTAAGAAGTGCGGCGCTGGCATGTGCCGCCATGATGTGCCTGTGCGTAATGCTTGCAGGCTGTAAGAAGAAAACGGAGGTTACGCTGCAATCTATTGCCGTAACCACGCCGCCTACTAAAACGACCTACGTTGTGGACGAAACATTCAACACAGCGGGTATGGTTGTAACTGCATCGTATAGCGATAAATCGTCAAAGCCGGTAACTGTTACCTCGGCTATGCTCGATTATGACTTCAAGACGGCGGGAACGAAAACCGTCACAATCAGCTACACCGAAAAGGGCAAAACGGCTACCACAACCGTAAGCGGAATAACCGTAACGGATAAAGGAACGTCCGATCCCGACAAATCGGTGTCGGTGGACGGGCAAAACGGAACGATGACTGCCGGAAAGGCGGAAGCTGTATCATTCGACCTGACTACCACCGGCATTGAAAACGGCTCATACGGGGCAACGGTGGCTAACCTGCCCGCGGGTGTAACTGTGCAGGACGATGTGCTTATCAGAGACGGCGAAGGTATTTTAATACTTGAGGGTGACGGCTCGCAAACGGCAGGCTCAACCGCCACGCTAACGCTTACGATTGACGGCGCAGTGTCGGGGACGTTTACGCTTGTCATTCTGTCGGCAGATGCAAAGAGTGTAACGGTGAGCGAGCAAACCAGTACGATGACGGCGGGCGCAGCCGGTACGGCTCATTTCAATGTAACGACCATAAATATTGCAGACGGCTCGTATGAGGCAACAGTGGCTAACCTGCCCGCGGGAGTAACAGTGCAGGGCAACGTTGTGATAGCCGGCAACAGCGGCAACTTACTGCTTGAGGGTGACGGCTCGCAAACGGAAGGCGCCACCGCCACGCTCACGCTTACGATTGACGGCACGGTGTCGAAAGCGTTTACACTCACCGTATCGTCCTCGACAGCCAAATCGGTGTCGGTGGGCGCACAGGTCGGAACGCTTGAGGCAAAAACGCCGGGTACGGTAACATTTCCGATAACAGCGGCAAACATAGCCGACAATACTTATACCGCAACGGTAACGGGCAGACCTTCGGGAGTAACCTTTACGGATACCGAAATAACCATAACATCGGGCAGCGGAACATTGATTATCGGGGGAAATACCTTTACCAATGCGGGAACATACTGGCTGAATCTGACGCTTGACGACATAACATCGGCTTCGTTTCCGCTCGCCATATTGCCCCCGCCCTT
>Ga0099364_10014057_pt1 | contig 10688 bp, 11 predicted proteins | sample TergutTh196P3_FD_73070 | JGI IMG/M metagenome (GOLD analysis project Ga0099364, IMG submission 73070) | Microcerotermes parvus P3 segment gut microbial communities from Pointe-Noire, Republic of the Congo - Th196 P3 | ecosystem: Host-associated > Arthropoda: Insects > Digestive system > Gut ...
GGCTTCTGCGGTGAAACGGAGGAAGAGTTTGCGGAAACCGTCGACTTGGTAAAATACGGACAATTTAAGAACAGTTTTATTTTCAAGTACAGTGAGCGTCCCGGTACAAAGGCGGCGGAACTCTTCGACGACGACGTACCGGAACCGGTCAAAAAACGCCGAAACAATGAACTGCTTGCCGTGCAGGACGCAATCAGTCTGGAACTCAACCGCCGGTTTATCGGACGAAAAGTCGAAATTCTCGTCGAAGGCCCGGACGAACACGGCAAACGATTGACAGGCCGCACGCAGTGTGATAGAGTTGTCGTGTTCGATGGCGATCCGTCGCTCGCCGGAACCTTCATCGAACCGGAAATTGTTGATGCCGCACCATTTACGTTAGTAGGCGTTAGGTATTAGTTGTTCTGCAACCACAGGTCGCAGTTCCTGTTCTGCGACCACAGGTCGCAGTTCCCTGCGCCTCACGCCTGCCCATGTCCCATTCCATTGACAAGACGCTCCGGCTTCTCGGTAAATCGAAGAACAAGGCGGCGGCGCGTTTGCTGGATGCGGCGTTGTCTTCATCAGACGAATCCATTCGTAGCGCTGCAAGTCGGGAACTCGTTTCCGGTCGAGGGGTGCGGGGACTGACCGAATTGATCGGACGGCTCGATCATCCAAACGAATCGGTTCTTGCCCTCTTTGACAAACATCGAGACAAAATGGTCGCCGCGCTTCGTAGTGCGGTTCTCAGTAAGGATGAACAACTCAATCGCAACGCCTTTCGGATAATTCTCTCCCAGCGGTACTTCGAGATCATCCCATCGCTGCTGACCATTTTCATCGAATACGGTGAAAACTTGGACGCCTCTTCGCCGCTTACCGAGGTCATTGACGCCCTGTGCGTCCAATATGTCGAAGCTCTCGAGCATGGTCGACGACGGCGTTTTCTTCACGGAGTCGTCCTGCCTGATATTCTACGGGTTCTCTTACCGGCACTACACGACTATCATCGGAACGACCCGCCGTTGGTTCCGACGCTTTTTTTGCGTCTGTTTCCCTACTTGCCCGCCGAACATCGGGACACCGCGAAGCTGTTCCGCAATCCGCAGTTGCCAGTCTATTCGGCAATCCACAAGGTTCTCCTTTCAGATGATGTCCGAACGGCATATCACTTCGTACTCTACTGCCTCGACCATGCGGCCCCGCCGCCTTTGGCACAGACGGTCTTTTCCAAACGAATCGATGTTCCTTTCCTTGAACACATCTTCGATGCCTTCGACGCTTCCGTGTCAGCGGATTGTGTGGACAATCTCCGACGCGTAACGCACTTCGACTGGCTCGACAAACTCCGCGTCATCCTCGACCAGTTGGAAAATACTCCGCAGAAGGGACTTGTCAACGTCATTCGCCTTGCCAATTTGCCGCAGGAGAGAAAGCAATCGTACTTGGTCGATATTTTGCGATACGGTAAACCAGCGGGACGCCTCGCCGCGCTGGAACAGTTGGCAATGGTTCGTAACGAACGAATCGACCAGTTGATCTGGCAGGCCTGCGATGATGTCGATCCCGGAGTCCAAGCGGCGGCACTCAGGTTGGCTCAACGCCGTGAACTGCCGAACGCGACGATAAAAATCCTCCAAGCGGCGGACAGCCAACACGCACTGGTTCGGGAAACCGTGCAATCTCTGATGCCCGATTTCCATTTCGAGCGTTTCCTCGAAACTTTCGACCAAATGTCCGAGGAACAGCGTTCGCTCATGTTCAAGCTCATCAAGAAAATCGACTCGAGTCTGATCAACCGAATTCAGCACCAATTACAGTTCGGTGAACCGATCCAACAGGCGAAGGCGTTGCTTTGTATCGAATACGGCGAAATGGTTCCGACTTTCGAGGATGAACTCTGCACCCTGTTCATGAACGTGGAAAACCCCACCATACGAGTGAAACTCGCAACATTACTTGCCGCCGGACGTCGGGAACTTAGCCGCGGAATGCTCGTCCAAGCTTTCCATCGCGATACCGATTCGGATGTTCGAGCCGCCGCCAAACAAAGCCTCGAAAGTCGTCCGACGCCGTGGGAGGTCAAATGAATCACCGGGACTTTTTGACGCTCGCTCTTGTGATCGTATTGGCCTCGATGGGGGTCGGAGAGCCGCTCTGTGCCCAGTCACCTGACCAGAAAGTCGCCCCATCCATCGCTGAACTACGGGAAGGTATGGGCAACGCATTCCGCACCGGAGCGAATGGCACATGGATCTTCGTTATCTTCTTCCTTTTTCTCATCGTCCTTACGGTCGGACTCATTTATTTTGACATCTATATTCGGCAACGAAACAAGGCTGGCATCGATAATCCTCACTATCTCTTCACCGAACTGGTTCGGGCCCATGATCTCAATCGCGTTGAGAAGCACTTTCTCTCGGACTTCGCCGACGAATCGGATTTGGAGGACCCGTTACCGCTGTTCATTGAACCGGAATACTTTTTGGCCGCTCTGGACGATGATCGTTTTCGGGAGTCTCACAGAATGATCGCGTATCTGTTGAAAAAGCTTTTCAACATCGAACACGCCGACTTTCAGATGCCAAAGACACCACAGAAGCAAACGTATTCCGGCGCAACGACCATTTTTCGTCCACTCGACGGGGGGCGTGGTCAAGGGACAGGAACACGGATAAAATAGTTCAACGTTGCCGCATACCCATCTCCCTCCTAAAAATGTCACGAACCATTTTGGCCACTGTGTTCTCTGGAATTATTGCAGGAACATCCACGGTTTCCGGACAGGTCATTGTCGTACCATGGGATACCGACGTGCGGCTTATGTCAACTGGCCCCAACGTGTACCAGAGCAATCGTGCCGTCGGTGTCGGACATTCATATTACTGGGGCGATCCCCGTTTGGGACGCGGAATGCCCGGTTGGCCCGCCAATCCCAGGCCGGGATTCCAACAAGGCGCATCAATGTTCTATGGCGGCGTCGGAATTGGCGGTACTGTGCTCAATGGATACCATCTTGCCGTATGGGATCAGACGCATCGACCGTTCGTAACGAGCGTTGTTCCTGTCGTCGGCGGACACAGTCGTTACGATTCGCCGACCAACCGCCGTCCCCATCCGGGACTGCCACCACTCAGTAACGGTTCGATGAATCACAGTACCCGACAGATTCTCAAAGCGACAAAAGGACGGTGAGGTAGGCGACTAAAGGTAGGCGACTTTTTCCAAAAGTCGCGTGTGGTACTCCGCACAAGAAAATCGCGTCAGTTTCGGAGAAATTGACCTACCGTGTCCGGAGTACCGGACGCGATTTTCGGAGAAAATCGCCTACCTGCTTTCCGGCAAAACCTCCAAACGCTGACGCAATCACCATGGATCACGAAAGTTTGATGACGGGCTACCGTTGGGGGAGCCGGTCGCTGTTTGCGGAACCGCCGCGCACGCCGCTCGGAGCGATGGGCAATATGCTCAGCCGCCGTACCGGAAGCAGTCTCGAATTCATGGAACATCGTGAGTACCTTCCCGGCGACGACCTGAGACGCATCGATTGGAACGCCTACGCCCGGAGCGACCGACTGGCCGTCAAGATGTATCGGGAAGAGGTCAACCCACACGTTGACTTGTTGCTGGACGTTTCGCGGTCGATGAATCTTTCCGGTACAAAAAAAGGTGACGCCGCTTACGCTTTGGCGGGGCTGTTTGCGGCGTCGGCAGCGGAATCCCGATTTTCGTTCAACGCCTTCGTAACCGATGAGGGTTGCCGTCGATTGGGACGTTCACATCTCGTACCGCTGGAGTGGGACCCGTTCGAGTTGAGTGCCATCGATTCGCCTTTTGACGCATTGAATCGTCAACCGCCGGGGTGGCGTCCACGCGGAATCCGCATTTTTCTTAGCGATCTGCTTTTTCCGACGGAACCGGAAACGGTCGTTGCCCAAATTCAAGGCGATGCCGCCGTAACGATCGTCGTCCAACTCCTTGCCGAGTCGGACATTGAACCATCGGAACAGGGTAATCTCCGACTCGTCGACAGTGAAAGCGGCGAACGGCTCGAATTGTATCTCGACAGCATTGCAAGGGAACGGTACAAACGTAACTTTGCGAGGCATCAGGAAAACTACCACGTCGCCTGCCGCCGCCACGGGGCCTTTTTTACCACTGTTATTGCCGAACGGTTTCTCGAAGACGGACGCCTCGACGAACTGTTTCACGCGGAATTGTTGCGGTATAAATAGTGACGAGTTCCGTCATTACGCTACGATCCGGCTGGAAGGTCTTTTTAGAGCACATTAAAAATGGGGCTGGACAACATTCAACACGAAAAATCCTATGCAACGCCGCACCGCATTGAAAACATTGGCTCTCGGAGCCGCTTTCGGATCGTTTGCCTCACAAATGTTCGCCGACGAAACGCCGGCGAAACGTCCCGTCCGTTTGGGCGGACCGGTCTTTACATCCGATGCCGATCCCGAAGCGTGGGCACAGTGGGCACGTGAAAACCGCTACCGAGCCGTGTACGCTCCCAATGTGGACATCAACGACAAGGAACGAATCAGGGCGGTCGTCGAAGCCGTCAGGCAACGCGACTTGGTCATTGCAGAGGTTGGACGCTGGGGCAATCTGATGGATGCCAATTCGGAAAAACGTGCGAAAAACCTGCAAATCGTCACCGACGGTCTCGCTTTGGCCGACGAACTGGATGCCCGATGCTGTGTGGACATTGCGGGAAGTTTCAGTACGGAAAGTTGGTTCGGACCGCATCCGAAAAACGTTAGCGACGAGTTCTTCGATCTTGCCGTTGAAAACGCACGAAAAATCATCGATGCCGTGAAACCGAAGCGGGCGAAGTTTGTCTACGAAATGATGGGCTGGGCAATTCCCGACACACCGGACAATTACCTGCGGCTTATCAAGGCGATTGACCGTCCGATGTTCGGCGTTCATCTCGATATTTGTAACATGATTAACTCGCCGGACAAATTTTGGAACACGACACGCCTTATCAATGAGACCTTCGACAAACTCGGTCCGATGATCGTCAGTGCTCACGCCAAGGACCTCAAATGGATACCGGAGTATAATATCCATTTCGTCGAATGCGTGATCGGCGAAGGAACCATCGACTTCGGTACGTATCTCAAACGGATGGCAACGTTACCGAACGACGTACCGTTGATGATCGAACACATGAAGGACGCCGAAGAATACGAACGTTGTAAGTTACAATTATTCAAAATTGGTGCAGAAAACAACGTCGTGTTTGAATATCTGCGCTGAAAATCATTTAGCCGGTACTCCGGCGCAAAAAAACGGAAACGGTGTTGTGTTTTCTCTTGAGCACACTACTCCGCTCCGAACAGACGTTACGGGAATTTGCCCCGTTTCCATCTGTGTTCGAACCGACGGTTGCGCAAGTGGCAAAGTTTCTGCGAATGTTGGGACGACGTCCAAACGACTTGCTTGACATTGGAAAACGGAAGGCATACGTTTTTCCGATGAACTTTGTTTAACACATTGGTTTGAGTGTAACCGCCGTCAAAGAGTTTGTCAAGACACTGTGTTGTATGTCCTAAGTCGTAAATGATGGCATCGCACGAATCATACGTTCGATAAAATTGATCTCCGCCGCCGTTAAACCATATTTTTTGTACAGTTTTTTGTCCGTCCAGGACTCACCGAAATCCTGTAAAGGAACAAGTTGATAAACCCGCGATGTGGCGTGTTGAGTCGTCTTGATAATGCCGACAAGGAAACGAAAAAATTTCGTTTTCAAATAATCCAAACAGTTTGCTGCTTCTCGTTTTGTGACAAAATCGCCAATGTTCAAGTACGTGAACGTGCAAAATGTATTGGGAGGACCTATAAATGCATCACCGAGTATTTTGGCGGGGATTTCTTCCCCCATTGTTCCGTTTGCCCCCAACGCCTCCGGTACAAATACTTTCCATTTTCCGATGTGTTTCCTTCCACCCGGTACAGGATAATCGGCGGGGACATAACGTTCAACCCGCCTGCTGCTCTCTAAACCGTAAATGGTAAGACCGCCTTTAATCTTGTGTCTACTCACCGGCGGCAAACGATATTTTTCCGGATTCTTGAAAAAGTCCGTTGCCAAACCGTAGGGATTGACGGATGAAACAAGCGACGCAAAGGAAAGAGAACTATTGGCTGAAACAACGGAATCTGTTTTCCATACTTTTTCAGCAATGCTTAATTGTTCAGGATAGCGGATAAACGTATCAGAAATAGGTGAACGAAGTGTTCTTTCACTTTCGCTGATTTCTCCGTTGATATGGGTAATGATTTTACACTTACCGCTGTATTCTCTATCCCAGAGGAAATAGCAGATTCCGCCCTTGATTTCGACATTGGGAAAACAATCTTTACTGTTCGGATAATCATGCAGTAGTCGGATACGGTCATCGTGCAATATTTCCTTACGAAACTCCCCCAGGCCCATTCCGCCGGAAAACCATCGGGCAGGAATGATCAACGATATGTATTTGGGGTTCAACTTTTTCGCTTGCCGGACGAAGTGCTGATAAATTGGCTTCGCCTGTGCACCGTGTCCTTGAGTGTCCCGCTGATAGGGCGGATTACCGACAATGATGTCGAATTGCATGTCTTTGGGGAGGATAAATGTTTGGGTTAATTTTTTTGAATGAGCGATCGCTTTGCGCTAAGCGATGTGTCACAATTCGCCGTCCCAAACAGAGTCGCAATCGTAAGACAGCGTATTTCCCGACCTTACGATCGGAGCTCTGTGAACATGTGAGCATTGACCGTTTTCCACGGTATTAGTATTGTTTTCTTGCCGAGCTGTATTTTAATTCGTGGATACACTTTCCAACGGCGGCAGGAGCGATGCCGGTTTTGCGTTTGCTCGCGGTGCGTTTGATTTCGTTCAAGGTATATCTTGTAATGGCAAACGTCTGTGTTTCGTAATTCGGAACGTATTCGTAAATCGGAATTGCTCTTTTGCTTCTCGTCAAAAAATTACCGCAAATGATGTTGGTTTCCAACAGAGCATCGACGGCATATTCATATTCGGAAGAGGATTTATCAGCGGCATCGAGCATTATTTTCTTTAACCGTTGTCGGGCTTCGGTGACGTTCTCTTTGTCAAGTTCTACGGCGTAGATGTTGGAGAGAGCGACGAGGAATCGGAATTCTCGACTGCCGTTTTTGATTTTTTTCTTAATGGAATCGATTCGGCGTTAGAGGATTTCGACTAAGAAGTTTCCGTTTCCAGCGGCGGGTTCGAGTACACGTTTTTCGATGTTGGCGATGTCGGTGTCAACGAGGGTGCACATTGCTTGGACTTCACGTTCGGCAGTGAACACTTCGCCGCGTTCCCTAACGTTTTCCCGGAATTTGATTTGTTGCATTATTTTGCCGTTAGATTCTTCTTTTGGACTCCTACCGAATTTCGGGGGGAATCAGGGGCTGAACTTATTGTGCAATTATGATTGCGACTCTATTAACGAACATATCGTACGGCATTGCGGAAGAGTACCAAACCGTCTCCTTCTGATGGTCGGGAATCAAACCGGGTCCAATGCGGATGCTGTACCGGATCAATATACCGTTCAGGATGAGGCATCAGACCGAACACTCTGCCGGACTCATCGCAAATTCCTGCGACGTTGCCGCTCGAACCGTTAGGATTATCCGCTGGCGCATAACAAAGCGGCAACTGCTGGTTTCTCTGCAATGCCAACCAATCCTCCGGTGCCTGTGTGATGAAACGTCCCTCGGCGTGAGCAATCGGCAGATACAGCGACTCGATTCCGTGCAAAAACACGCACTTGGACGTTGTCGTTTGCAGATGCACCCAACGATCCGTGAAACGCGGTGTGGTATTCCACGTCAGCGTCATTGTATTGGGATCGCCGAGCAACCCCGATTTGAGCAGCACTTGAAATCCGTTACAGATACCGAGAATCAATTTGCCGGCATCACGGAACGTCCACATCGGTTCGTACAAGGAGTGCTGGATTTTCGTCGCAAAAATTTTTCCTGCTCCGATGTCGTCGCCGAAACTGAAACCTCCCGGTATGCACAAAATGTCGAACTGTCCGAGCATTTCCGGTTTTTTCACGATCCGATTCAGATGAACAATGTCCACGGATTTTGCACCGGCAAGTTGAAAAGCGTGAGCAGTTTCCTGATCGCAGTTTGTTCCCGGTGCACGAAAAATGAGTACACGTGCCATAATTGTTACCTCATTAAATTTAATTTTTGTTCATGAGATCTGACAACGCCGGACACAGAGTCCGCCGAGTCATTCCCCGAAAAAGATTTTATTCTTCATCATACGTTCACGGGTTTCGATTTTCAACCGCAGGTATTCCATCGGACGGTCGCCTTTGATTTTGTTACACGAACCGCAGAGCAGTTGGTCATTTTCGTAATAATCGCTTCCCATGTCCATATGTCTTTGAAGCTCGCACCGGCGGTTTTGCAGCCGACGGACGCGGAGTACATTCGCTTAGTGTTGAAGGGGGGATCAAGATAGATGAGATCAACCGACTCGCTGTTGAGTCCCGACAAAATGTACAAATTATCATTCGTGTAAAGCGTGTTACCAGAGGCGGATTTTCTCATGTTCTTGCTCCGGGAATTTCGTCCGAAAGGAGTATTCTACAATGATTTATCTGAAAAAACAACCAAGTATGCCAACCTCTATTTTGCGTTTCGGTGACGGAGTTGCCTTGATCGCAGTGCGTTCCCGGTGTGCAAAAAATGAGTACACGAGTCATATTGTTGTTGATGAAAAACTGCATGGTATCCGCTCTTTGCGCCGGAGCACCGGCTAAAGGATTCCGACACGGTTTCACATGGTGTGCGCTACAAAACATGTCGGTCAACGTTACGATGGAAATAGCGTCCTGTTTTCGGCTTTGCAATCCTCATGGGTTGGCTCGCAAAGCGAACACTTGGTGTCACAGTGTGGGCAGAACATTATTTCGAACGTACCGTCCGCGAAAGGAAGGATCGGATCGAGAAAAAACGTCTGTGAGCAAGTTGGACACGCCGAGACCACGTTGCGGGACTCTGCGACCAAGATGGCGACGTTTTGTGTTATGTCACATCCGTTACCTCGCGGTACCCAGAGTTCGAGAATCTCTGCAAGGGAAACCACTCGATTGGGACCAAATTGGGGGTCATGCAACATTACCGTCTGGGCGACGGGGTCTGATCCTAGAAAAAGCGAAAAATGTCCCCTTCCGGAATTGCGGCGAATCCGACAAACGGGAATCAGCCGAATCTGGAATAAGTCCGCAAGCAGAAATACCGCCGGTTCACGTACGCGGACGACGACCGCCGAGAGACCGTGTTCCAAGGCATTGCGAGCCAGATGAAAAGTCCGTGTTCTCGTTTGGCCGATGGAATAGCCTTGCAATTCGTTCCAGACCGTCTCCTGATCGGCGACCAATCCGAAGCTTCGATAGACCATCGCGAGCGTTGCCGCTCCGCAGAATCCCGCGTCACGCTGACGCTCGTAGATCGTTTGATTTTTAACCGTGTCAATTTCCGACGCGATAAGCGTGTCCATTACTTGAGCCGGTGGCGTAAGCCTCCAGATACGTAATCACATTTTTTGCTCTGGATTCTTTAAGGGGAAATCGGCATAATCCGCAGAATTTTCGCCAATTCTACCGTTTTGACCTTGGCAATGCCACGTTTTTGGAGACTTTTTCTGCTCTTGGCCGTCATATTGGCTCCGAACGCCGTTCGGACGGTCGCGGCAGAACGTCCCGCTGCGGACGAAGAAATCCTGGTCCATTTCTCCAAGGGCGGCGACGTCTTCTCACCGCAGGAAGTCATTAGCCTGAAAATCCTGCCCCGCTCGCCGAAGATTTTTGCGGAAAATTTGAACGTCCTGACCATTACGCTCCACCGCGCGGACGAAGAAGTCGGATACGTTCGCCCAGCCGTCCGGGAATTTCCGCACGATTCGACGCGATTGGCATCGACGGAACTCGAAATATCCCTGCCGAACGACGCACAGGCAGCCCAATGGATTCCGGTCTCACTCGTTATGCCGTCAGCGGAAGGCGTGTACGACATCGGCATCACGTTCCAGCGAAAGGGCGAAGCGAATTCCGGCTCCTCCTTGCTGGCAACTCCGTTACAGCGACGGACACCGAAGCTGGGCACGGTTGTTCCAAGCGTGATTTCCTGCGTCGTCGTCGATCCGACTCCGGTGCGGCGGCCCGTCGGCGAACTGCAAATTTGTACCGACACGGAACAGCCGGAAACCGTCGATACTGCGAATCCTGCTTGGTGGCGGCGACTTCCCAGAGCTCCCTCCCTTCCCAGAATTGCGTCCCTGCCGAGAATTCCCAGCCTGCGTACACCGGGCATTTTTCAGCCCCGGTCGGTCGGTCGGGACGGACTGCCGACTATGTCTGGACCGCTCCAGTCCGGACCACTTGCCGAACGGTTCGCCCCGGGGGCTTACGGTATCGGACAGTTTGGGGAACAGGAGACGATCGGTAGCGGACATTTCAAGGAACAGATAACGATCCCAATGATCGAGGTGCCGCTCTCGGCGATTTCTCCTTCGGAATCAACCGACTCGATTCCGTGGGAGTTGATCCCAATTATCATCGAAGAGCCGGGCAAACCGCATCTTTTGGAAATCGAATATCCCTCCGGCGTTCCGCAAACGCTCGGCGTTGCGGTCATCGATGCCCTTT
>Ga0099364_10014058_pt1 | contig 10688 bp, 9 predicted proteins | sample TergutTh196P3_FD_73070 | JGI IMG/M metagenome (GOLD analysis project Ga0099364, IMG submission 73070) | Microcerotermes parvus P3 segment gut microbial communities from Pointe-Noire, Republic of the Congo - Th196 P3 | ecosystem: Host-associated > Arthropoda: Insects > Digestive system > Gut ...
TCAAATTGCTTTCAAACCCGGCCAGGACAGCCAGCACCACGATGAGGGCGGCCACGCCCAAGCCCACCCCCCCCACGGAAATGACGGTAATCAGGGAGATGAAATTTTCCCGGCGCCTGGCCCTTAGGTAGCGGAAGGCTATTAAGCTCTCTATGGCCAAGATTCAGCTCACGGGCCGGAAGTGGGGGAAGAGGATGACGTCCTTGATGCTGGGCACATCGGCCAGGAGCATCACCAGGCGGTCCACGCCCACCCCTTCTCCCGCAGCCGGAGGCATGCCATACATCAAGGCCCGGACATAGTCCTCATCCTGATGCATGCCCTCCTCGTCGCCGGCGGCCAGGGCCGCGGCCTGCCGCCGGAAACGCTCCCGCTGGTCCAGGGGATCGTTCAATTCGGAAAAGGCGTTGGCCAGCTCCCGGCCGGCGATGAAGAGCTCAAAGCGGTCGGTCAGGAGCGGGTTATCCTGGCTGCGCCGGGCCAGGGGGCTGATATCGGCCGGGTAGTGGGTGATGAAGGTGGGATGGGTCAGCTTCGGCTCCACCCGAAGATCGAAAATTTTGGCCTGCACCTTGCCCAACTCGTCCCGATCGGATTTTTCGCCGCCTAATTCCCGGAGATGGTCCAAGGACGCCTGGCGGTCGGTGAGGACCTCAGGCGGCACGCCGCCTATTTCCGCTAGGGCCTGGTGAAACTTAAGCCGCCGCCAGGGCCGGGCGAAATCAACCGGCTGCCCTTGGTATGTGAAGGCGAGGGCCCCCTTGACCTCCAAGGCCACCTCGGTGAACATTTCCTCGGTAAGGGACATAAGGTCCTGAAAATCGGCGTAGCCCTGGTAAAACTCCAGGGCCGTGAACTCGGGGTTGTGCTGGAGGCTGAGCCCCTCGTTGCGGAAAGAGCGGTTGATTTCAAAGACCCGGTCGAAACCGCCCACCAGGAGACGCTTGAGGTAGAGTTCCGGGGCGATGCGCAAAAAAAGATTCCGATTCAGGGCGTGGTGGTAGGTCTCGAAGGGCTTGGCCGAAGCGCCGCCGGGTATGGCGTGCATCATGGGCGTCTCCACCTCAAGAAACCCGCGTTCCTCGAGAAATTTTCTGAGCATGGAGACTATGGCGGACCTTAAGCGGAAAACCCGGCGGCTTTCCTCGTTCATGATGAGGTCAACATAGCGCCGACGGTGGCGCAGCTCGACGCTCAGTTCGTGATATTTCTCCGGCAGGGGCCACAGGGCCTTGGTCACCAGTTCCAGGTGGTCGGGCTTAAGGGTCAGTTCCCCGGTCCGGGTCTTGAAAAGGCGGCCGGAGACACCCACCAGATCCCCGATATCCAGTTTCTTAAAAAGTTCAAAAGCCGCCTCGGACTGGCGCTGGAGATAGACCTGGAGCCGGCCGCTCGAATCGGAGAGATCGAAGAAGACGCTCTTGCCGTAGTCGCGGCGGGCCATGACCCGGCCGGCCAGGGTGAAGACCTCGCTTAAGTTTTCAAAGTCGTCCAAGTCTCCGAAACGGGCCCGGATATCGCGGATTTTATGGGTCGGGCGGAAGGTGTTGGGGTAGAGGTCCAGTCCATCGGCGGCCAGGTGGCCGGCTTTTTCAAAGCGGGCCCGGATGACGGGGCTGGCCTCATCGTCATCCGCGATAGGGGCCTGATCGGGTTCGGTGAAGGTCATGGCCGGTCTTTCCAGAGCTAAGGATTTAAAAGCCGGCTGAGGCCGGCCGGCTGGCTGATTGATTGGCTGATTTGATTGTCAAGCCTCTATTATAATCCCAGGCGGCCGGTCCGTCAACCACCGGCTTGGCCCAGAATCCACCAGGCTATTATCCTAATTCTGGTTTTGGCGCCCAAATTCGGGTTTTCAAGGCATGCTTAGCTGATTTCAGTCTGTTTTTCCCTCTCTAAAGATGCGGTCTCAGCCTCATGAGGGAAAAGATCAGAATTTTTCTGGATTTTGGGCGTACTTCGCCTATCCACGTCCACGCCCGCTTGACTTTCCCCATGCCCGGGATATTATCCAGGGCATGGTCGCAAGCCGCATATAGCCCGGCGTATCCCGGTCAACAGCCTAAAGGCCGATTCACCGGCATTCAGACGGACAACCAAACTCCGGGCATGCTCAATCACAAGACCCGGGATATTGATAATTTGAAAGCGTATCCGTTTGAGACGGCTTTTATGCAACGACTCCTCACAGCATAACAGCTTGAAAGCGGAATGGATATTATGGGCTATGACGGCCAGCCACCACCAATTGGCATTGGCATGAAAATTTCCGCACGGCAGCGTACCGCCGGCAAGGTCATTTTTCAAAACTCCATGAGCTTCCTCACTGTTGCCGCAACGATTGTAGTACCACTTGATTAATTCCGGCCCCGCCAGATCGCGATTACTTACCAGTGCATGAACTTTATAGTTATCACCATTGAACTCAATTACAGGAAACGGATGCTCCGGTTCAAGCTCATCAAACAGCCTTCGCTGTCCGGGCATATATTCACGCGTGGCTAGATAACGAAACTCATACTTCCTCTTTTTTGTTGTCCCTATGGAAGATGGAACAAAGCAAACTTCCGCATACTGACGCTTGTCGTCAAGCTTATTCCAGGCGGATTCAGGCAGCGCACGAATCTCTTTGCGCATTTCCACTGAAATAGGGCAGCCAACCGCAAATTTAATATTGTCGTCATCGCAGAATTTCAATAGGTCTATTTGATAGACGGCCGTATCGGAACGGAGAAATACGGGCTTATACGTCTTGGGCAAACAGCAAAGCGCACGCTCCAGTACCGACTTTACGGCGTAATTCGCCGGCACATTCCCATCACGAAATTCCGTGTATAGCATCACACGCTGCTCCGCCAACCACACATTCATCGGCTGATACGCCGCAAAACCTTTATACCCATACAAAGACTCCCGCTTATGGGTTTCTATAAGCGTAGCATCAATGTCCAAAGTCACGGATTTATACTCTCGATTGGCGCATAAACCCGATATCAGACCATTGTTTACGCCGCAAAGACCCTCCGCCGTTGGTCCTGGAACAGGAATATAGGCCTTCCCCTGCCCGCGCCCTTCAAGTCCGATTTCTCCATCCCTCTTCAAAAAGCGGAAAACCGTGGACGCCGCCGGGACACTGCCGGCGGATTGTCTACGCTTCAACTCTCGACGCTTACGCAAGGCCGCCGCACTCAAACCAGCTTCATTATATTTTTCCAGAAGCCTGGAAATACCGGAATCCGCCTGAAGACTTTGTAAATCATCTACATTCTCCCCTCCGGCCAGATTCAGAAGAAGAAGATTAGTGACAATCTCACTGGGCTTCCATAAACAATCGGTATGCTCGGATGTGTCCAATTCTTGTCGCATAACCTTGTCAATTTGAAGCCCGCGCAGAAAATCCAGAAAAACCGGCAACCCTGCATAACCGCTCAGCGCTGACAATCTTTTCGACTCTTCGTACTTGTAGCCAAGTAATTTTTGGGGCATAATGGTTTCACCTCGTTGGTGATAGGTGTTGATGGACAACTTCATCCTATCCGTTTGTTTTTACAAACACAACGAGGTTTTTATTTTTTTTTCGTGGTGAAACGCGGAAGCCCAGAATCCACGGCAATCGCGGGCGGTGACGGGCCTGTTGTCCCGCGCATCTAAAATTTGCCGGTCCTGGTTTTTGCTTGTGGTTTTAGGGGGGACTGCCTATAATGAAAACTCTAATGGATGGGAGGTTCGGGCGATGAAAAATGTTATAGCCCTGATCATGGCCGGAGGCAAGGGAGAGCGGCTCATGCCCCTGACCGCGGCCCGCTCCAAGCCCGCCATACCTTTCGGCGGCCTGTATCTTCTGGTTGACATCACCCTGTCCAACTGCATCAATTCCGAAGTTTACAGAATCCTGGTCCTGCCCCAATACAAGAGCCAGACCCTCATCCAGCACCTGGAGACCGGCTGGAACATCTTCAGCGCCGACCTGGGCCATTTTCTGCGCATCGTGCCGCCCCAGATGATGACCGGCGACAAGTGGTACCAGGGGACCGCCGACTCCATCCGCCAGAACCTGAGCCTCATCGAAGGGGAGAACCCCCAGCACCTCCTCATCCTTTCGGGCGATCATGTTTACAAGATGAATTACGCCCTATTCAAGAACTACCACGAGCGGACCGGTTCGGATGTCACCATAGCCGTCATAGAAACCGCCCGGGGCCAGGCCCAAGAGTACGGGGTGCTGGAGGTGGATGAAGAATACGCGGTCACGGGCTTTCAGGAAAAGCCGGAAAATCCCGCCGCCATCCCCGGCGATCCGGAACACAGCCTGGTCTCCATGGGCATATACCTGTTCAAGGCCGAGGTTCTGTTCAATCTTCTGAAGCGCGACGACAAGCCCGATTTCGGCAAGGACATCCTGCCTCATATTCTCAAAACCCACAAGGTAACCGCCTACCCCTACCGCAGGGAAAACCGCATTGAGGAGGTGGTCTTCTTCACCGACGCCGGCGGCAGCAGGGCGGAACTGCCGGTGGAGGCGGCCCCCGACTCCGGCTACTGGCGCGATGTGGGCAACCTTGACGCCTACTGGAACGCCAACATGGATCTTTGCGGCTTGACCCCCTTCTTCAATCTCTACGGCGTCCGCTGGCCCATGCGCACCCTCCAGCGCCAGTTTCCCCCGGTCAAAACCCTGTCGGTTTTGGAAAACGGGTGCTACCTCCATGGTCAGGCCTTGGATTCCCTGGTGGCCCACGGAAGCGTGATAGGCGGCGGCACGGTGCGCAACAGCATATTGTCTTATAACGTCTCCGTCCACCGCGGGGCCGAGGTGGACGAATCCGTGGTCATGGAAAACGTGGATATTGGGCGTTTTTCAAAAATCAAGAAGGCCATCATAGCCGATGGGGCCAGGATTCCGGCCGGGACGGAGATAGGCCTGAACCCCAAGGCCGACCGCCAGCGCTTCCATGTCACCCACCGAGGCATCACCGTGGTCACTCGGGATGATTTTCCCGACCACCAAAAGAAGAAAGGCCAATGAACGCCGCTCCGCAGGTGGCCTCATCCATACTCGCGGCCGACTTCACCCGACTGGGTGACGAACTCCGGGCCATGGAGGCGGCCGGCGTCGACTGGCACCACTTAGACGTCATGGACGGTCGCTTCGTGCCCAACCTGACCTTCGGCCCCTTGGTGGTGGCCGCGGTAAAAAGGGCCTCCGCCAAGTTCATTGACGTCCACCTGATGATTTCCTCCCCCCTGACTTACGGCCCGCGTTGCGCTTCCGCCGGCGCGGACTTGGTGAGCTTTCACTACGAGGCCACCGACCAGGCCGGTCAGGTGTTTTCGGCCCTAAAAGCGGCCGGGGTCCGGTCCGGCCTGGCCTTGAATCCGGCCACCCCGGTGGAAGTGCTGGCGCCGGTGCTGAACTCTTTGGACCTGGTGGTGATTATGGGGGTCAACCCCGGATTCGGGGGCCAAAAGTTGATCCCCGGAACCGTGGACAAGGTCCTGGGCTTGAAAAAATTCCTGGCCGACCACACCGACCGTGACATCCTCATTGAGGTGGATGGCGGGGTGGCGGCCGACAACGCCCGGGAACTCATAGAAGCCGGAGCCGACATTCTGGTCAGCGGCACCCAGCTCTACGGCGCGCCCGACTACCGTGCCGCCGTGGAGAGCCTCAAGCGCTTCCCCCATACTTAAGCCAAGCCCGGCTGCGAGGCCCCCCACGCCATGTCAACCCCTGTTCTCACTCCCGATGAGTATTTTCAAGCCCTGAGCCGCTGGCGCCGACCATGGCATGCCGATTACCTGGCCATGTATTCCAGCCAGATCAGCGGCATAGTCACCGATCCTGCCCTTTGGAACGTGCCGGCGGACGACCACATGGTCCACCGGGGCGACGCGGTTTTCGAGGTCTTCAAATGCGTCGGCGGCCGGGCCTACTGCCTTGGCGACCACCTGGAAAAGCTGAAAGCCTGCGCGGCCGCCCTGGCCTTCAGGATGCCCCCCGAGTTTGAGCGCATCGGCGAGATACTGCGCGATACGGTCCGGGCCGGCGGGGAAAAGGATGTTCTGGTGCGGGTGACCATCTCCCGGGGACCGGGAGGCTTCACCGCCAACCCTTACGAAAGCCCGTCGGGCCTCCTTTTGGTCACCGTCCTGCGCCTCAAATCCCCTGGCCAGGAAAAATATGAGGGGGGGGTCAAGGTCGTCACCTCCCCTTTTCCGGCCAAGGACCCCCTGATCGCCACCATGAAGACCTGTTCCTACCTCCAGAACGTCTTGGTGAGGAAAGGGGCCCTTGACGCCGGGGCCGACTATGCGGTCTGTTTTGGCCACGATGGCCTGATGACGGAAAGCTCCACGGAAAACATCGCCATCATCACCCGGGCCGGAGAATTTTTGGCCCCGGAGTGGCGCCTGATCCTCAAGGGCAGCACCCTAACGCGCCTCATGGCCCTGGCCGATGGCTTGGTCCGGGAGGGTCTGTTGTCCGCCGTGCGCCACACGGGCGTCACAAGGGCCATGGCGCGCCAGGCCGCCGAGGCCCTTATCTGCTCCACCACCACGGATATTCTCTCCATTGTGACCTGGGATGGCGAGCCGGTCGGGGAAGGCCGGCCCGGGCCTATGGCTCGGGAACTCCGCCGGCGTCTTAAGGCCGAATACACCGATCCCGCCTCGCCCTGGCTGACGGATTTCTTCTAACTTTGCGCCAATAAACAAAAAGAGGGAGCCTTTCGGCTCCCTCTTTTTGTTTATTGACCGGGAGGCTTAATACATGCCGCCGCCCATGCCGCCCATGCCGCCCATGCCGCCGGGCATGCCGCCGCCCGCTGGCTTTTCTTCCTTCTTCTCAGCGACCATGCACTCGGTGGTCAGAAGCAGAGAGGAGACCGAGGCCGCGTTCTGCAAGGCAAAACGGGTCACCTTGGCCGGATCAATGATGCCGCTGACCATGAGGTCCTCATAATTGCCGGTTTCGGCGTTGAAGCCGTGGGCGTCTTTGAGTTCTTTGACCTTTTCCACAATGACGCTGCCTTCATAGCCGGCGTTTATGGCTATCTGGCGCAGGGGCTCTTCCAGGGCCCGACGGACTATATTCACGCCCTGCTTGGCGTCGCCCGTCACCTTGGTCTTGTCCAGGGCCGGAATAGCCCGGACCAGGGCCACCCCGCCGCCGGGGACTATGCCTTCTTCCACCGCGGCCCGGGTGGCGTTCAGAGCGTCTTCAACACGGGCCTTTTTTTCTTTCATCTCGATTTCAGTGGCCGCGCCAACATTGATGACGGCCACGCCGCCGACTAGCTTGGCCAGACGTTCCTGGAGCTTTTCGCGGTCGTAGTCGCTGGTGGTTTCTTCGATCTGGGCGCGGATCTGCTTAACCCGGCCTTCTATGGCGGCCTTGGACCCGGAGCCGTCAACTATGGTGGTGTTATCCTTGTCCACGTTGATTTTTTTTGCCTTTCCCAGGTCCTTGATGGTAATGGATTCCAGCTTGATGCCCAAGTCTTCGCTGATGACCTTGCCGCCGGTGAGGATGGCGATGTCTTCCAGCATGGCCTTGCGGCGGTCGCCGAAGCCGGGGGCCTTGACGGCGCAGGTGTTGAGGGTGCCGCGCAGCTTGTTGACCACCAGGGTGGCCAGGGCCTCGCCGTCCACATCCTCGGCAATTATCAGAAGGGGGCGGCCCTGCTTGGCGATCTGCTCAAGAATGGGCAGCATATCCTTCATGTTGCTGATTTTCTTTTCCACAAGAAGCACATAGGCGTCTTCCAGGTGGGCCACCATCTTCTCGGGGTCGGTGACAAAATAGGGCGAGAGGTAGCCGCGGTCAAACTGCATGCCTTCCACCACATCCAGGGTGGTGTCCATGCTCTTGGCCTCTTCCACGGTAATGACGCCTTCCTTGCCTACCTTGTCCATGGCCTCGGCGATTATGTTGCCGATGGTGGTGTCGTTGTTGGCCGAGATGGTGCCGACCTGGGCGATTTCCTTCTGATTCTTGGTGGCCTTGCTCATACTTTTCAGTTCGCCGGTCACCACGTCAACCGCCGCGTCGATGCCGCGCTTGAGAGCCATGGGGTTGATGCCGGCCGCCACCAGTTTCTGGCCTTCACGGTAGATGGCCTGGGCCAGGAGGGTCGCTGTGGTGGTGCCGTCCCCCGCCACATCGGAGGTCTTGGAAGCCACTTCCTTGACCATCTGGACGCCCATGTTTTCAAACTTGTCTTCCAGTTCCACTTCCTTTGCCACGGTCACGCCATCCTTAGTGATGCTGGGCGCGCCGAAGGTCTTTTCCAAAATGACGTTGCGGCCCCTGGGACCCATGGTCACCTTGACCGCATCGGCCAGAATATCCACCCCGCGCATGATGGCTTCGCGGGCCTTGACGTTGTATTTGATCTCTTTGGCAGCCATTAGAATATTCCTCCTGAAGCTGGCTATATGATAAAGTATATCTTTGTCCCCGGCCGAAACGGCCGGACGCTGGCGGCGCTTATTTCCCGAAAACGCCGAAGATGTCGTCTTCGCGGAGAATGAGGTATTCCTGGCCGTCTATCTTTATCTCCGTCCCGGAATATTTGCCGAACAAAACCGTCTCGCCGACCTTGACCCCTGGCTGGATACGGGTTCCGTTATCCAGAAGTTTGCCCTCGCCGATGGCCACGACTTTGCCCTGCTGGGGTTTTTCCTTGGCGGTATCGGGGATGATGATGCCGCCCTTGGTGGTTTCTTCCTCTTCGACTCGTTTGACCAGGACGCGGTCCGACAAAGGACGAACGTTCATGTCTAACTCCTTTCAAATAGTTGTTATGCCGGAGTTTTCCGGTAAAATTAGCAATCAAGCCGCATTACTGCTAACGGTGAAAATATAACCATCGCCTCCCTTTTGTCAAGCCGGCAATGATTTTTTTTGGCCTAAAGCGCCCAACTCCTGGCGCGTCATTGACAATAGCGGGCGGAAATGCTAAACTCTTCAACATGTTCGGTCTCATTCTTCAGATTAAGCCCGAATTTCCCTCCAGGCCCGCGAGGTTCTGAGCCGTGGGTCGGATGAGTGCCGGTTTCCCTCTGGCGGCAGCCTGGGGAAAGCTGTGCCTTCTGCCGTTGCTTCTGGCCGCCGGCTGCGCCTCTGTCCCCATGGAGCGCTCCGCTTCGCTCTCCCGACTTGCCTATGAACAAAAGCCGGCTTTTGAGGACCGCGCCGTGGCCCTCCTGGGGGTCGGACTTTTTCTTTCCGAGTCCCTCCTGGCTCCAGGTCTGGCCGACCCGGAGGCCCGTATGCTCCAAGCGGCCGGGTCGCTGGTCGCGGCCGCCCGGCATGGAGCAGCCGCCGGCCTTGCCCAGCCTTCGACCAACGGTGTTCTGAAAACGGCCTTTTCCAAGGTGGGGCTGCCTTATAAATTCGGCGGCACTTCCCCCCAGACCGGTTTCGACTGCAGCGGTTTCGTCGGCTGGGTTTACGGGCAGCACGGAGTAAAGCTGCCGCGGTCCAGCCCGGAGATGCTGAGCGTAGGGCAGGCGGTGCCCCGTCCAAAACTGACGCCCGGAGATCTGGTCTTCTTCGGCCGCAAGCAGCGCGTCACCCATGTTGGCATTTACACCGGCAATAACCGCTACATCCACAGCCCCAGCCGGGGCAAAAGCATACAGGAGAGCAGCCTGGACGACCGCAGCCGGGGCGAATATTATGTTGGGGCCCGCCGTCTTTTGCCCGGTCTGCCCCCGGGCATAGCCGAAACCGGCCCTGCCCTGATGGCTGCATCGGATAATGAAGGCATGCTGGTGAAATCGGCCGAAGTACTGGAAGACGCCGCTCAAGCCCATGCCAAGGCGGAGACCAGGCTGAAGGCCGCCGAACCGGCCCCCGCCGCCGGGGGAACCAAGGAGGCGATCTCGAGGACCAACAACAAAATGCCTCCCAAAACCCACAAAGTCCAAGCCGGCGATACCCTATACGACCTGGCCCGCAAATACGGCCTCAGCCAGACGGAATTGGCCCGGGCCAATAAGCTGGACCAAAAGCAGCAGACCCTGATCAGGCCAGGCCAGGTTCTTTCAGTGCCGACCAGGAAAAAATAGAGTCAGCCGGCTTCAGGAGAGGCGCCGCCTTCCGGAAGGTCACGATGGCGCGCCATTTCAGGGTTCACCCCCAGGCATTTTTCAGCGAATTTGCACCAATTGGCGCAACCCTCATTCAGCTTGGGGTTGACGAAGACATGCCCGCACCCACGGCAGCGGCGCCGGGCTTCGTCCTTGAAAAATTCCACCCTCGCCCCGCAGTTCGGGCAAGTGATGTCAAAAATATCGCCGGGCCGCCAGAAGGCGGTGTTTTGTCCAGGGCAGATGGTGACAGCCATAAAAACCTCCCCTTTGATCAGTGCTTCGATCAACCAGCGCTTCCCTAGCTTGATAATAACAATATAATCACTGCCCAGCCAAAAGACCAGACGCGACCGCCAGGGCGAGAGCATTTTAAACTGTTTGAAATTGGCACAATAAGTGCGTGGCGTAATCTGGATTTAAGGCCGCCATGCATCGCTTTCTATGAATGCCGGTCTTTTTGCTGGTATCCTTTTTGGGCACATCTAAAAATTAGTTCAGCAGCCTAAACCTCTATCAGATTGAGAATAATTCGCAAAAATCGCAACCAAAAACGACACAAATTTGGGATGGTCTTAATAATATAGGCT
>Ga0099364_10014059_pt1 | contig 10688 bp, 6 predicted proteins | sample TergutTh196P3_FD_73070 | JGI IMG/M metagenome (GOLD analysis project Ga0099364, IMG submission 73070) | Microcerotermes parvus P3 segment gut microbial communities from Pointe-Noire, Republic of the Congo - Th196 P3 | ecosystem: Host-associated > Arthropoda: Insects > Digestive system > Gut ...
AGCAGACATCTTCCTTGTCAACGATACTTTGCTCGTTGCCCACTACGCCTTTCAACTGAAACCGGAACGAACACTGGAATCGCTCTACTTGGAGCCGCTTCGGGAACGTGCCAAAAAGTATGAAGGCAAAATTTTTCCTGATGCCGACATTTTTTATCTCTGGATTGATCTCAAGACCGATGCTTCGTCGACGTATCCGGTGCTAAAAAAACTCCTCGAACAATATGCGGACATACTTACTCGATATGAAAACGGCAAAGTCATTCTCGGTGCTGTTACCGTTATTTTGACCGGAAGTTCAACCGTCGATTTGCTTCGGAATGAATCGATTCGCTATGCAGGAGCCGACGGCGGACGCGCTGCTCTCAACTCCGATGCGTCCGCCGACCTGATTCCTGCCATCGGGCTTTCGTGGCGGCGTGAATTTTCGCAGTTTAAGGAAACACTGACTCCTGGCGAGCGGGAAAAACTCACCGAACAGATTCGCAAAGCGCACGAAAAAGGACGAAAAGTACGCTACTGGGGTGCGCCCGACCATGAAGATTTTTGGAAAATCATGTACGATGCCAATGTCGATTTCATCAACACGGATCGCCTGAAACCGTTACGACAATTCTTGTCGGAACGGCACTGATGTAACGTATTTACCATGAAAACACAACCTCCCATTCTGCGCCGCACAGGTGCGGCGGCGGACGTATTCCTGTAACCCTTATCCTTTCCGAATCATGAAACACTTACTCCCTGTTCTTTTCCTTCTGTTTGCCTTCACCTCCCACCTACCAGCAGTTACGCCCGATGAATTCCAAACCCCGCCGGAAACCGCACGACCCTGGGTGTACTGGTTCATCATGGACGGTAATCTGACTCGCGAAGGAATCACCGCAGACCTGGAAGCAATGAAAGAACAAGGTATCGGAGGAGTCATTCTCATGGAAGTCAACGTCGGTGTCCCACGCGGCAACGTCGGTTTCATGAGCGAAGAATGGCAACGGCTCTTCGCCCACGCCGTCCACGAAACGGAACGCCTCGGTCTGCTGTTGACCCTCAATTCAGGACCCGGTTGGACGGGAAGCGGCGGTCCCTGGATCACGCCGGAAAAATCCATGTGGCACCTCGTCGCTTCGGAAAAAACCGTGCAAGGACCCGCTGCACTTAACGAAGCACTGCCGATTCCGCAACCGAGAACCCCTTACTTCGGAGCAGGTGCTCTGCCGGAAGCACAGGAAAAGGCACGGAAAGAATTTTTCCAAGATGTCCGAGTCCTCGCTTTTCCGACACCGCAAGGAACAAGCCGAACCGCCGATATTGACGAAAAAGCCCTTTATATCCGCCATCCCTATTCGTCGATGCCCAATGTGAAGCCGAGATTTCCTGCACCGGCAACTTTTGCAGACGTTCCCCATGAAGACCGGGTGGATCAATCGCAGATGCTCGACATCACCGACCGCCTCGACGCTTCCGGTGTCTTGAACTGGGACGTTCCCCAAGGAGAATGGACGATTCTACGGCTGGCGGCAACTTCTACCGGTGCGAATACCCGACCCGCTCCAGCACCGGGGCTGGGATTGGAATGTTCAAAAATGGACAGAGATGCGTTCGACATTCACGCCGAAAACTTCATCAACAAGTTGTTCAAAGCGGTCGAACCGCGCCGCAAGGATGGGAAAGCCGGTTGGTATGCGTTTCACATCGACAGTTGGGAAATGGGACCGCAAAACTATTCCGTTTCGTTTTTGGACGAGTTTAAAAAACGGCGAGGATACGATCCAGTACCGTTTTTGCCGGCGTATCTCGGTTTCATTGTCCGATCCCCGGAAACAACAGAACGGTTTCTCTGGGATGTCCGTCAAACGATTCAGGAATTGATCATCGAAAATCATGGCATCTATTTACGAGAAGTCGCTCACAAAAACGGATTGAAACTTTCCATTGAACCTTACGACTTGATGCCCTGTTGCGACATGACGTTCGGTGCGGTAGCGGATATTCCGATGTGCGAATTTTGGACGGGACCGTACGATACGGTATTCAGTTGTTTTCAAGCCTCTTCGATTGCGAACATTCATGGCAAGCCGGTCGTTGCCGCCGAAGCCTTCACCAATGGCATGATGGATGCTTGGCGGCATAATCCCAAGACGATGAAGCAACTCGGCGACTGGGCATTTTGTACAGGCATCAACCGATTTGTCTTTCATCGTTACCAACATCAGCCGTATTTGGATCGTTATCCCGGTTTTTCAATGGGGCCCTACGGCATCCATTGGGAGCGCACGCAGACGTGGTGGTCGTTGATTGGCGGATACCATCAGTACCTTGCGCGGTGTCAACACATTCTTCGGCAGGGAACCGCCGTCGTTGATGTGCTTTATCTCTTGCCTGAAGGGGCTCCGCAGGTATTCACGCCGCCGGAATCCGCATTGATCATTGCAGGGACAAGCCAAACAGGATTGACCAAAGACCAGCGGGACTACCGATTCGATGGGTGTGATCCGCACTCGTTCCTCGAACTCGCCGCCGTCGAAAACGGACGCATTGTTTTTCCCAGCGGAATGACCTACGAAATACTGGTTCTGCCCAACGTGGAAACGATGACGCTTCCCCTGTTGAAAAAGATTGAATTGTTGGTTCGGCAGGGCGCAACCGTGGTCGGCAATCCGCCGAAACAGTCCCCCAGTTTACAAAATTATCCGCAAGTGGACAGGGACGTTCGGGCTCTGGCAGAAAAAATGTGGGGCAGCGCAACATCTTTCCAAGAACAAACGGCGATTTCCTATGGGCAGGGACACATCATTGCTCTCCCGACGGCAAAGAAACCGGCAGTTCCTATGACGTTGTCAGGAGCGAAATGGATATGGTATCCCGAAGGGAATCCGGCGTATGATGCACCGGCAGGTTCCCGATATTTCCGCAAAACGATTCAGATACCGGCGGGACATTCCATCCAAAGTGCCCGAATGCTCGGCACGGCAGACAACGAACTGACCGTAAAAATCAATGGACAGGAAGTGCATAAAGGAAACCTCGGCGATGTCGTCAAAATGAAACGTTTTGACAAAACGTTGAAACTGGGAAACAACCAGATCGAAATCGAAGCGGTCAATGGAGAAAGCGATCAACGTAATCCGGCGGGACTGGTTGCCCAATTTGAAATCGTTACTGTGGCGACAGATACCCAAGCGGAATCGGTCATTCGTGTTTCTACCGATGACCGATGGGAAGCCTCGCAGGATGGAAACACTTGGCACACCGCAAAAGTGTTAGGCGACTTCGGTATGGCACCCTGGTCGATTGCCGTTTCCGCAGAGGATGCCAACGATGCACTCTATCCTGACTATGAAATCACGGCGAAAATCTTGGCGGAGAAAGGTGTTCCTGTCGATTTTGACGCAACGGAAAAAGGATTGCGTTTTTACCATCGTCGAGACAAGGGAACCGACTATTACTTTGTCGGAAACAGGTCGGACGCACCGTTTCATGGGGAAGTCACGTTCCGGGCGGCGAATAAGCATGCGTCGATTTGGGAACCGCTGACTGGTCGGATTTACAAAGCACCGCCGACCAAAACCGAAAACGGGATGACCTCTTTTGTGCTTGACCTCGAAGGTTCGCAATCGGTCTTCGTTGTGTTCGATGCCAAAGGAGCGGATGCCGGTGCATTGGTTTGGCAATCGCATTCTCACGAATTGTTGGCGGAGTTGGTGAACGATTGGGAAGTTCGGTTCGATCCTTCGCGCGGCGGACCGGCGCAGCCGGTTCGGTTGCCGAAACTGTTGGATTGGTCAACGAGTGATGTGGACGGCATCAAATACTATTCAGGCATTGCCACGTACAAGAAGAGTTTTGCCGTTTCGGAAACTGAACCGGGTAAACGAGTTTGGCTCGATCTCGGCGATGTCGAAGTAATGGCAAGAGTCAAATTGAACGGTAAGGATATGGGGACTCGTTGGATGGTTCCGTACAAGTTTGAGATTACCGGTGAACTGCGAAAAGGGGATAACGTTTTAGAAATTGAGGTTGCCAATCTTTGGGCGAACCGATTGATAGGGGATGCCAAACTTCCGGCGGAGCAGCGGATGACTTGGACGACGTTGACGAATGCGTACAATGCTCGTTCTCCGCTTCTGCCATCGGGACTTGTTGGTCCTGTGCGGGTGTTGAAGGGAGAATAGGGACCTGTACGGTCGGTTATGTCCATTTACACCGGTGCATTGCTTTCCCATTGAGACTATTATTGAGGCTTTATTCAAGGAAGAATTCACTATGTTCGGTTTCCTCTCCTACGTTCCCGCCCGCCGAATGACTCGGCTTTATGATCGCCGTTGCCAATGTGCGACGGCATTGGCGAATTTGCAAAAATTGAGTAAACGATAGAGAGGATTTCCGTGGCTGTAGGATGTCTTGAAAAAGCTCGAATAGCATAATTTCCCATCGATAGGACGGCGGTCGGTACAAATTCTTACTATTCCCGACTCGGCAGAACGCGGAAGAAAACCCGACCATCCCTGAGCAAAACGTCTCGACCGTATGCCGAACGCGCGGTGCCTTCCCAACTACTCGGAATCGAAAGCAATAAATGCTCCGAAAGACCGCTCGTCTCAAACGGAATCGGGTCGTTCACGCCTCCCAAATCCGCCCAAGGAAGGAGTAACGGGTCTCGAAGGGTTTCATTCACGTTGGGCGTTCCAGAGGGTGCGTTTCCGACAGGGGCAAGCGTTCCCCCAGAGAAACATGGCTCCATCGTGAATCGCCAAGTTGCAGACGGCAAAAGAGAAGGCGAAATCTCCTCCGAATAAAATTCTTGCCAACCGCTCAATGCCAAATTAAGCGGTTGCAGTTCCTCGCTGCGAAGCGTGGTGCCATGAATCTGTTCATACTGATCGACTCGCCGATTGATTTCCGTCATCCAACTGTCCGCCACATACGACCGCGTCGACCGCTTGGCAAATTCAATCATCGGAAACAAAAAGACGGCAATGACCATACCGACCGATACCGAAGCGATCAGTCCGATCCCATGGGAAGAGCGAGGCGGAGGGTCTTCGTCCTTCTCGGTTTCAAATTTTTTTGCCGGCTTTGGAATTTTTCTTTCCCCTTCATCGGATTTCGGCGTATCGGGTTCGGACGTTTGCAACAAAAAAGAAGGGGGTAGAATCGATTCAGGAGAGAAAAAAGCGGAATCCGTAAACATACTCGAATTGGGAGCGCAGTTTTGTTTTTCGTGGTCGAGCGTTTCCCAAATTTTGGCGCATGTCCGCCGTGCCAACGCCGTCGGCGGTTCCACTTCGTCCGGTAACAAATCCTTGTCTAATTCTTGAGTTTCCATCCTACTGTTTATGACTTTTCCAATTATTCCGGCGGAAAAATTTTATGAACGTATTGTTCTTTCGCCGTCATTCCTGCGTAGGCAGGAATCTAGAGAAACAGGGTTGACCCTTTACGTCTAGATTCCCGCTTGCGCGGGAATGACGAACATTTTTACCATCAAGGCAGTAACGCCGACAAAAGCCGATGTGGAGTGCAATGCAATGACTGCCCATGCGGTTTCATCCTACGTTTTTCAACATAAAGTTCAATTTGCTGATGGCGTGTTTCAATCGTGCGGTCAGTGTCATGAAATGCACACCAACCTCTTCAGCGGCTTCCCGATAGGTCATACCTTGAAAATAAACCATATAGACCGCTTGCCGCATCTGCTCCGGCAGAGAAGCCACCGCTTCTCGAACCTTGCAGGCGATTTCCCGATCCATGGGGTCTCCAAAGGGTTCCGGCTCGTTTCCCTCCACTGTATCTGCTATAGTATAAGTATTGGACTCGCTTCCCATTGGAGCGTCAATGCTTACTACAGCGAAACGTTTCGTTGCCCGCTGACAGTCAATCGCCTTGTTGGTGGCGATCTTGTACAGCCATGGGCGAAATTCCCGGCTGGCATCGAACTTACCGCACTCTTTCAGTACCGTCAAAAAGGTTTTTTGGAACACATCTTCGGCATTGGCGGCGTGTCCGAGGTAGCGGTACAGGTAGTTGAACAATTCCCGCTCGTAGCGGTGTACGAGGGTGTCGAACGCTTCCCGGATACCTGTGCATCGGTATTCCAGCAAAAGTTCTTCATCGGTCCAGTCCGTCCATCGGCATCCTGTCGTTAGTGTTGTTGTTTCATCGGCAATACGGAACATAATCCACACTCCTTTCGTATTATAGTGATTTCTTGTAAGTGATGCAAGTTTGTTTTATGAAAACTGTTTCACTAAAAGAGTATAAAAGCACGTTCCGTGCCAATCATGCCGAAAAACGAAAAGAATTTTAGAAATAAACGCACCGACTCCCATTAAGCACTACGAAAACAAGGGAAAAATGTAGGGAAAATTTTTTTGAATTATTCAAATTTTTAGAAAATTCTCAAAAATTTCTGAAAAAGGGAAATGAAAACATTACAAAATTTTCCTTCGTGTACAAAGCGGTTTTGTATTTTTTACTCTAAATGGAGACAGGCGGCGAATAAAACACGGGAATTAACCACTTTTTCGGTAAACACATGCTATTTCCCGTGCAACCACCGCCAAAACCGAAAACACCGGACTCCCGCTATCCTATCACATCGACGGTTCGCACGACTGGTCACAAAACGTCCAAGGCTTCGACTCATTGCCCATACGATATTTATTTTTCAAAATCCGAATTTTTTCAATGCACAACGTTACGTTGAGCGACTTCAAACAGCATAGAATTAACAACCCCTTATCGTTACCTCGGACTTCACGGTTCGCCGGAGTCCAAAATTGCTTATGCTCGTTTCCTTGCCGAACTGGAAGCGAGTCCCGCAAACATCGCTGTTTCCACGCCGAACGAGGAAAAACGTATCACTGTTCGTGAACTGACTGCTGCATTTCTCGACTACGCGAAGGAAAACATTGACCCCATCAGCTATGGGCATTGCCGAGTGATTGTCCTTGATTTCCTCGACAAACTCTACGGCGACAACACTCTCGTTGATAACTTTAAGCCCAGTTGCCTAAAATTGGTGCGATTGGAAATGATTCAATCAGGTCGATTGTGTCGGAGAACCATCAACGATCACACTCGTCGAATTGTTTCCATGTTTGCATGGGGAGTCGAAAACGATTTAGTAGCAGAAACCACATGGCGAGCATTGAAGGCAGTGAAGTCATTACCACAGGGTGCTCCTAACACGTTCGACAACGAAGAACGTCAACCTGTTCCTGATGACGTTGTCCTTCGAACATTGCCATTCATGCCGCCAATGCTTCGAGCGATGGTACAGTTGCAACGCATACTCGGCATGCGCCCTAATGAGATTTTCAAGATGCGCGTTGGTGATATTGATACAACGAGAGGTAACGGCTTGTGGTACTACACGCCCGGCTCATATAAGACTTCTTCCTACGTTGGCAAAATCGTGTTTCCTTTGGGCAAACCGGAACAGGAATTACTAGCGCCCTACCTCGAAGGGAAGAAGTCGGGGGAGGCAGTGTTTAGTCCACGCACTGCAATGGCGGAACATCATGCAGAAAGGCGAAAAGCACGCAAGACGAAAATTAGCCCTTCACAAGCAGCGCGAAATGCAGAACGAGCAGCGAAGCCTTCGACGAGACTCAACGAATTTTACACGCGAGACGCTTATCGTAATGCAATCAAACACGCTATTACAAAGGGTAACAAGATACTGCCGGAAGGAGAAAAGATACCTCACTGGTTTCCATACCAGTTACGTCATACTGCTGCTACTGAAACAGACCTCCTTCATGGCGACGAAGGCGCACAAGCGCTAATGGGCCATCGCACTGTCAATATGACCAAGCGGTATAGCAAAGCGCAGTTAATCCAAAGGGAATCGCTTGCCCGCAACAGGCGAAATCCCTTTGAAACAGAAGGAGAGGCAAAAACAGATGAGTGAATTTATAGTGAGGGCATTTCGAAAATTGTGGTAACATCATGCCACAATTTCGAAACAGACTACTACATAATTTCACTTGCCAGGGTATCGATGAACTCTCGGCAAGAATCAAAACGCAATTCACTCTTCTTTGCCATTGCCTTGGTGAGCACTGCGAAGACAGAGTCGCTAATCTTGGAAGTCGATGGTACTGGTGCAGTGGCAATCTCAATCTCAAAAAACACGTCGTCAATTGGGAAAGGTAACTTACCTGCTAGGAGTTCATACGCTACAACGCCGAGCGCATATTCGTGCAAGACTCTCCAGAAACTCAAGTGTTGCCTGAGCATCGTCGGCAGTAGTCACCATTTGCGGTCTTGTTTGGGCACCGCTTAAAGCCGTTGGTCGGTCATTGACACTGCCATGCATTTCCATATTTCGGGCTAGCCCATTGCCAACACCTTCAAGCCGACTGTATGCTGCCTGTTGCTCAATGTAAGGGAGAACAAGAAACCAGAAACCGGTGAATCGGTTTGCCCCGATTCCCAGAGGCACAACCCCGTTGTGCGTGTCGTGAAAATTATGGACAGCGAGTCCGATTTGTTTGAGGTGATTGGTGCATTGCATGCGCCTTGCGGCTTCACGGGCAGCCTGTACGGCGGGCAGAAGAAGGGCGATTAACATGCCGATAATCGCAATGACGACGAGAAGTTCGACGAGAGTGAACGCTCTTTGTTGCCGTAAGTCCTTGTAGATTAAGGAGTTACGTTGCCCCTCCATTGTATTGTGTTAAAACGGTGATGTTGTGCATGATTGATTGTCCTATGCGGTTGGTTGAACGAATACACTAGCCATTGTAGCCAAATCGGAAATGGAAGTCAAGGGGGCAAGTGATGTTGTTGACAAAAAATTCAAAAGAAACACTGAGACAAAGGTCCACTGTCATGCCGTTTGTAGTCTATTCTTTTCGTGAACGGTTATATCAACGATCACTCGTGAGAGATATCGTTCGCTCACAAATTGTTTTTCTTGAGCGATGCGCACGGTCTCTTCGATAATGAGTTTGAGTCGTCCTGCACCAATGCGTAGCCGCCATTTTCCGAGCGAAGTATAGTGGAAAGGTGGTGTAGTTTGAAAATAAATTTCTCCGCAAAAGTATTGCCAGTAAGCGGACGGCAAGCCCGGCATCCTAAATGTTTAAGGACTTTTTATGACCCGACGATCTATGCCTCATTCCCCTTGCAAACAGGTCAGTACCCCTTCGTCGGTGGCGATCACAATCCTGTTGGCAACAACGGCGGGGGATGTAGAGAGTCTGCCGGTGAGTTCTATCGACTCGATCAATCTGCCGCTTTGAAAATTGAGCACGTACAACGATGAGTCGTTGGAAGGAACATAGACTTTATCTCCGACAATGACTGCTCCACCTTCGATTCGTCCTCTCGTATTAAACCTCCAACGTTCTTCGCCGGTCTTTGCATTCAGAGCGTAAACGGTTCTATCCATTCCGCCGAAAATGAGGGTTCCCTCCCGATAGGCAGCGGGAGCCCGCGCCCCCTGCCGCATCGGAAACCGCCATATTACTTTTTCCTGTTTCCAATCAATTCCCAAAAACTCGTTTCCTTCTGTTCCGACAAACGCAAGGTCTCCTGAAAGCAACGGTGTTGCACCGGTCGGTGCGTCTAACGAAATACGGCACACCCGCTTGCCCGTGTCAAGATTGACAACGTGCAAATAGGAATCGCAACCCGCCACGAAACAATGCCGCCCCAAAATTGAGGGAAAACAGCGGATTTGATCCTCCGTTTCGTACTCCCAGACCAGTTTTCCGGTCGCCGATTCCAGGGCAAAAAGGAGCCCGGCTTGCGACCCGACAATGACACGTTTCGCGTGAACGTCAATGTTCACACTGTTGTCAATCGTCCCTTGGACATCGAACGTCCAGACTCTTTCTCCTGTTTTCACGTCCAAGGCATAGAGTGTTCCCGAAACGTCCCCTACAAAAATGGACCCTTCAAAATAGGCGGCAGGAGCGATAATATCCCGGTTGGTTTTGTGTGTCCATTTTGGTTTTCCTGTCTGCAAATCGAACGCTTGCATTCCGGCATCGCTACTGCTGATAAAGACGGAATCTTCGACCACGATGGGACTTGCTTCAAAAAATCCTTTTTCGAGTCGGTGTTCCCAAACAATTTTGAGTTTATCGCCGGTCATGATCGCTTCGGCAATTTGTCCGGTTGCTTCGGTATCACTCCGGTACAATGTCCAATCGGCGAAAGTTTCAGAGCCGAGCAACGAGAAGATAATAGTCGTAATGCAAAGGAGTCTGTTCATCGGGCACCACTTAACAGAGAGACAAACGTTTCCCTGCAATTCTACAGAGTATTTTGCTTCTCGGCAAGGTGCTACAGCAAATTTGGGACTGAGTTCGGGTGTGTATTGTCGTTCGGGATCGGCATCGGATGATCCTGAAGGTCAGAAGTTGATGGAGCAGGTTCCGAAGAAGATTCGCAAGGGCAAGCCGTTGATTATGGACAAGGCGTATGAGGGTGATGCGTGTCGGGCGAAGACGAAAAAGTGTGGTATGCGTCCGGTGGTTCTGCCGAAGAGCAATCGCGTTAAGCCATGACGTTACAGCAAGAAGTTGTATAAGCAACGTCATATTGTAGAATGCAACTTCCGTAATATCAAGCAGTTCCGTCGAGTGTTCACGAGGTATGACAAACTGGACGAAACGTACAATGCCTTCATCGCCATCGCAAATATCGCCATCACGCTGAGAAATTAGTGTAAA
>Ga0099364_10014060_pt1 | contig 10688 bp, 8 predicted proteins | sample TergutTh196P3_FD_73070 | JGI IMG/M metagenome (GOLD analysis project Ga0099364, IMG submission 73070) | Microcerotermes parvus P3 segment gut microbial communities from Pointe-Noire, Republic of the Congo - Th196 P3 | ecosystem: Host-associated > Arthropoda: Insects > Digestive system > Gut ...
CAAATGCGAGGTGCACCAACGATTTACTTATTGGATAGAAACAAAAAAGTTGTTTTGAAAGATGCTCGTTTGGATTTATTGTTTGATGAATTTGCCAAAGCGAAATCCCAATTTTTGGGTGGGGATTAACAATAAAATGACTTCCGAATAATTTTTTTTCTCTCTTTTCGTGATTTTTTCCTGTGGTTATTAACAATTTTGAAAAGTTTTCAACAATTTAACACTTTTTAACAAAAAAAATATACGAAAATCGGGGGGTCGAGCGTTATATAGGTATAAACCTAAAAAACGTTCATCGCCATGAAAAAAATTTGTTCTCTTATTTTATTCGGAGTTTTCACTTCGACCTTGCATTCGCAAGATTTCACGATAGTCGGATCTCCGGCAATCTTTGACCAATCCGCACATTCCGCACGAATGGCTTATTTAGCAAATCCAAACGTGGGATTAGAATTTAACAACCGTTTTGTGAAAGAATTGAATGTTTTGAAATTTTTCGGAGCATATCCGCTGCCATCGGGAGTTTTATCCGGAATGTATCAAACTTACGGCTATTTGTCGTATCGTGAACATCGCTTTGCCGCAGGACTTTCGAAATCCATAACATCGAGATTGGCGTTAGGATTGCAAGCCATTCCAAAGCTCGAAACTTTTGGAAAAGAATATGAATCGCATTTTTCAATGGATTTGAATGCTACAAGTTTTGCAAAACTAAATTCGAATTTGTATATGGATTCGGAAATTAATTTTCCGGTTAGAATATCCTCAAACACAAGAAACGACGCTCCTTTGCAAAGTTTTTTGAGAATGGGATTGAGTTATGTTTTTTCGAAACAATGTCAAACTACGGTCAGCGTGAAACAAATTTTGCAGTACAAAACCGAACTCAATTTGCAACTTTGTTATTCGCCGATTTCGTCGTTGACGATTTTCGGAAATGTAGGCTCGTCGAGCGATTGCGGGTTTGGAGTGCAGTATGTTCTCGGACAGATGGCATACCGATTTCAAACCCAATATCGAGCGATTGTCGGTTATTCAACAACCGTCGGAGTAAGTTATCAATTCCGTAGGAACGAAACATCTTTCGCCCCTACATCCAATCTATAAAAATATGTTTTTTAATTTGCTATTTGCAGGTTTTTCGCTGTTTGCAAGCGATACCACAGAATTATTCGATCACACATTGGAAACAATTTTGGAATCTGTTGAGCTTGATGAAACGGCAGATATTTCCGAGCTCATCGAGCATTTGGAAACTTACCGTTTTCATCCGTTGAATCTCAATACGGCGACCGTTTATCAACTCGAAAATTTAGGTCTTTTGAACGATTTTCAAATCGCCGCTTTGTTGCAGTATCGCTTGGATTACGGCGATTTAGCAGATATTTCCGAATTGCATTATGTTCCGGGTTTTACATTGCAAATCATAACGCTTTTACAGCCGTATATTGTGTTTCAAAGAACAGAAAATTACAACTTGAATTGGGCGAATATTCGTCGATTCGGGAAATCGGATTTAATGATGCGATACACGTATGGATTGAACGAAAAACACGGTTATTCAGATGAAATCGTCCGCGACTCGATTAGAAAAAATGCTTGGTATTTAGGTTCATCGGACGCACTTTGGATGCGTTATCAATTCAATGCAATGAATAAATTTCGAGTTGGTTTTGTTGCAAGAAAAAATGCCGGAGAAGAATTTTTCAACGGTTCACAAAAACAGGGATTTCCTTTTTATTCGGGGTTTATAGCAATCTCAGATGTTAAACAAATAAAAAATCTGGTGGTTGGAAATTATCAGTTGCAGTTTGGTCAAGGGTTGTGTTTGTGGAGTGGGTTTTCACTCGGAAAGTCGGTCGATGGAAGTTCGATGAAAAAACGAGCACAAGGTGTAAAACCTTACACGTCATCTGCCAGATACGGCTATTTTCAAGGTGTTGCGAGCACACTGAAATTCGGGGATTTTGATGTATCGACATTTTTTTCGCATCGAAACTTAGATGCAACCGTTGAGGAATACGACGAAAACGAGCGTCCAAAAAGCATTTCGTCAATTTTGCAAACAACTTATCATCGAACGCTTGGCGATTTGGAAAAGAAAAATACTGCTCGACAAACGTTGTTAGGAACTCACATAGACCGCCATTGGCAACGGTTTCGGATTGGTGCAACGGTTCATTACAACAATTTGAATGTAGAGTATTTGCCGAGAATTCGTCCTGATAATCAATTTTCAATCCCTCCAAAAAACAATCTAAATTTCGGATTGGATTTTGAAGGAATTGGAAAAATTTCTCGCTATTACGGCGAATTTGCAATGTCAAAAAATGGCGGAAAAGCGTTTATAGCAGGCTCTCGATTTTTGCTTAATCAGCGACTCTCAGCACATATTTCCGCACGGTATTACGACAGAAATTATCAAAATTTCTTTGCCGACGGATTGTCGGAAAGTAGCGGAACAACTAATGAAAAAGGATTGAACATATCTTTGTTTTCCGAACTTTCGAAAGCATGGACTTTGGCTGTGATGACCGATATTTTTGAATTCCCATGGCTTTCATACACGGCAAATGAACCTGTTTTCGGACAAGATTATCAAGTGAAAATTTTTTACACACCTAATTCCCGAATCGCCGGATATGCTCATTATCGCTACAAAACAAGAGAGAACTTCACTTCAAGCACCGATTTCATGGAAGATTTTGGTATGAATTCCAAACAAAGTTTACGCATACATTTCGACCATAAAATTTCAGAAAACATAACGTTGAAAAATCGTTTGGAATATGGATTTTCAAACCAACAAAAAAGTTTTTTGATGTATCAAGATGTGCAATACAAACTTAGAAAAACGCCGTTATCAGTAACTTTCCGATATGCCATTTTCGATACTGACAATTTCGATATGCGGATTTTTGTTTACGAAAATGATGTGTTGTACGGTTCGACTTTGCAAAGTTATTACTACAAAGGCAGTCGATTTTTTGTGTTGTTACAATATCAACCTGTACGAAAAATTACATTTTGGTTGAAATACTCCAACACCAACACATCCAATAGAAACACCGTCGGTAGCGGGTTAGAGGAAATTCAAGGGCGAGATAGAGCAGAGATAAGATTGCAAGTTCGATGGAAATTTTCGTAGGGGCGAGTTGAATTATTTCGTAACCCTGTGAAACAATTGTTCAATATCATCTACATCTTTTTTGAGCGTATCAACCACCAAATTTCCTTTGTGAATAATCAAAATTCTATCGCAAAGAGCCTCGATTTCCTGCATGATGTGTGTAGATAACAACACCGTTTTTTCTTGACCTAATTCGAGAATCAATTGACGGATTTCCAACAACTGATTGGGGTCTAATCCGGTGGTTGGTTCGTCTAAAATAAGCACTTGCGGTTGATGAATAAGTGCAGCCGCCAAACCCACACGCTGACGATAACCTTTGCTTAATTGTCCGATGGTTTTGTGCGATTCGGATGTGAGTAAAGTTTTTTGAATAATCTCCTCAACGGCTGATTTAACCTTGCTTTCCGGAAGGTACAACGACGCAGAAAATTCCAGATATTCACGAACATACATATCCAAATACAGCGGATTATTTTCGGGTAAATAACCGATATGTTTACGAACATCTAATGGATTTTTTTCAACCGAAAATTCATTAACCATCGCCGTTCCTTCGTCGGCAGGAAGGTATGTTGTGAGAATTTTCATCAATGTCGATTTTCCGGCTCCGTTGGGTCCGAGAAGTCCGACAATTTGTCCTTTCGGTATCTCAAAAGACACGTCGTTGAGTGCTTTTTGAGTGCCGTAAAATTTGGTTAAATGATTGGCAATAATTGACATTTTTTGATTAGATTTTTTTTCGTTTGATCGGCATGGTCATACATCTTGCACCACCTCCACCTCTTGATAATTCTGCACCGGGGAGGGTAACAACAACCTTTTTTTCTTTCGACAAATCAACATTTCCCTTAATAACTTCCATTGACGGAACAATGTTGTAACCCGCATGGTTCAAGGCTTCTATGGTATGTCGATTGCGTTCATAACCAATTAATTTTCCGGGAGCCAAGCAGAAAAAATTTGCACCGCTATGCCATTGTTCGCGAGCCGGAGCAAACTCTTCCGTGGTTCCGCCACAATGAACCGGACGCAGAGCAACTCCTGCATTTTTCAGTGCAGTCAGTAGATTCGGCTCATCGTGATAATGAATGTTGCGACCATCAACAACTGTGCGAAGTGTGTGATATCCGGGACTGTTCAAAATCAATGGAGCATAGATCATACATTCATCGTGATTCAGCATGGTAAACGCCATATCCAAATGAATAAACGATGCAGGTTCGGTCGGTAATTCGAACGTGATGAGTTGAAATTTCGGCATCACTTCGCTTTGTGCTTCAATAAAAGCCTGCACACCTGCAATGTTGGTACGTGGATGAATCCCCAGTAAAAACAGGTCTTCCCGAATGATAAGCAAATCTCCACCTTCAATCGTTGCCGCTTTGTTGTGCTTTTTCAATGAAAACATTTCCGTGTTGGTAAATATCGGATGATTGTCGTAAATAGTGTTCATCACAATGGATTCTCGTTGACGAATCGGATAATTCATATCGCAAATCAAAATGCGATTATTGACCGTAACAGACGGGTCTCGCGTGAAAAACAGATTGTAAAGCGGACGTTGCGCAAAACGTTGTTGAGATTTGATTTGCAACTCATTGTACTGAACACCTTCAATGATATTTTTAACTAATTGTTCAGTTGTTCGCGATTCTAAATACTCTCGCATACCGCGAATGGAGTCCGTTTCACAAATTCGATTAATCAATTTTTGACGTGTTTCCGGAAGTTTTACAACATCGGTCAACAAATCTTTGACGAATAATGTTTTTGTAACTTTCGTCAAAACACTTGATAAATGGGCGTGTTCCGCTTGTGCGACATCTCTATTTAGGATATCCGAATACAGGGCATCGTGCACATCTTGCGGAATCATTAATTCGATTTCCTCTCCGGGCGTATGCACGATAACCGTTTCCAATTCTCCGATTTCCGAACTGACTCGGACAGGTTCTTGATTTTCCATAACTATGATTTTTTTGCAAAGATACGAAAAATTTTTGGGATTTTTGTAAATTATTTTCTTACCAAATAAAAACAGTTTTAAGCAATCTGTTTCATCAATTCAGCAATTCCTTCCGTCGCTGATTTTTGAATAATATGCAACGGATTTTTTGGAAACGATGTCGCCGGAACATTCGGATCTATCACATATATCGGCACATTCGGACGAACGTAGTGCAAAAGCGATGCTGCGGGATACACTTGCAACGACGTTCCTATCACTACAAAAATATCGGCGATTGCTGTGAGGTCAATGGCACGTTCGAGCATGGGTACTTGCTCACCAAAGAACACGACAAACGGGCGAAGTAGAGAACCGTCGGGATGTCGAGCATCTAATTTTTGTTCCCAATTTTTCAGTGTTACGGTTTGTGATACATCTTTCGAACTGCACAATTTACGGATTTCTCCGTGCAAGTGCAACACATTTTTACTTCCCGAACGTTCATGTAAATCATCAATATTTTGGGTGATGATTTGCACATCGAAATTTTTTTCCAATTCTTTCAATCCCAAATGTGCCGCATTCGGTTGTTTGGTCAGCACTTCCTTACGACGCATATTGTAAAAATCAATCACTTGTTCACGATTATTTTGCAATGCTTGAGGCGTGCAAACATCTTCAATACGATAGTTTGCCCAAAGTCCATCGCTCGCCCGAAACGTAGCAATACCCGACTCCGCACTAATTCCCGCTCCTGTAAAAACAACTAATTTTTTCATGATTTATTTTTTTTTAGTTTGCTGTATAATTTTCTCCATTTCTCAACAAATCTGTTAATAATTGTCCATCTTGATTCATCCAATAATTCGTATCGCAAACTATTATTAATTGCTTTTTTGCTCTACTTACAGCGGTATTCAATAAATTTAATCCTTTTGAATCAGGTCTGGTTGAATCTACAAACCATTTGTCCGAGGTATCAACTACACTTAAAATAACTGTCTCCCACTCTCTACCTTGCGAACCATGAACAGTAAGAATTTTCAAATCATTTCTTTCGTTTGGCAAATGAAAACCCAATTCTTTTAGTTGTTTGATGTATGGTGTTAAGATTATAAAATCATTTTTTGATGCTTGCTTTAGGTCATTTACTATATTCTTGATTTGTGAAACTTCATTTCGAGAAATTCTTTGCTTCAGTTCTTCGTTCTTTTTTGCTCCATGAGCAAACTTTATTTTTGTTTCACCATTTGGGATTGAAGAACAAAAATCATCTTCGTAAACGTGTTCTGCTAATACTTTTGCTAAATTGTTTCCAAAACGAAAAGTTGAATTTAACGAAGTTTTTGTAATTGTATTGGGAATAAACGGCTTATTTGTGAGATAATTTTTCTTGCAGGTATCTTTGTCGTTCACAAATAACGTATCAATGAATATCGCAGATTGTGTCCATAAAAACACATTGGAATACTTATCATCTTGTTCAATCAGACTATCATTAATTTCACAAACAGGCGGTAGTTGCTTATGGTCACCTAAAAACGAAATAGGAACTGAATGATTGAAAAGTGTTAGGGCTTTGACTATATTGGCATATCCCGCTTCGTCTAAAAATATATGTTCTACATTTAATTTTTGAGTAACATATCTTCCAATGTATCCATCAAGTGTACAGGCTATTACATTTATTGTTTTTAATCTTTCTTCTGTTGAGAATGTGGCGACCTTTTTACGAGTTTCATAATAATTTTTTAATTCTGTTTCAATGTCTTTATTTTCATATTCAGAATGTATATGCTGATCTACATTCAGACTTTCCTCAACATTTTCAACCGCTTGAACAATTTGTAATTTTATTTCTTTAAAATTATCTATTGTCAATTTTTGGGAAAAGTTTTTGAATTTTTCAGAAACAGATAAGTGCCCTTTTAATACTTTAATATATCGACTTTGGTCGTTTTGTATTGTTTTGATTTCTGACAATAATAATTTTCTTTTTTCATCAATTTCAGATAATTCCACTTTATAAAATTCACATACTTTTTTTTGATTAAAAATATCTTTCTTAATTTCAGGAATTGCCTTTTCTATTGAAGTTTGGCTTGACAAAAATAACTTAACGAACTTGTGAGAAAGTGATTTTTTTTTGGTTTCTTTTCTTCCTAAAATCTTCGTAAGATTTAAAATTTCCTCTTCGGTAAGTTTGATTTCTATTTCTTTTTTCTTAATCGCAGTATTTTCTCTATTTAATTTTTTTTGGGTTTTTTCGTTTACACGTACAAAATCATATAATTTTTCAAATAAAGGAATAATTGATTTTATTTGTTCTACCGATTTTCGACTGTCTTGATAAGCTTGCACTTTCTCCAAAATACTTATTTGCTTGTCTATCTCGTTAAGTTTTTTTTGCATTCCCGCAACCTCGCAAACTTCTGGAAATTCTTCTGCAAATTTTTTCGATGGTGTGCCTAATCTTAAAATTTGTTTTCTTTCCACTCCTGCTTTATCTGTCATTTTTATGACACCTCTCATAACTTGCTCAAGGGCATTGTTTGTCGGTGCTAAAATAGCCACCTTATCTCCTTTTCTTATATAGTGTAGGACGGCATAAGACAATACAAATTGAGTTTTGCCTGTTCCTGGTGCACCCCAAACATAAGAAAAAGGATTAGTGAAAATATTCTTCAACGATTCTTTTTGGTTTTGGGAAGGTTGTAATTCTTTTTCTTTGAAAAATTCTATTTTCGAATAATCTTCTGAGTATTTTGACGATTGATTAGGTAGCATAAGTTTTGCCCCGTTTAATTCATGCCAAGTTTTAACCCTTTCTACCAAAAACTTCAAATCCGAAATTACTTTGATATCTGCATTTTTCAAATTAGAAAAAGCCTCTGTATTTTCTTCAGTAGGTTTTATCAATAAAATATTTTTGTCATTATCATACTCGACTACCTTGATTTCTGAAACATCATATTTTTTTCCATTCTTTAAATTCTTGAAGAAAATAGCTTCGGTGTCAAACAATTTAGAAGACAATCGCAACTTTATTAAAACGTCACGACTTTGCAGGTACTCTATTTCAAACACATCAACCTCTTGAACACCTTTTTCGTTCTGTTCTAAGTATTCATAGTAAACGTTTGCACTATCTATTGATATATCTCTAATTTCTTCTGCTGTCATTTTTTTGAATATAAGGATACATAAATGTTTGACTTTTTTTGTCAAAATGATTTTGCAAAGTTACGACATTTTTTTGAAATAGACAAACTTATTTTTCTATGTTAATTCTTTCGCAAACGCTGCCACCGTAAGTCGATGAACGCCCAAAATCCGCGCTATTGCGGACTTTGATACTTTTTTATCCAACAAGGTTTTTATCTCTGCTTCTTTGCCTGTTAGTTTTTTGACTTTCGATTTGCTACCTTTTGGTCGTCCCAATATCACGCCCTCTGCACGTTTGCGAGCAAGGGCTTCTTTGGTGCGTTGCGAAATGAGATTGCGTTCAATCTCGGCAGAAAGACCGAAAGCGAAGGCGAGAACTTTCGAGTTGATGTCACTACCCAAACGATAATTGTCCTTGATTGTCCAAACTTGAATATCGCGATTCATACACTCGTTGAGGATTCCCATAATCATCAACAAATTTCGTCCTAAACGTGACAATTCCGAGCAAACCAGAACGTCGTCCTTTTTCATTTTTTTGAGAAGTTTACCGAGTTTTCGCTCTTGAATGTTTTTCGAACCGGAGATTGTTTCTTCAATCCATTTGTCCACCACCATAACGTTTTTCTCACAAAAATTGTTGATCTCGAAACGTTGGTTTTCGACTGTTTGTCTGTCTGTGCTTACGCGGATGTAACCGTAAATCATAATGTGTTGTTTTAAATGTTAACAATTAAAAATATGCAAAAATAGTATATTTTTTTAATACTATTAATTTATATTTTTATCGAGGGTTTTTGTTAATCAGAATGCTACAACTTGCAACTTCGGAACAGATAGTTGGGTTATTCTTTCGCCGATTGAACAACGCATAAAGGCTAAGATTGAGGCAGTTGGGACGCCGTTGAGGGATTGGGATATCAATATCTATCGTGGTATTTTGACAGGATATAACGAAGCCTTTATCATTGATGGAAAAAAGAAAGATGAATTGGTTGCGGAAGACCCAAAATCAGCCGAAATTATACGACCTATTTTGCGTGGCAGGGACATAAAAAGGTATGGTTACGATTTTGCAGATTTATGGCTCATAAATACGCACAACGGAGTGAAGGAAAAAGGCATAAAGCCTATAAACATAGACGATTTCCCTGCTATTAAAAATCATTTGGATAAATACTATTCAGAATTAGAAAAACGACAAGACAAAGGGGACACGCCCTACAATTTGCGGAATTGTGTATATATGGAGGATTTTTCTAAGCAGAAAATTGTATATCCCGAAACAACACAAGGTGCATATTTTGCTTTTGATGAAGGAGAGATGTTTATAGACAAAACCTGCTTTATGCTGATATCAAAAGATGCAAAATATATTCAGGCTACATTGTCTTCAAAATTGTTTGAATTCGCATATAAAACGATATTTTCAAGTATTGAGTTGGGTGCAAGTGGATACCAATATAATAAACATGCTTTGATAAGATTGCCTGTTCTGTTGCCAATTCTCGAAACAAAAGAACAAATAGAAACTTTGCTTAAGTATCAGAAACACAATGAAATTGACAAAATAATTTATAAGTTGTACGATTTAAATGACGAAGAAATTGAATTCATAATTTCTTTATAAATTCAATTTCTTCTTCTTCTAATTCATACAATTCAAAAACCAACTTGTCAATCGCCGCATACTCTTTCGTTTGCAATAATTTTTCTATTTGATGTTCCGTTTTTGTGTCTGATATAGGTATTGGTATTTTTTCGACAACAAATTTTTCCCATTTGTTAGTCCCAACACCCGTCGAAACGCATATCCCATCAAAAAACCACTCGATTAACTTTGAATTTAAACAAGCAAGAATTGTGTATAAATATGTTTTTCCTGTCATAAAAAAGATGGAATTGAGGCACATTGTGCTCAATAAATCTATTGCAAATTTTGGTTTATCTGTAATAGTTAGCCATACAATTTTCTGCTTAGAAAAATCCTCCCAATAAGCTATCGTATCTTGCGTTTCAAACCATTGATTGTTAGTTTTTTTTCTCGCTCCTTTTTCACCTGTTTGTTTTAATCTATCATACCCAAAATTCAAAAGATGTTGTTTTATAGCAGGATATAACTCTATATCGATTTTCAAACTTGGAAACGTGGTAATTAAATATAAATCAGCAAATTCATATCCATAGTGCTTAATATCTCGCCCTCTCAATAACGGTCGTATAATTTCTTCACTTTTTGGGTTTTGTTCGATAAGCTCTTTTCGTTTCTCGCCCGAAATAATAAATGCCTTATTAAAACCAGTTTTGATTCCGTAATTGATTTGAATATCCCAATCCCTCAACGGCGTCCCAACTGCCTCAATCTTAGCCTTTATGCGTTGTTCAATCGGCGAAAGAATAACCCAACTATCTGTTCCGAAGTTGCAAGTTGTAGCATTCTGA
>Ga0099364_10014061_pt1 | contig 10688 bp, 9 predicted proteins | sample TergutTh196P3_FD_73070 | JGI IMG/M metagenome (GOLD analysis project Ga0099364, IMG submission 73070) | Microcerotermes parvus P3 segment gut microbial communities from Pointe-Noire, Republic of the Congo - Th196 P3 | ecosystem: Host-associated > Arthropoda: Insects > Digestive system > Gut ...
CACACCGCAACCCACGCCGCAACCCACGCCGTCGCCATCACCGTCACCGTCGCCCACACCGCAACCCACGCCGCAACCCACGCCGTCGCCATCACCGTCGCCTCAGCCCACGCCCACGCCGCAACCCTCACCCTCACCCTCATCTGCGCCCACGCCACAGACACAAGCGCAGCAATCGACGCAGACGCAGACGCCGCCATCACCCACGCCGCAGCCACCGCCGGCCGAAGAAGTAAGAACCGGCGCATCAAATACGCCGGGCGGCGCAGGAAGCCTTGCGATCACACCGCAGTCGGGCAACCCGGAACCCGGTTTCGGCCCGGTGCCGCAAACAAGCGTGCCTGACATAGCATGGCTCGCAGCGCTCCTTTGTGCAAGCCTCGTGATATCAGCAGCCCTATGGCTAAACATCCTCCGGCGCAAAAGAAAAATGAAGAAGTAGAACAAGCAGCGCCGCAGGAACTAATATATTTATAAATCGGATGTTTCACAACATGCAAAGCCGTAAAACATCCGATTTTCACATGGAGACAGCCGTCTGAGAGCAAACCCCCGTGACTAGTAACCATGCATCCGGAAAAGCATCTTTGCATCTATGCACAATCTTGACTTTTACCAACATAATTGCTATATTTGCCGTAGGCAAGGCACGGGGAGGAATGGTGTATGAGTTACGCGGCTTTGGATAAGAAACTCGCGCTTTACCAAGAGCAAAAGCATTTGATACCCGAATCGATAGTGCAAAACTATGAGGCGGCTTTCCGCGTGGAATATACACACAACTCCACCGCCATTGAGGGCAACACGCTCTCCTTAATGGAAACCAAACTACTGCTGGAGGATGCCATATCGCCGGGCGGTAAGAACTTGCGCGAAATCTACGAGGTGGTAAACCACAACAAGGCATTCGGCTATGCGTCCCAATGCGTCGCGGAAGGTAAGGCGCTAGACAAGAATATCGTGAAAGACATACATGCGATCTTAATGGAAAACATTATGCAATACGGCATATACCGAAATGTGAACGTATATATCACCGGCGCCCGGCATACGCCGCCGTCCCCGGGTGAGGCATATCAGCAAATGGAGTGTTTCTATGCGGACATGGACGGGAACAAGGGCAAAATGCACCCGATTGAATATGCCGCTTGGACACATGCGGAGTTTGTAAAAATCCATCCCTTTGCGGACGGGAACGGGCGCACATCCCGTTTGATTATGAACTACCAACTCACAGCATCGGGTTATCTGCCGGTATCTATCCCGGTGGAGCGTCGGCTTGAATACTTCACGACGCTGGAAACCTACGCCTGCGAGAAAGATTTGACGCCTTTCGCCGTTCTGATCGGTGGATTGGAGGAAACGCGGCTTGATTCGTACCTTACAGCTATTGAGCAAATCAAAGCAAGCCTGTAAAACACTGCTTTTTCCATGTACCGCACCAATGGTTTCGACCCCCTGGGACCAGTTGCCTTTCTATAGTTACACCCCGGGGACAGGCAATGAAAAAATCCAAAAAAACTTGAAAATTAACCCATAAAAGCTTAATATATCATTAGCAAATTACGAAACATACAGATATAGGGGTAATGTGCAAATTTCACGGACGATGACGCCCAATGACAAGCAGAACAACCGGTAGCGACTTGACGAGGTGAAATTCAAATGGACAAAAAGATACCTGAACAAAGGCCAAGCCAACAAAAAAAACAGCCCGGCAAACCCCGCAGCGCCGCAGCGGCAAAAGCAGCGGCGCAAGAAGCAAAACGCAGCAGGGGCGCCGGATTCTTGAATATCTGCCTCGCCATACTGGCAACAATATTCTGCGGGATCATAGCCGTGGTTATCTATGCGCAGGTGGCCGACCTCGAAACCGTCAGGGAAGAACACGCAGCCCTGCAGGAGCTACAGGAGCTGGTAGAAATACCTGAAACAACCATACCCCGCTCAAACACCGACGTACAGCACATAAGCGCATTTGACACCGGGATGCGCGAAATAAACCCGGACTATTTGTGCTGGATAAAAATAGAAGACACAGTGATAAACTACCCCGTAGTACGCGGGAGGGACAACGACGAATACCTCAACATGTCGTTTCATGGCGAAAGCAACACATACGGCGCGCTCTTTATGGACTACCGCTGCGTAGGCGAGTATGTGCCGCACATAATAATATACGGGCACAATGTCAGGCAAGGAGACCTGTTCGGCGGCCTGCGCAACTTCCTCAACGAAGACTACATGGAACAGCACCCGACAATAACGCTTAAGGTAAACGACGAAATCTTTGAATACGAAATATTCGCCGCAAGGCAAACAAACATAGAAGACCCCGCATACTTCCTGGACTTCAGCGAACCCGGTGCATTCAGCGACTTTCTCGAAAGAAACGACGCACCGGAAGATGCCTTGCAAATCATAACCTTATCCACCTGCGTCAGCGGAAACAACCGCCAAGAAAGAGTGATAATCCAAGCCGCCCTCCGGTAAGAAATTTGTGCGGGACAGGGGACGGGACTAATCCTTGCGCCGCTTCACTCTGAAACTCTGACACTCTGATTTAGCGAGGTGATTTCCGCTGGAGCGCAGCATCGGTAAAAATAAGCTTGTAAAACTGTGGTCCATATTCCGCAGCATCCTTATATTCGTTGCGTGTTTTGCGGTTTTTAGATTTACTGTTTTCAGCGGCGGCGGAGGGGAGATGTCCGATGCCGATGCATATGCAATGAATATTGCATATGTGGTTCTGTTTGCTATTTTTGTAGCATTTTTCTTTATTGCCGTCTATATTCACACAGTAGTACACGAGTTCGGACATCTGTTCGGAGGGCTTTTGAGCGGCTGCAAGTTTATATCATTCCGTGTCTACAAAATGATGTTCATTTTTGAAAACGGCGCCCTGTCAAGGAAAAGGCACACTGTTGGGGGGGCAGGCGGCCACTGTATGATGCTGCCGCCGGAGCGTGCGGACGGCGAGTTTCCATTCGTCTTTTTCTTGCTGAGCGGTTCGCTTATGAACTTCCTCGCATGCGTCATTTTTTATGCGCTTTCAAGGGTCATTGTTGTTGAAAACGTTCCTTATATTACCCTGTTTTTCCACTGCCTCATCTTTGTTGGCTTACCTATAGGACTTATTAACATTATGCCAATAAAAATGAAAAAGAATGCAAATGACGGCTATAGCGCATACCTGCTAAAAAAGCACATGGATGCCCGGCAGGCGTATAGGGACACGCTTCGCATAGTTTCAGGGATGACACAGGGCATCCGCTTTAAGGACATGCCTGCCGACTGGTTTCCGGCGCCTGAAAGCATCGACAACACACATACGGCAGAGGCGGCATTGCGCAGATTTGATTTAATGATGGACAATCACAGGTATGCGGAAGCAAGGGAAATAGGTGAAAAAACACTGGAGGAAGGCCGGAATGTGCTCAGCCTCCAAAGATATGAACTGGCTTGTGAACTGCTTTTTATTGAAATCATCGGTGAGCGCCGTCAGGATGTTATGGAGAATTATCTGACAGGCGATTTGCTCAAACATATTAAATCGTATAAATATCATTTGTCCAAACACCGGCTTGTATACGCTTATGAAAAGCTGATCTCCCGGGACAGCAAAAAAGCAAGCGCGGCGCTTAAAAAGTTCAACAAGCTCTTGTCGCGGTATCCGTACGCAGGCGAAATGGAGCATGAACGCGAACTGATCGCGGTAGTAGATTCAGCGGTTAGGATAGCAATGTCAACAGGTTAATGTAAATCTATATGATAATATCACATGACTCGGGGGAGGTTCGCTCGCATGAAACAGCAAAACAGGTTTTTGATTCCAATACTCGCAATCCTGATAATCGCGTTTGCGCTGATAAGCATCATGTCCGTTTCGGTCACAAGGGACACGGCTGACAAAATCCTTGAATCACAGATGCACAACACGGCTTACACGGTCGAAAATCAGATCCATACGACAGAAGAGATAGTTGACATCACGCTCGGCATGATGGATGCGAAGCACATCTCGCTCGCGCAGACGCTTGCTTTCATGATTGCTGAAGACCCCGGCAAAATGGAGCATGAGCAGATGGTCATGCTCGCCGGGCTTTTTGGCGTAGACGAGGTGCATGTCACCGATGAAGAAGGCGTGCTCTACTGGGGCAGCGTTCCCGGCTTTTATGGATATGACTTTTATGACGGCGATCAGACAAGGCCGCTGCTTGCCATCCTCCAAAACCCGGCTCTGACCATTGCGCAAGAGCCGCAGCCGCGCGGCGTTGACGGCGTTATGTTCCAGTATATAAGCGTGTCCCGGATCGATGGCCGCGGCATTGTGCAAGTTGGCGTCAGCATGGACCGCATAGAAGATATAAGGGCATCAATGAGCATACAGGGCGCCGTCGAGGGAATGAAAATCGGCCAGGGCGGAGGCGTCTTTGTGCTCGGCTCGGACAGGACGGTTATTGCAGACAGCAACCGCTCAATGCTAGGCCGGGATCTGAGTGGCCAAGGCTGGGCCGGGAGCATGTTTTCAGAAAGGGAAGGCAGCCGGGAGTACGAATACGAAGGGGTCGCCTATAGTGCGTATTACAGAACGGCAGGCGACTCTCTTATAGTGGCATACGTCCCGGCATCGGAACTGGAGGGATATGCGACTGATGCTCTCTGGAGCATACTTCCGCTAGGCGTCGGTGCGACGCTGCTTGTCGCAGTGGTCACGATTTTGCTGCTTCGCTGGGTCATGAACAAGGTGTACTGGTATGAAAGCATTTTGGACAGCATCCCATTCCCCTTGTCAGTCACCGACATGAAGCGCAACTGGACGTTTATCAACAAAGCGACGGAAGATATACTGAGCGTCAAACGCGCACAGATAGTTGGCAAGCAGTGCAGCAACTGGGGCGCCAACATATGCAACACGCCTGATTGCGGCATTAACTGCTTAGAGCGCGGGATACCAACCTCAACGTTTAATCAAGTCAGTAGGGATTTCAGGGTTGACAGCACTTACCTGACCGACCGGAAAGGGCGCAAAGCCGGCCATGTCGAAACCGTTCAGGATATTACGGACATAGTTGCAAAGCAAAGAGAAGAGGAGGATTTGATTTCAAACATCAGCGACGTCAGCAGGTCTTTCATCTCGTCGTCCAAACAAATCGCCGACGGCGCCCAGACGTTGGCTCATGGCTCAACGCAACAGACCGCTTCGATTCAGGAGCTTCTATCCTCGATCTCGGAGATATCGCGGAAGACAAAAGACAACGCCGATATGGCAATCCGCGCAGCGACGCTGGCAGACACAATAAAGCAAAACGCTGAAAAAGGCAGCAGCCAGATGGACGAGATGATGAGCGCCGTCAATGAGATCAATCAGGCAAGCCACGGGATCAACAAAGTCATAAAGGTCATCGACGATATTGCGTTCCAGACCAATATACTCGCGCTCAACGCTGCAGTAGAAGCCGCGCGCGCCGGGCAGCATGGCAAAGGTTTCGCGGTCGTTGCCGAAGAAGTGCGCAACCTGGCCGCCAAGAGCGCCGAGGCTGCCAAAGATACCGGCGGACTGATCGCAAACTCGATTGAGAAAGCGGAAATGGGCTCGCGCATCGCTAATGATACTGCCGGCAGCCTTGTTGAGATCGTGTCCGGCATCAATGAAAGCAGCCAGATCGTCAGCCAGATAGCTGAGTCCTCGCAGGACCAGTCCTCGAGCATCGAGCAGGTCAACAGGGGGATAGACCAGGTGGCTCTTGTCGTCCAGCAAAACAGCGCGACGGCGCAGCAAAGCGCCGCCGTGTCCGAGGAAATGAGCAATCAGTCGGTCATGCTGGGTGAAATGATTTCCAGCTTCCGCGCAGACGGTAACGGCAATAACATAGGGCTCCCGCCGTCAAACACGCAATAATAGAAAGCTTTGCCGAATTGCCGCTACGACCCCTTGCCCTCTTTAGAAAAGAGGGTGCCTCCGCAGAGGCGGGTGATTTGATACGCCGCACTAATGGTATCGCCCCCGTGACAAGTTTCCGCCGCATTCCATCTTAAGCGGCGGAACTTTTTTTGCTTTCTTCCCGTCAAACACAATATGCAAAAAAACACTGACAGGAGGACAGAGTAAAATGAGAAGGTTAAAAAGACACTTCGCCGCTTTGGTGTGCATTGCAATGGCAGCGGCGGCAGGCACCCCGGCCATCGCGGCAGAAACGCCTTCGCGATGGGCGGCAAGCCTGGTATACGAAGCTATAGCAGATGGGATCGTTCCCGCCTCTTTGCAGTCAAACTACACGCAGACAACTACCCGTGCCGAATTCTGCGCGCTCGCCGTGGCTGTGTATGAAGCAGTAAAAGGCGAGATCACAGGGCGCACGACATTCACCGACACAAGCGACATAAACGTGGAAAAAGCCGCGTCAGTCGGCATCGTAAGCGGCGTTGCCCCCGGCAGATTTGACCCGGCGGAGAGGCTTACCCGCGAAATGGCTGCTGCCATGCTGTCGAATCTGGCACACGCCGCAGAGCAGCCGCTCCCGCAGCGCTCCGCCGCATTTGCGGACAACGGCAGCATCTCGCAATGGGCGTTCGGATCGGTCGGGCGCGTCCAAGCAGCCGGGATAATGACCGGCATCACAGCCGATACATTTGCCCCAAAGGACCCTTATACAAGGGAGCAGAGCATAGTCACAGCAGCGCGGATGTTTGATCTGCTAAAAAGCGGCGCACCTGCAGGCAACGGAAACCAAGGCTCAACCATCTGGCCGCTAAACTATGACGTCCAGTATGTCAGAACAGACAATTTCGGAGACTACGCAAGCTCCCCGACCGTGACTGTTATATTATCAAGAAGCGAACTCGAGCAATACGGCGCGCACCCCGGCGCGATCCGAAGCGAAACGTATACTCACCCTTCAGACACGTTTAGAAACGCCACGCAAAAGTACACAGACGCCTTTTTCCAAAGCAAATACCTTGTGATCGTATCGGTCGTTGAGACAAGCGGCTCTATAAGCCACAACGTAGAAAGCATTTCAGAAAACGGCAGCATCACGATCAGGCGATTTGTACCCGAAATCGGCACGTCCGACATGGCGCAGTGGGAGATAATAATAGAGCTTGACGCCACCTTCAAGCCGGGACAGTTCAACGCGTCATTCAGTTAGTGAGCGGAGTGGGCGCAGCTGCGCCCCCCTTACCTTTTCGGGACTATCTCAAGCCAGTAATCATCGGGATCGGAAATGAAATATATGCCTATCTGCGGGTTTTCGTAGCAAATGCAGCCCATCGCCTCATGATGCGCATGAGCCTCATCAAAGCTCTCTGTCTCAAAAGCAAGATGGAACTCGTTCTCACCGAGGTCGTATTTCTCAGGGTGATCATTAAGCTCCGTCAGCTCCAGCAGGTGGCTGCTCGCCCCATCGCTCACGTAGACAATAGTAAAACCATTGCCGTTCATCCGCCGCGTCTCTTTCAGCCCCAACGCTTTTTCGTAAAACTCCAGGCTCTTTTCCAGATTTGACACATTGATGTTATTGTGGACCATTTTGAATTTCATAATATTACCACCTTTCAGTTGCCGCATGGCATTCCGACCGCGAGTATATCTTATTGCACGGGTGTGCCGCAGTACTCGCATTCGATAACTTGCCACGCCGGCACTTTGTTGTTCGCCCCGCAGCTCCTGCAGGAAACCACCCTCGGCGGAGCTTCGGGCGGCTCCTGAATCGGCACGGGGTCTGCGCGGGCGAACTGAAACCCCAGTTGCGCGTCCGAACCTGCCAAGCGTATTTCCTTTGCGGGGACGTTGACGAATGCCCCGGGAAAATAGCCAAGGTCGATCATCCGCTTCAAATCGCCCACAGCAGTTAGGAATGTCACGCCGACCTGAGAAGCAATGTAGTCAAGTGAAGTTTGCGAATTGTTGACGATCAGGTCGATGTATTTCCTATAGCGCTCCCCGGTCTCCTTAGTCTTGTAGGCGAGCACGCTCAGCCAAATGCCGCCGGCTATGAGCAAAGCGGCATGCACAGTAAGCCCCGACCCTTGAGAAATCGTAACAAAAAGATATATTATGCCAATGGCCGACAAAATATACGCAAGGCCGGTCAGAGGTTTGCCGCATGTAATAGTAGCGCTTCTGTCAACAGCAAGCCTTTTTATCAGCAAAATAACACCCAACGGCCAAAATATGACAAAGCAGAACACGATCAGCAGCCATGGCGTCTTCTTTTTGGCAACCTGCATATGAATAGCCCACCTCCTTGTCAGAAAAAATCAGTGCACCTAACGTGAGGCTCCGCCCCACAACCCAGACGCCGAGCGCTGCGGCTAAATTCGCTTAACGGCGGAAATGAATTCCGCCTACGAATTTCAGCCTCCGCAGCGGCGCACCGCGCGTTCGCTCGGTGATAGTACCATAATGGCGTTTGGGATTTTCTTGTTTTTTATTGCGGTTGTGCGCCATTAAGGTACTAAAATCCACCTCGTTTTGCTTCGTTTGAGCCAACTTTGGAGGCGTCTTCGCTTTCGCGTTGCCCCAAGCTGCGTGAGAAGGCCAGAATAGAAATCGTTATAATGGCAAAAAGCGCAAATATGCCAAGCTGCACCAGAATAAAAGCGTTTATATTGCTGCTGAAAAGCCTTGCCAAAAGCGAGCAGACGGCTGTAGCGGCCAGATACAACGCCAGCGCTGTAGTGATGCCGGCCCTCAAAAAAACCGCGCCATGCTCTGCGCTATAGCGCCGGACGCCGATAAGGCCGCCAATCACGATTATTTCAGACAGCAGCAAAAAGCTCAGCGCCCATATGTTCAGGGCAACCCTGTCAATGCGCAGCAGAAAAAACACGGCCAATGTAAATAGGATTGCTATTATTCCGATAGCCAGTATCGGCAGCGCGGCGCTCTTATATTTCATTATCGTCACTCCTCGCTTAGATTATCCCTCGTTTGCAGGGGCTGATAGCAATCAGCCAATGAATACCGGACTGCACGGGGCGATTGCCATCGCCCCCCACGTTTTTCACGGGTTATTGGCCGTTGTCCAGCTTCTTGCCGCACTCGTGGCAGAATTTGGGGTCGCCGGCGAGCTGCGCGCCGCAGCCGCTGCATTTCATTGTGAGCGTCTGTCCGCACTCGGAACAGAACTTTGCCGTCTCATTGACAAGGGGTACGCCGCATTTGGGGCACGACTTTGGTGCTGCCCTGCCGCATTTGGGGCAGACAGAAGCGCCCTCCTTTACATCCGCGCCGCAGTAGCTGCATGGCAGGTACGGGTCGCCGCATTCCGGGCAAAACTTCGTGTTAGTCGGGTATTTGCTGCCGCAATTAGAGCAATCTATCAGGCTGATACTGGCGGTGGCGGCTTTATGCGTATCATGCCCGCAGCTTTCGCAAAAGCGGGCGGTAGGGTTCATGTCGGAGTTGCAGGCGGGGCATTTTTTCATCTCCGCGATATTGATTTGCTGTGCCAGGCCGCCGGTTTGATTGCCCATTGCGCCGCCGATGCCGAAGCCCATCCCAAGGCCTATGCCGGCGCCCATCACGCCCGACTGCGCCGAGCCCGGGTTCCTTGCCGCGCCCTCCAGCGTGTCGAAAGAGCGTTGCTGGACGTAGTTATACCCCACAATGTCCATCTCCGCTCTTTTTGCGAGCGCTTCTTTGAGCTTCATGACCGCATGGTCGTCCTCCGGCACGCTGATGTCATTTACGAAGAAGTTTATAAGGGTGACGCCGTACTCCTCAAGAGTGGGCGCAATCCTTTCTTTGAGGTATTCGGAAAGCTCAATTAAATAGGCGTTTATTTCCAGGACGCTCACGCCTTTGTTGACCAGATATGCAGATATGGTGTCTTTTACTTTAGTGAGGTACAAGCCCCTGAAGAACCTGCCGATGTTGTCTTTGTCGAAAATAGGCAGAGTCCCAACAAGTTTTGTCAAAAATGTCTTAGACACGCTGATCCGGATGCCAAACTGCCCGAAAGACCGCACGGGTATGAATATGTTGTACTTTGGGTCTTGCAGTTGTATCGGCGTGGGCGTGCCCCATTTTATGTCTAGCGAGTGCGCCCTGTTGATATACCAAACTTCCGCAGCGAATGGCGAGCGCCCGCCGAATGGCAGATTAATGAGCTTGCTGAGGATGGGGATATTCGCAGTCGATAAGGCGTGCCGCCCCGGGCCCAGCAAGTCAAGCGCTTGCCCACCTTTGAACAGCACAGCTTCCTGCGACTCATTTACGATGACTTGCGTCCATGTGCCGAGCTGGTCGCCGGGAAACTTCCAAGCGAACACATCCGGGCTGCCATCGTATTTGACAACTTCAATAATGGCCATATTAACCGCCCCCCCCCAAACCGGACAAGCCGGAATGTGCAATTATTGTGCCTGCTCCTCAGACGATTTTGATGGCATTCTTTTGCCATTAATTGCTTTGAATGCTCTATTATTTCATTGTACCACGCAATGTGTATACTGGCAATAACTTAAACTCAAAAGGCAGGGCAATCGCATAAAAACGGTTACACTTCAGACCCCCTCCGTCATTCCGTGCTTGACCCTGAATCAAGTTCAGGGCAGGCTACGGAATCCCCTATGGGATGCGGCAGTTTTGCAGACAAGAACCCGAAATTTTGCTCATAACCGCAGGGGATTGCGGGGCAAGCCCTCAATGACGAGGGTTTTAGCGGGGGGCTGAAGTGTAA
>Ga0099364_10014062_pt1 | contig 10687 bp, 8 predicted proteins | sample TergutTh196P3_FD_73070 | JGI IMG/M metagenome (GOLD analysis project Ga0099364, IMG submission 73070) | Microcerotermes parvus P3 segment gut microbial communities from Pointe-Noire, Republic of the Congo - Th196 P3 | ecosystem: Host-associated > Arthropoda: Insects > Digestive system > Gut ...
AAACAGAGATTTCACAGACTAGATTGCTTCGTCGCTACGCTCCTCGCAATGACGAAGAGGGGGTATTTGAATAGACACATACAAGGGGTATTTGAAGAGTCACCTGCATCTCATGCGAATGCCTTGATATTTTCGTACCACAAATGCCTTGATATTTTCGTACCACAAATGCCTTGATATTTTCGTGCCACAAATTGACTAGGCACGAAAACACTGATATTATTCGATTGAATTGAGTATTGCTTACAGTAAAAAAGCTGCCGTAATCGTGATAAAAAAATAATCTGAATAGAAGCCAAATGCGAAATGAGAGGTGTCATATGAAAGTTGATGAACTGAGGGCAGCATTGTCCAGATACGACGTACCCGAGCTTAAAAGAATATAGAAAAGAAATCACGCTGTACTGCTTGTTGACCTACTTTTTATCCGGCACAGAATTTAACGCATTGTGGCTTCGCGAGTACGAAAAAGCCCTTACCGGAGGCATTGAGCCAAGGGAAAGCATTTAAAAAGAATATGAAAAACGGAAAAAGTGTGAAAACGAGAAAAAAGATAGCCCATAAACGTATGACGAAGCCAATCGCAACACTGAGCAGTGCGGAACATTGCGGTGATTAGAAGCTCCCTATTGCCCTCTGGAGTTGCAAATCCGACTCATACGGTATGGTGGACACATCAACGCCGTCATACTCCTGTGGAAGCTCAACGGCTTCATCAGGCTCAATCCCCTCTCCGTCAATGCAAACCCCGCTAGGCGTAAAATACCTCGATTTGGTGTACACCAAACCGGACCCGTCATTTAGCGTTACTACGTCTTGCACAACACCCTTCCCGTATGTCTTCGTTCCGATAACCAGCCCGGCTTCGTGATCCTTTACGGCCCCTGCCAATATTTCGGACGCACTCGCGCTGTTCCCGTTTGTCAGCACCCTTATTGGGATGTCCAGCTTTTCCGCGTCTGAATATTTATACTCTCGGTTTCCGTACCGGTCCTCAATATATACTATTACGCCCTCGCCAAGCACCATATTGGATATGGCTACCGCGCTATCGAACCCGCCGCCAAGGTTGTTTCTGATGTCGATTACCAAGCCCCTTATGCCTTCCTCAATAAGATCGTCCACATGCTTTTTGAAGTACTCGTCTGCGGAACTGTCAAACATTAGGATTTGGACATACCCAATATCGCCCGCAATAATCCGTGATTTTATGTTTTCGACCTTTATAACTTTTCTTATGATCTCGAACTCTAGCGTCCTGTTTTCCTGCGCTCTGAAAACCCCAATCACAACCATGGTGCCGTCCGCGCCCTTTACCATTTCGACTACTTTGTCCAAATCGCTCTCGCCCCTGACGTCAACCCCGTCAACGCTGATTATCTCGTCCCCGGAAAGAACCCCAGCCTCTTCTGCCGGCGAATCAAGCAGAAAGCCCGTGATGACAAGCCTACCGTCTTCTTCCCTTGTCGTGTACACTCCAATGCCGTGGTAGTTCCCGGCCACCCTATCCTTATACTTGGCCATTTCGTCTTTCGGGTAATATATCGTGTATGGGTCATTGACAGCCAACGCCATGCCAGCGGCGGCATATTCAATCATCTTATCCTCGTCAGGCTCTTCGTAAAACCCCCTGCTAAGCAAATTCCATACCTGCTGTAGCTTAACAACGCTTGAAGCGTCATGCCCCCCGGTACCGAAAGTCACAGAATTTGGAGGCTTCAAATACCCCGCAAGCCATAGAACAGCAATTACCACAAAAGCAGTTAGCAACGCGACTGTCGCCGTGTGAAAAACTGCCGCCCGATTTGGTGCGACCTGCCCCCTGTTTTGTGCGCCCAGCTCCCTGTTTTGTACGCCCAGCCCCCAGTTTTGTGCGCCTAGATCCCTATTCGTTGCGCCCAGATCCCAGTTTTGTGCTGCCCGCCCCCCATGTTGTGTATCAAACCCCTCGCCAGGTATGGCCCAGACGCTTTCGCTGTTATCATCATTTTCTTCGTTTTCGTGGGATGTATTATACCCGCGTGTATACACGCTTCACCTCCAAAAGAATTATGCTTATTTCACCAAATTTCATCGAATTTTGCCGAACTCCGCCGAATTTTGCCGAACTTTTGCCGACTTTGCCGAACTCTGCCGAATTTTGCCGAACTTTGCCGAATTCCACTGTCATCTGTCATCTGTCATCTATCTTCTGTCTTGTGTCATCTATCTTCTGTCTTGTGTCATCTATCTTCTGTCTTGTGTCATCTGGAAATATACTTTGGAATCGGGTTAACCGGATTGCCATTGCTCCTGACCTCAAAATGCAGATGGTTTCCCGTTGATGTGCCGGTCGAGCCGACTTTTGCAATTGTCGCTCCTTCTTTTACTTTGTCTCCTTTTTTGACAAGAAGCTTGCTACAGTGTCCATAAAGAGTGGTAATACCCCCACCATGGTCAATTACTGCGGTGTTGCCGTATCCACCCTGCCAACCGGCAACTATTACTGTACCGCCCTTTGCCGCCACTATGTTAGCCCCTTTCGGGGCACCGATGTCGATTCCTGTATGCCGCTTCATAACCTTATATATCGGATGCATCCTGTTTCCAAAATTTGATGTGATTCTAGTATTGCCAGGCACCGGCCATTTCATGCTCCCCCCGTTGTATGTCGCTGCCTGCTGTTTTTCCGCTTGCTGTTTTTCCGCCTGCTGCCTTTCCGCCTGCTGTCTTGCTGCCCGTTGCCTTTCCTCTTGCAACCTTTCCTCTTCTAGTTTTGCCGTCAGTTCTTTTATTTCCTTTTCGAGTTGCGCTGACTTCGCTTCCAGCTCGTCTTCCTGCTTTTGAAGCTTGTCGATGTTTTCCTGCGCTTTTGCAAGCCTCTCTTCAACGGCTGCCCGGTCCGTCTCAAGGGTCTCTATCTCCCTCTGGGCCTCATTCGCCAACACCTGGGTATCCTGCGCTATCAATAATTGAATGCTTCGTTTATGCTCCAAATCTAAATGCGAATTTCTGTAATTTTCAAGAACCTCGCTATCGTACTTTGATATTGCAGAGTATAACTCCATTTTTTCCATAAAGCTTACAAGGCCGTCCGAACCGAGCAAAACATCAAGCGTCGAGGTGTTCGAATTCATATACATATTCCTGATTCTTGCTTTTAATTGCGCTTCTTGCTCATTAAACTGTTCTTCCGACTCAATAAGGGCTAAGTTTGCGTTGTTAATCTCCTCTTCGTACAAAGCAAGCAAATCCAACAGCTCGTTGTGCGTCATTTCGCTTTGTTTTTTTATGTTGTCTATCGCCACTATTGTGCCTTCCAGCTCCTCCCCCTCGCTAATGGCGCCTTCCATTTCGCCCCTGACTTCGCCAAGCTGGTTTTTAACCTCCTGTTGCTGCTGCTTCCTGGAGTCAATCCCGCTACTCGCTAGCGAAGGTATAATATCTAAATAGCAAATTAATGCTGACATAAGAAAAACAGCAAAAATGGCCATTGTCAAGCTTTTCGTTTTTATCCTTTTCATCTGTCCCTCTCCCCCCATGGAAAACATTGTATACTTTACATTCAATAGTTAGGTTGCTGGTGCAAGCCGCTAGCGTAGGTCGCTGGCGTAGGTTACTGGTGCAGGCCGCTAGCGTAGGTCACTGGTGCAGGCCGCTGGCGTAGGCTGCCACGCTTCACACCCTCAGGTATTTCCTAATCGACTGAAGGCTTCCGACCGCTCCGACGCCTGCGCCAATGATTGAATAAATCAACAGGAGCGTCGTTGAAATACTCCCAATCTTAATCAGCTTGAACGGGTTGCCGCCTTCAAATACCAAGGCGTTGTAACTGTTTTCTGCAATCGAGTACCCGTGTCCTGTAATCATATACGCAATTGCTGCCCCAATAAGCCCGATTATCACGCCCTCTACTACAAAAGGCCATTTTATCAGCTGCTCTGTTGCCCCTATATACCTCATTATGCCTATTTCCGTTTTTCGCTCCGCGACAGCCAGCTTAATAGTATTCGACATGATAAAGAAAGCAAACAGCATTGGGATAATAATAAGAACCGCGCCCAATACTTTCACTATGTTTGAGAACGCCGTTATGGTGTCAATGGTTTTCTTAGGATAATGTATCTTTTCCACGCCGTCTAACTCTGACATTTTTTGCACATAATCATCAACCAAATCTGTACTGTTCATAGCAATAATAAATGATATCGGCATAAAATCCGCATCCAAGCCGTCAACCAAATCCCCATTGCCCTCAAGCAGCTCCTTAGCCTTTTCTAACGCCTCCTGCTTCGAAACCGGGGTGAATTCCCTGATTTCCGGATCCCCCCTAAGAACGCCTTCAAGGCTCGACACTTCTTCGTCGCTTAAGTCGTGTCTGCAATACACTTGAATTTGAGGTATCTCCTTAAGCATTTCAATATTGCTTTCAATGTTTATAATCAGGAGCATAAAAATCCCTAATACAATCAAAGCCGTTGTTAAAATTGCGCTGCAAGCAAAAAACATAAGCTTATTTCTAAAGACGTTAAGAATGCCTTCTCTAAAGATATATTTCATCATCGTATATCTCATTGCTATAAAACCCTTTCAGCTGATCCCTTACTATTTCCCCCCTGTCAATCTCGATGACCCGCATTTGCATCCTGTCGACAATTTGCCTTTCATGGGTCGCCACGATAACAGTAGTCCCCCTGTGGTTGATTTCGTTGAGAAGTTGCATTATTCCAACAGACGTGTCAGGGTCTAGGTTTCCGGTGGGTTCGTCTGCAACTAGTATTGGCGGGTTGTTGATAAGCGCCCTGGCTAACGCTACTCTCTGCTGCTCACCCCCCGACAGCTCCGACGGGTAAACGTCCGCTTTTCTGTTCAGCCCAACAAGGGACAAGACCATAGGCGCCTGCCTTCTGATCTGGCGGGGCGACGCCCCAATTATCTCCATTGCAAACGCAACGTTCTCGTATACCGTTTTCCTCTTTAAAAGCCTAAAGTCCTGAAAAACTACCCCCATGTTTCTCCGAAGGTATGGTATCCCCCTATGGTCAATACGGCTCAGGCTGTGCCCGTTGATGATGACCTCGCCGCTGCTCGCCTCCTCCTCTTTGAGCATTAGCTTGATCAAACTTGATTTGCCAGCCCCGCTCGAACCAACCACAAAGACAAACTCGCCTTCGCCAATAAACAGGTTGATATCCTGGAGGGCAACGGTTCCGTTGGGATAAATCTTATATACGTCAATGAATTCGACCAATTTTAAAGCACTCTTTCTCCAATGTCGAGGAATTTTCTGACCAGCATTGCCACTTTAAATGTGATAGCGTCATCAAAATTCCGCAAATCAAGCCCGGTTATCTTAAGTATCTTGTCCAACCTGTACACAAGGGTATTCCTGTGTACATACAACAGCCTGGAAGTCTCGCTGACGTTCAGGCTATTCTCAAAGAATTTCTGGATTGTCAGTATTGTTTCGCTGTCAAGGGACTCGTATGCGCCTTCGTCAAAGACTTCGTCAAGGAACAGCCTACAAAGCGTTTCGGGAAGCTGGTATATGAGCCTGCCAATCCCAAGCCTGGTATAATTAATAACAGGCCTCTCCGCTTCGAACACCTCCCCAACCATCAAAGCCGTCCTGGCTTCCTTGAACGAACGCCCAATGTCGCTGATGTTCTCAACAACCGTCCCTATTCCAACCCTCGCTTTTACCATCGACTCTGAGCTAACAGTATTGACTATGCTTTTTGCAAGGGCATTTATTTCTTTTATATCTTCGTCCCCTCTGAGTTCCTTTATCAATACGATGTTTTCGTCGTCAATAAACACAACAAAATCCATATTCTTGTCGGGAAAGAGGTTTTGTATTATTTCATGCGTGTACACGTCGCTGTTTTTCTCGTGCCTGACGGCGAACGCCGCCCTAAACGCTTTTGCCTCAATTTGCAATTCCTTTGACCTCAAGGAAACATCCCCTGGAAGTATGTTGTCCAGGATGATTTGCTTTATGAAATTAATTTTATCATGTTTTTCCGTATAATATAAGCACATATTTACAATACTTATTGATGCAATCTCGAGGCTTTTTTTACATTCCTGCCCCGTACCCTCGATAAACAAGACACAATCCTCCCTGTCGGGTATTGCTACCCTGGTGAACGTTATTCTGTCAATTGATTCCACTTGTTTCTCGCCTTCGACAAACTGCCTGGTGCGTTTCCCAGCAGCCTCAAACAGCTTGTCGCTTGTGGACAGAATGACTTCTCCTGCCTCGTTCGCGATGCCAAAATTAAACCCTGTGATCCCCTTGATTTTGGATAAAAACTCTTCAACTAATATGTTCATTCAACAGCCCCCGTATCTAATTTAGTATTTTGGCTCAGATAAACTGGAATAATAAACAATTTTTTTACATTATACTATATTACAATGGGGATTTGAATAGTTAACAAATAATTTACAGAAAAATTGCATATATTGCTGATATTACCATCGCAAATCAATTAATAATCGTCTTCTCAGTGTCCTTGTCAAACAAATGTGCCTTGCTTGTATCGGCTGCCACTCTTACGACATCGCCTACTTTGACATCGACCCTCGGGTTCACCCTTGCTGTAAAATTGACGTCGCCGGTGCGCAAAAATAGAAGCGTTTCGGAGCCAAGCATTTCAATAACGTCAACAGTTGCTTCAAACTGGGTCTCTGGCGACGCCGAAATAAACTGCTCTTCATCATAAATATCTTCCGGCCGGATGCCCAAAACGACTTCCTTGCCAACATATCCCAGTTCCTCAACCTCTTTCGCCTTATCGTCGGGCAACTTAAGCCTATTACCCAGAAACGAAAGGTAAACCCCGTCGCCCTCGCTACCGCCCCTGTTGCCTTTCTCGACAACGACATCAATAAAATTCATCTGGGGGCTGCCAATAAACCCTGCTACAAACATATTCTGGGGCGTGTCGTACAAAGCGAGCGGTGTATCGATCTGCTGAACAAACCCATCTTTCATAACGACAATCCTTGTCCCCATAGTCAGTGCTTCAGTCTGGTCATGGGTAACGTATATTATTGTCGTTTGAAGGTTTCGGTGTAGCTTGCTTATCTCTATCCTCATTTGAACGCGCAGTTTTGCATCAAGGTTCGAAAGCGGCTCGTCCATAAGGAAAACCTTCGGCTCGCGCACAATAGCCCTTCCCAGGGCGACCCTCTGCCTCTGCCCTCCTGACAACGCTTTCGGCTTCCTGTCGAGCAAATGCTCAATATCCAATATCTTTGCGGCTTCCTGTACTCGCCTCCTAATTTCGCCTTTTGGCGTCCTCCTCAGTTTAAGGCCAAACGCCATGTTGTCAAATACCGTCATATGCGGGTAGAGAGCATAGTTTTGGAACACCATCGCTATATCCCTGTCTTTTGGCAAGACGTTGTTAACCAGCTTGTCGTCGATGTAGATTTCGCCTTCAGTAATCTCCTCCAACCCCGCAATCATTCTAAGCGTGGTAGTTTTTCCGCACCCCGATGGCCCAACAAGCACTATAAACTCCTTATTCTCGATTTCCATATTAAAGTCGCTGACTGCTAAAACATTCCCCTCATACCTCTTGTAAACATTCTTCAATACTACTCCTGCCATAATCTCCCCTCCATAACAATGAGTTTCTCGGTGCGGCACGGCGCGGCATGGTGCGGCACGGCGCGGCATGGTGCGGCACGGCGCGGCATGGTGCGGCACGGCGCGGCACGGCGCGACACGGCACGGCACGGCGCGGCGCGACACGGCACGGCGCGGCGCGGGCAACGTAGCAACCGCACTTCTAATATACCCCTCCCCATACCGCCACTTCCCCTCCGCAACAATAAATTGTGCAGCGCGGAAAATGTGGCAACCGCACTTCGAGTATTGCCCCTGCTACATGGGGTATCATGCACAAGGGGTATCGTGCTATATGGGGCATCTTGATTAGTTTACCCTAAACGCATGAACTTAGCCAGTCTCGTTTTTCACAAAATTCGCAGCCTGGTTTTGGTGGTTTTGTACATGGTTGGGTTAAGGGTTGGGTTTAGCTGAGAATTTTTTCGTTTTTCTATTGCGTTAATCATTCATGTGTTGTATATTTATGTAACCCGGCTTTGGGGTTCTGTTGTTGTAGGCCTATGTTATGGTATAATCTTTTCTTAAGGAGATTCTTGTTATGAAAGAGTTTAAGGTTGGGATATTCGGCGATACCGGAATGGTAGGCGCAACAATCGACGGAATACTTAAAAACCATAGCAACGTACAAGTGGCTTTTAGAAAAAACAGCAGAAGAACGGAGGGAAAGCTGGAGGGTTGCTCCTTGTGCTTTCTTGCCACAAAAGACTCAGAGTCCATGAGGTATGCGGGCGAGGTATGCGATTTAGGCATTAGGGCAATTGACATGAGCGGAGCATTTCGGTTAAGCAAGCGGGATTTTGAAAAATGGTACGGCATCCCACACACAGCACCCAGGCTTATCGAAAAGGCAGTATACGGCATGCCAGCCATGTATCGGAAACAAATCAAAGACGCTGCCCTCGTCGCTAACCCAGGCTGTTACCCAACAAGCGTGATTTTGGCCTTGTCCCCGCTCAAAGGGCTTGTCGAGGGTGATGCCACAGTTGTCGCCACTTCAGGGAATTCAGGGGCGCGGCGGGAAATAGAAGGCGAGTCAAACGATATAGCTTATTCGTATGGGACAAAACACAAGCATACCCCGGAAATGCATAAATATGCGGGATTTTGCATAAATTTCACACCCATTGTACTACGCTCTGTTTTTAAGGGAATAAACGCCAACATCCGCATAAAACTGTCCGACGCGCTATGTGCGCACACGGACAATGAAGCTGCCGCTGCGCTCGAAGATCGGCTTCAGTCGGCGTATTGCCCCGAAGACCTGGTTTTTGTTGAGAGGGACTCCCCCGAAAAAACATGGGGTACAAAAGACGTAAACGGCACAAACAAAATGATAGTAAAGGTGCGCGTCGACTCGGGTTACGCATACATTTGCTCAATGCTGGACAACCTGGTTAAAGGCGCCGCTGGCCAGGCAATTGAAAACATGAACATTATGCTCGGGCTTGACAGGCTAATCGGCTTGACATAACCGCATCGCACGAACCAATAAGATCGTGCGGCAATTACAAAACATACGATCCATAAAACCATACAACACATACAGCGCATAGAACACATTGAACGTATAGAACGCATTGAACGTATAGAACGTATACAACACATAGAACACATAGAACACATAGAACACATATAACACATATAACACATACAACGCATACAACACATACAGAAAGGAATTTGAAATAATGGCTGAAACGAAGGATGCAAGCCTTGACCAAAACCTCGCAAACATGGGCGGCATAATTAAAAAGGCAGAAATACTGATTGAAGCCCTGCCATACATACAAAGGCTCAGCGGCAAGACCATGGTAATAAAATACGGCGGCAACGCTATGATAAACGATACCCTCAAGAACACCGTGATGGACGATATAGTACTCCTCAAGTATATCGGGCTCAACCCTATCGTCGTTCACGGCGGCGGCCCAGAGATAACAAAAGCTCTTGACACGTTTGGCATTGTCAGCGAGTTCGTTAACGGCCTCAGGGTAACTGATGAAAAAACCATGGAAACCGCCCAGATGGTGCTTGTGGGCAAAACAAACAAGGAAATCGTTTCCCTGTTAAACAGAAAGGGCGGCAAGGCAATTGGGCTGTGCGGCATTGACGGCAGCCTAATAGAATGCGAACGGCTCAAAATGGGGTCCGATGGCAAAGAGGTTGATATTGGGTATGTTGGAAAGATCACCAAAATAAATAGCAATGTTTTGGAATTGATGGCGAAAGACGAGTACATCCCCGTCGTGGCCCCCATCGGCATAGGAAAAGACGGCCACAGCTATAATATAAACGCGGACACAGCCGCAGCGGAAATTGCCGCTGCCCTGAAAGCGGAAAAACTGATTCTACTTACTGACGTTGACGGAGTCAGAGCGTCAGAGGGCAGCGGCACACCCTCACCAGTGTTGACGTCTGCCCAAGCGCACGACCTAATAAAAAAAGGTATAATAAACAAGGGCATGATACCAAAGGTACTGGGTTGCCTTGCCGCTATCGAAGCCGGTGTCGGCAGATCGCATATTGTTGACGGCCGCATACCCCACTGTATTTTGCTGGAAGTGTTCACAAACAAAGGCATTGGGACAATGATACTCAAAGACTTCGTGCCTTACTACGATACTGAAAAACTATGAAAGGATAGAAAAAATGAATGACAAAAAACCATTAAACCCAGAATTGGCAGATTTGGCAGAAGTACCGGCATCGCCGGTATTAGAAGAGATTATTTCAATGGATAAGAAGTACTACATGAACACGTTCGGAGATCGCACACGCGTGTGTTTTGAACACGGCGAAGGGCTTGTCCTTACAGACACCGGGGGCAAACAGTACTATGACTTTTTCGGCGGAGTCGCGGTCGACGCGCTCGGCCACTCGCACCCTGCGATCGTTGGCGCAATAAAGTCACAGGCGGAGAAAATTATACATTGCTCGAACCTTTACTATATTGAACCGCAAGCGAAGCTCGCAAAACTGCTTGTGGAAAACTCATGCGCAGACAAGGTATTCATTACAAATAGCGGCGCCGAAGCAAACGAAGCGGCTTTGAAGCTTGCGAAAATA
>Ga0099364_10014063_pt1 | contig 10686 bp, 10 predicted proteins | sample TergutTh196P3_FD_73070 | JGI IMG/M metagenome (GOLD analysis project Ga0099364, IMG submission 73070) | Microcerotermes parvus P3 segment gut microbial communities from Pointe-Noire, Republic of the Congo - Th196 P3 | ecosystem: Host-associated > Arthropoda: Insects > Digestive system > Gut ...
GCGTTGTACCACTGGACATGTTTCGTGAAGTTCCAACCGATTTTGGCCACGAAACGCCGATTGACAAGATCGTGTTGCGGATACTCCGGTTTGCGCAGCCGTTCGGGATGGTATTCGCCGTAATTGAGACTGAAAAACCACGGATTATAGTTGTAACTTAAATCAATATAGCCTCCCCAGCCCGTTATGGGAAAATGCTCGGCCTTGTTGATCTGTCGGTAATAGATGCTTTTCCTCCAAAATATGTCATTGGGGTCGATTTCGTGGTACATCCCATATTCGTCGTAGATGATCTCTGATGACAGCGTCCAATTTCCGAATCGAACCGCCGCATCCACACCGGCGTGGCGCCGGTATTGTTTTTGCTCCTCCGAACCTTCGCCGTCCTGATACAGACCGCTGATTCCCAATGTTACGGAGGGGAAATTCAAGCCGAAGCGGCCGATGCACGCTTTCATCGAATTCGTGTCGTCGCCGTCGCAGCCATTGGTGATGGCAAGGCAAATATCGAATACCGAAGGCGTGAACCGAAACAGGACGCCGGTGTCCCGCCAAAGAATGGACTCCGTGCGGATAAAAGGCGCATCCCAACGGCTGTTGCTCATCAATGGTATTACGTAATTGCCGAACGGCGATTCGAACTTGCCGGCCTTAAACTCGAAAAATGAATTTCTGTACCGCACATGGAGTTGGGACAACTCAAAAGCACTACGGCTGTAATTGGCCAAATACGATCGGCGTCCGGTGTCTTCGGAACGATCGATGTTGACGTAAGCATTCTTGTGCAGCGTGTCTTGTAGATAAAATTCCCCGTGTGCCGACCAGATTCCCCAATTGCCGTGATCGATCGAGAAGGAAGGCGTTAAAATTCCTTCCGCTCCCATTGTTGCTTCGTGACCGCTCCACTCAATGCGCTGGTCGTTGAGATAGTAACCTCTCGCAATAACGCCCATCTCGAAAAAATAAGGGCCTTTGTGATAGCTTAATAGCCGGGTTTCCATTTCCGATGGAATTAACGGATCGCCGTGAACCAAAGCCGGCAGGGAAACTACGCAAAACAAGAAGGTTAGGGAAGAAAGGATGGCGGCAACGCTTCGGAAGGGAGGATGGCTCTCAACGATTTTGACCGTCTGCCGTATTTTTTCTGTTCTACCCATTTCTTCCATTTGTTGGGTCTGATTGCCGTTCGGCAGGTGCAAAGCTGTCAACATGTGCCAACTGTATCAATTATATCGACAAATCGAAATGATTCTAATAGCAATTTTTGGATGACGGCGGTTTCCGCCAGGATATTTGGCGAAGTGGTAATCCGGCGCGTCCCCTTTTCGTTGTTTTTCTTACTCGCTATAATCCCTGCATGGAAATTACAGTCAATGGCACGCCGACGACGCTTGACGATGACGCAACGGTCCGCAGTCTTTTGGAACGCCTTGCGCTCGGCGATCAGTTCGTTGCCGTCGAACGCAATCGGCTCGTCGTGCCGTACCAGACTTATAGCGAAACCGTCCTCAGCGACGGCGACGTCATCGAAATCGTTACCCTCGTCGGAGGAGGATGAGGGAATTGTCAATTAAACAAATGCTACGCATCGGTACGCATCAATTTTCGAGTCGGCTCTTTGTTGGAACCGGCAAGTATTCGTCCTACGAAACGATGAAGTATGCACTCGACGCTTCCGGCTCCGAGTGCATTACGGTCGCCATACGCCGGGAACGGCTGTTCGATACCGAAGGCCGCAGTCTGCTCGACTTCATCGACACGAAACGCTATACGATCCTTCCGAACACGGCGGGATGCTTTAACGCCGATGATGCCGTTCGCGTCGCTCGGCTGGGGCGGGAGATTCTTGCTCAGATGGGCAATCCCGGTGCCAACTGGGTGAAACTCGAATGTCTCGGCGACGCAAAAACGCTGCTTCCCGATCCCTTTGAGACTGTCAAGGCAACGGAACAACTCGTCAAAGACGGTTTCGAGGTGCTGGTCTACACGACGGACGACCCGCTCGTTGCCAAGCGGCTGAAAAACAGTGGAGCGGTCTCCGTAATGCCCGCCGGAAGTCCCATCGGTTCCGGGCAAGGCGTGCTAAATCCGAACGCCCTGCGGATTTGCCTCGAATATCTGAAAGACGGCGACCCGGATTATCCGGTGATCGTCGACGCCGGAGTCGGAGCGGCCAGCGACGTGGCGATTGCTATGGAACTCGGTGCCGATGGCGTGCTGCTCAACACGGCCATCGCTCACGCCAAGGACCCAGTTGCAATGGCCAAGGCAATGAAATTGGCCTGCGAGGCGGGACACCTCTCAGCCAACGCCGGGCGAATTCCGAAACGCCTCTACGCAACCGCCAGCAGTCCGACCGACGGACGGATTTCGTGATCCAATTTTAGGGAATTACGCCACTTGATTCGACAAACCATTTTTTAACACGAAACACATCAAAAGACGAAATTCACGAAAAATTTTTATGATCGAAGTCCGTTTTTTCGTGCGTTTTGTGTTGAAAAACATACTGGAGCCGCCTGTACAGAATTAAGCAAATAATTCCCCAATTTTACTACCCATCAGTAATTCGAATTTTAATTTGGGAAAATTAGAAAAAATATCCGCAAGTTGAATGAAGCTTGTGGACCGATTCCGCCAACTTGCACAGCCACCCGTAAGGTGTGGGAACAAAAAATGTCCAAGCAACTGATTCGCGTCGGTCACAGTCCGGATTCCGACGACGCCTTTATGTTCTACGCCCTTGCCAAGGACAAACTCGATACTGGGCCGTATGAGTTCGTTCACGAACTGGTCGATATTGAGACCTTGAACCGGCGGGCATTTCACGGCGAACTGGAATTGACCGCCGTGAGCGTTCACGCTTACGCTTATCTGAATGACGTGTACGCACTCTGCAATTGCGGTGCCAGCATGGGCGATGGATACGGTCCCATACTCGTCGAAAACAGCTCCCAAGCAGGTGGGCCGTACCGCATTGCGGTCCCTGGTACACTGACGACGGCGTTCCTCGCTCTGAAACTCTACCTGGCGAAAGAAAAACGAACGGACGTCGAGTTTGTAACGGTTCCGTTCGACAAGGTTCAAGATGTCGTCAAAACCGGTGAGTACGGTGCCGGTGTCATTATTCACGAAGGTCAATTAACCTATGCGCGGGAGGGATTAGGGCTGGCTGTCGATCTCGGCGTCTGGTGGAAAGAGCAGACCGGTTTGCCGCTACCGCTCGGAGCCAATGCTATTCGGCGGGACCTTCCTTGGAAGACGATTTCTGATGTCGTGCGGCTGCTCCGTGCAAGCGTCCAATACGGCTTGGACAATCGGGCCGAAGCCTTGGACTACGCCTTGCAGTACGGACGTGGGCTCCAGCGCAGCGACGCCGACAAGTTCGTCGGAATGTACGTCAACGACTGGACGCTCGACTTCGGTGACACGGGCCGCAAGGCTGTCCGCGAATTGCTCCGCCAAGCCTACGAACACGGTATCGTGCCCAAACGGGTCGCCCCCGAATTCATTTAGCGCGTCTTCCGAATCGGTCTGGCCAAAATTCCCGTCGCCCCCGCGCAGGCGGGGGCCTAGAGAACAGATGCTCACATCTTCTTTAATGGCAAAAGGTTAGGGCGATGAAACAAACTCAATGACGTCTAGGGGCTAGGATTCCGCCTGCGCGGGGGTGACGATAAAAAACTCCAGAGCAATTTTTAATACGCTTTAATCGTCAACTCAACAAAACCAAAATTCCATCTCCCTTTTCTCGAACACGACGAAGAAATCGCCGCATGTCAGAAATCACGACACTGATGAACTCGTCATACTCTTCGCCCTCAAACTCGGTGCCATAATCGCAACCTAGCGATACCAAACGCTCTTTGTCGTCATACCGCTTTCGGAGTGTTTCCACAGGAACCGAATCAATGGTGGCAATAATCATGTCCACTTTGGCAGAGACGAACGGCGGTGTCGCACAATGTTATTGGCGCGATTATTCCCTTGGCATGCTTTTGGGCATTCTGTGGGTAGACAATTTGTTCAGTCATTTACATCTCAATCGCACTTCCGCTTGCTGGTTTTCAAACTTTCTGGTCTTCAAGTTGCCACCGAAGATCGTTTTCATCCGATACATCGCCGTCTCCGATAATGAACGACAATGATAACCCATCCGCTCCTTCCACTTTTTGCGTCCGATTTTTTCAATCGTTCGGATCGCCGCGTCTCGCTCCTTGCGGCGACCGTCCTCGCTATTTTGTAACATCGAATCCTCGCACAGAGGACTCATCTGTTTAATGTTACATTTTTTCAATTCATCCCGAACCGGGAGTCACCGTGCCGATTATCGAGACAAACTGCGTCACGGCAATGGTTACTTCACGGCCCGGGCGCAGTTTTAGAGTGCTGGCAAATTGATGGTTCAAATCGGGTAGATTTTTCAAATGCCTGCTCCCGATAGTACGAGCCCGGAAAAACCGGAGCGAAAAAATTACGCCCCTTGAAATTACATGGCAACTGACGATCGTTGACAACGCCCAACACCGTCCACTATACGATGTAACCGAGTGTCACCGAAGCCGCCCCCAAGTATGGGCCGTGTGGGGTCTGCAAACCTTAAATCTCGAGCAACCTCAGCATTGACTTGACTTTTACCCAAGTTAGAGATAGGCTGGAACCCGACCGATTCGACCGGTTGAAAGTCAGACATGCCGAATAAGAATGCTCCCCAGATACATAGGAGCTGTATCAAAATAACCTTTACCAACTCGCGTACAATTGGTATGATTTCTCCTTGGGGGTATATTCATGGAAGAAATCGTTAGCGGAAGTTTCAGACCTTGAAACACGAATGGAACGAACGCCAACGTTGTCTTTGGGCGGCGAGTGAAGCAATGGCCTGGAAGGTGAACCGGAATTGGTGAAAGTGTGCGATTTTATCGACAAGAAACTCGACAAGGCAACACCGTATGAAATTGACGATTTGAAAAAGAATCTTGGTTGGATCAATGTCGGCATTGACCATGACACGGCGGAGTTTGCGGTGGAATCGATTTGTCGTTGGTGGAAATATTGGGGACAAGAACTTTATTCGGATGCTAAAGATATTTTCGCTACGACGGACGGTGGTGGGAGTAATGAAAGCCGTAATCGTCTTTGGAAGTATTGCTTACAGGAATTTTCGGACGAAATTCGTTTGAATATTCACGTGAGTCATTTTTCGCCGGGGACGAGTAAATGGAATAAGATCGAACATCGATTGTTCAATACGCAAAATTTCTGATACAGAAATGAAAGCGATCAACATTTTCAAAAACGACACTTTGGGAAAATGGAACTATAAAATAACGCCAAGGTAATCGTTGCGATTGTAAAAGTTATTTTGATACAGATACTAATATCCGCCGATCAGGGCAAAGTATTCTTTCACGGCCTTGATCAGTTTGATGGCGGATCGAGTGAGAGCGGCCAATAGTTCTCATCGAAATAGTGTCGAATTTGGACGGCGGCATGGTCGGCGTTCATTCTCAAATGCGGCATCTCGATGTACTCACGGTGTCGGTTTTCGACCGGCTTCAACACGAGCTTGTTGATGGGGTGCTTGAGCCATTCGGACGAGTGTTCCGTTTTCTTTCCAATTTTTGAAATGATAATAGACGGTATCTTTGAGAGGAAAATCGTGAGGGAGAAAATCCCATTGGACGCCAGTTCGATTTCAGCACAGAATGGCGTTGATGCTTTCCCTCATGTTGACGGAAATTTTCTTTCCGTTTTTAGCGGGCGGCGGCAGCAGGGGGCGGATCAGGTTCCACTGGTCGTCGCTCAGATCGGTTTTGTATGCTTTGCGTGACATCGTGCTCATGGAAACTCCTTTCGTGTGAAATCGGACGCAAAGTATAGCAACTGAACGAGTTATCACAAATAGAAGTTTCAAAATAGACTCTCAATGCGGGAAACGGACGGTTTGAATATAAAGGATATTTATTTCAAGGATTTCGTTAGAACTGTTATTGGGATTGATCGCAAGTTAGGTGATCCCAGCCGACATAAAAATTTCGCCCCACTGGCCTTGAGTCGGTGCCCACGGATTAAGGGACCAAATCTCGTCAATGTTGATAAAACATTGCAAAATATTAAGGGATGACAAGTGAAAAAATCGACCACTCATCCCCAATTTCTGGTGGTCCCAAGAGGCGAAATTCGCACAGGTGCCCGGAATGACGTAATGGACGACGCCTTCCAATACGGTCGCGGCTGTTACCGATTGTCCTTGCGCGGAACGGATACCGCGTGGGTATTCACTGGGACCGCCGTAGGACGAACTAGGGACATCGCGGATTCAGGCGGCATCCCGGCGCAGCCCACCGGCTCAATGAGTGGGTTGACAACGGAAGACCGATTAGGGAGAATTGTCCATGTACCATCGCGTCGAGTACCGACGCGGCTATAACATTTTCGCGTCTCATTCCTATGGCCAAAGCAAATATCGACGTTTACAAAAACTGGCTCGGCATCCAAGATACGAACCGACCACTCACGTATTACCAGCTTCTGCGTTTGAAGCCGTTCGAGGACAACGTGGAGCAGATCCGCAAGCACTACCGCGAACTGAATACCCATGTTCGAAAGTTCGCCACCGGTGACTATATGGCGGAGTCGCAAACACTGCTCAACGAATTGGCCAAAGCGATGCTCTGCCTGACGGATTCGGCTCGAAAACTGGAGTACGACATTTCACTCGGACGTAAGGTCGAAACACAAAAGGCTCGACGACCACTCGAAGAGATTCTCATTAGTGGCGGCATTGTTACGCCGGAAAAAATGAAACCGGTCAAAAACTACTCCAACGCAACCGGTATCGACCTCCACGAAGCCGTGTTGCAACAAAAATTGGCCGCTCCGGAAGTCGTCATGCTTGCCTACGCCGAGTCCATCGGCTTGCCGTTCGTCAGTCTTTCGGACATCGGCGTCGATGAGGAGTACGCTCCGCAGATCAATCCGAACACGGCGAGGCAACATTCGTTCGTTCCCTTGATGGTCGATCAGAACCAACTTTTGCTCACGTCGCCGAGGCCTGTCAATCCGGATGTCGAAGAGGAACTTCGGATGCTCTTCGGCATGCCGGTGAGGAGTACAATCTGCACGCAAGCAGAGATCAGTGCGGCTATTGCAAAATATTATCCGCGTGATGCCGTGCAACTGGTTCGCAAACAGGGCGGTGACACGTCGACCGTTACCGCTCAACCTGCCGCCACCAAGCCGAAGGCCGCTCCGGTCGAATCAAGCGGCCCGATGAGTGAGGAAGAAAAGAAAAACCGTCTGATGATGACGATCATTGCGTTCAATTTTCCCGCAATGGGAGTCTTTTTTGGAGTCCCCTATACGGGTCTTTTACGTGGGCAATCAATCATTGAAGTTTCCGTTCTCACCGTCTGCGGTTTGCTCGCCGGTGGTGTCGCGGCGTTCGTAACGTGGAATAAACTTAGTCGGTAGAATTGTTTCGCGATACGTCAAGTAATGAAATGATGCGTGAAAACGACACATCAACGGAGCCGTTGTTTCCGGACAAAATGCCGTTGACGCATGACCGGCTCTTTACCGAGATGTTCGGACGAGCGGATTTTGCGCAAGCTTTTCTGCCGTTCGTCTTGCCGCAAAAGTTGTTGAGCGAGATTGATTTGAAACGTCTGACCGTCGAACCTCGTGAGTTTCTCAACCTTGTGTTCAAAGAGACGCAAGCTGATATGATCTATCGGGTTCCGTTCGTTGGAAGCAATGAAACGGTAACAGTTTACGTCCTTTTGGAACATAAGTCGTTCAACGATTTTTGGACTGTTTTCCAGTCGGCCCAATACGCCGTCCAGATCGGACAACGGGAGATTCAAGTGGCAAAAGACGGAAAACAATTCACGGTGGACTTTCGTTTGTCTCCTGTCGTGATGATTATCTTCCATCATGGTGAAACGCCGTTCACGGGACCGACGAACCTCCGTGACGTTTACAGGCAAGTTGAGGGCTTGGATGAGTTGTTGCCGCAATACGAGGCCATCCTGTTCGATTTGACCACGATTCCGGAATCGGAAATTCCCGACGATCCGGATGCACCCGAATTGTTTGCAGTGCTACAGATCATGAAAACGATTTTCCGCATCGACATCGGTACGAAGAGTCGGGAGGTCTTGCGGCGTTTGAAACCGTATTCGGAGGTGCCGAAATACCGTCGAATTATCCGTTTTTTGTGGTTTTACCTTCTTTGCAGTGCCCGCCGCATGTCGAAACCCGATCTGATGGCGGTTACAGAAGTCATAGGAGACAATAAAATGCCGACCATTTACGAAGAACTTATCGCCGAAGGGCTTGAAAAAGGATTAGCCGAAGGAAAGGTCGAAGGAAAGGCCGAAGGAAAGGTCGAGACGATCATCCATATCCTCACCCATCGGCTGAAAACACCTCCGAAGCGTTTACGGGACAAGATCGGCGCAGTGACCGACCTTCGTCGGTTGAGCGAACTGACCGATCTTGCGTTTCGTTGGAAGAGTTTGCCAGTGCTTTCAATTAAAACAACGAACTGACCGCAAACGACGCAAACGCCCTCGAGTACTGAATGGAACTGACCGCCGACTGAGCGATCAATTCATACCGAGCCAATCGGGAGGTTTCCTCGGCAACGTTCGTGTTCGAAATCTTCGCTTCGGCGTCGGTAATCAGAACGAGTTGGTCTTCGAGGTTTTCCCGATTGGCACTCATCAGATTTTGAGCGGTTCCGAGGCGTCCGCGAGACGAGGCAACGTCTTTGATCGCTTCCTGAGCGATTTCCAAGGCTTTTTTCAACTGGACGTCGTCTTTGTAGTTCAGTGACCGCAGTTCGTCCAGTTTTCCGGTCGGACCGCCGATCTGCGTCGTTCGCATGTCCTGAATGCCCACATTAAGGCGGTACGGAGACACAACGTCTTTGCCCAACTGGAAGGACGCTCCCCCGCTCACGTCGAAGGACAACGTGTCGCCCTTGACGGCATCTTCCAGCTTGGCGGAGAACGCTACCGCATTCGACGAAACCGATATGTAGTCGCCGTCCGCCCAAGTGGTCCCCTCCCCGGTGAACCCCCAGTCGACGCCCTTGGCAGTGCCCGACGAAGCGGCGGCGGTGTTCATATCGTTGAGTTCCAAAACAGGAGTTCCGCTTCCCGAAGCCGTTACGGAGACGGATTGGTTTCTACCCGCCTTCGTCGATTCGAAGATCAACTGGCCCGGAGTTATGGACGTTGAACCATCATAGGCCGTGTCGCTTGCCGTAGCGATTCTGGCTCGAACACTGACTCCCTCTGATTCCAATGCGGCGTTCAAAGCCGTGGCATCGGTCACCAATTGCTTGAGTTCCGCACTAACGGTCAATGTATTCTCCACAGAAAATTTAAGCGATTTTCCATCCGCGTCCTTGATCGTCAAGAGCATGGTTTCGCCCGGAGTCAACACCGGGTCATTGACAGCATACAGCCCGGCTTTTTGCGCAACAGTATCCACGGTAAGGCTGACTTTCTGCGGCGTTGCTCCTTGGGCGTTTTCCGCTCGTGTGACTCGGACGTCGGACAGCGTTGCCGTACCCGAAGCGGTAACGCTACCGACGTTATAATCCAAGGCTCCACCGATAATCTGTTTGCCGCCGTAGATCGTCGTCGTTGCCAATTTGTCAATCGTGTCAAGAACGGCGAGAACCTGCTCCCGTTTTTGAGCAGCGGTAATCGTCGTGTCGCTGAGGATGCCGATCAAACCGAGCGAATCCGAATCCGGATTGCCGTTCAACTGCGACGCAATTTGGCCCATCGCCTTATCGGCAATGTTAAACAGGTTGTCGGCCTGTGCCGTGTTTCGCAGGGCGGCCTTGGTGCCTTGGATGTCCGCCCGCATAATCTCGCGGGTGACCAGTCCCATCGGATCATCCTTGGCGGAGTTGATTCGGTAGCCGGTTTCGAGCCGATGCAGGGTGTCCGAAAGCTTGTTGCTGATACGGTCGAAAGCGAGCAGACCTCGCGCTTCTTGTAAATTCGTGTTGAAGTAGATTGCCATGGGGGATTCTCCTTGTCAAAACGGATGGAACGGTCGTCCCGGATTTCACCGACGTAGCGAACGGAACGGTCGCAACGATATTTTCGGCAATTTACACAAAATAGGTCGACACGTCAACCGGCAAGATAGGGAAATTTGGAATTTTCCACAAAATAGTCAAGAAAGGGGCAAAAGGAATTGCCCGAAATACCGGACGCGGCTTTCGGAGAGTGCCGCCTACCTGTTTACGCGTCGCTTTCGAGATATTCGCTGTACCACAGGGCACCGAGGGGCAAGCCGCCTTCGACCATACCGCGAACGATGGGATCGTCATCGGCCCGGCGAACGGACGCAAAACCGTCGGAGCCTTTTTCGAGAATCCAGTCCTCTTTCGGGTTCAGAGCGTCGACCAGATACGGCTGGTGTGTCGTGATGAAAAACTGGGCACGACCGCCGCTGTGTAGACGGATTTCCTCGACGAAAGACGCCAGCAGCTTGTGGTACAGGCCGTTCTCCGGTTCCTCAAAACAGACGAACGGCGGCGGCTCCGGATCGTTGAGAAGGAGCATATACGCCACCAATTTAAGCGTGCCGTCCGACATTTGATCGGCGTAGAGCGGCTTTTCAAGGCCACGTTCGTAAAAGCAGAGGAGCAGGCGT
>Ga0099364_10014064_pt1 | contig 10686 bp, 10 predicted proteins | sample TergutTh196P3_FD_73070 | JGI IMG/M metagenome (GOLD analysis project Ga0099364, IMG submission 73070) | Microcerotermes parvus P3 segment gut microbial communities from Pointe-Noire, Republic of the Congo - Th196 P3 | ecosystem: Host-associated > Arthropoda: Insects > Digestive system > Gut ...
GGGCCCTTTAAGCCCCGGAAGGACTTACGCAGATTTTAACTATATATACCTTCCAACAACTGTGTCAACCCCTGGTTACACTTTTCTGGTAAAATTTTTGTAAAAAACTAAAAAAACTCCCCATGAACAACTTTAGAGCGCCGTTTCATAAATCGTCCTGAACAAATTGGGAATATTATCTTCTTCTATAGCTGCAAAAGTTACTCGTAAATATTCATCACCCCAGCTTATGGTTCCTATTCCTTTATTTAATAGGGCTTGACGCAGCTTTTCTGCTCCGCCTGGTTTATTGCCAATCTTACAGCGAAAGCTCATAAAATATCCGGAATTAAAGGGGAGGGCCTGCAATGAGGGCGGCATGGGATTTTCTGCAAGAAACTGTTTTACTGCCCTGTAACGGCTGCATAATAAGGTAAAAAATCCTTTTTTCTCTGCCGCAGTTTTCGGATCTTCCCAGCTTTTAAGCGTCAAGTACTGCACTGGTGTATTGGAACAGGAAACAGAAGAGCGGATTGCTCCCATACATTTTTTTTCCATAGCCGCCGCAGCGTTTTCGTCCAGGCTTTTGGAGCCAAAAGTAATAAAAGCTGTTCGCAGACCCCATACATAATCTTCTTTTGTCGGACCGTCTATTTTAACTGTCAGTACCTTTTCATGAAGATTAACAAGCCGGGCAAATAACGACTCTTTTATTATTCCTTCTTCATAAAAAAGACCAAAATAGGCATCATCGCAGATTACCAAGACAGATGCCCCTTTATCCGCAGCTTCTTTAATAAAACCAAGCAGGGTTTCCGCTTCTGTTACAAGGGGAGTATAACCTGAAGGATTATGCGGAAAATTCAAAATGATCCGCACTATACCTTTTGCCGTCTGCTCTTTAATGGCCTTTTCAAATGCTCCGGTATTTAAGCTGCCTTGTTCAGTAAAGAGTGGAATTGTTTTTAAAACAGCTCCCCGGCGTTCTTCAAAAATAAGATTATAGTTGTCCCAACAAGGATCGGCAGCCAAAATTTCATCGCCGCTATCGAGGAACAAGTCTGCTATATAGGAAATCCCTGCAGTAATGCCTGGTACAACAATGGGAAGTGAATAAAACAAACCGTCCAAAGAAGGATTTTTTTGTACAAGAGCCGCCTTCCAGGCTTGACGAAATGCTTCGATTCCTGCTGTGGGAGCATAGACCACTGCTTCTTCCGGCTGTAAACCAGGAAGCTGGTTTAACAGGGGAGAAAGCGCAAGGGGTTTTCCTTTATTAAATGCCATTCCCAATGTAGCATTTAAGCTGGTTTTTTTTGCTTCCATAGCCTGGGAAATAATTCCCCGTGGAAAAAAAAGCCGCCTTCCCAGCGAAGACAAAAAGGGGCCAGCAGGACTCTTATCCAATACAGCATTTAATTCTAATGCCAGTTTATTCATACTGTAACCATAACCCCCCTTTGTTAGTTATAACAAGATGGGTTTTGGAAAAATACTGGATCAATGGAATAAACATAATGGTCCATTTTACGATAAAGATGCAGATCTGTCCGCTTATACAACCGAATCTCCTTCTGCACGGCGAAGACGGCTCCTCCGTAAAAGTCCCGATGCCGTCATAGACCTTCACGGCCTTACCAGAGACGAGGCCTGGGATGCACTCCTAGCTTTTTTTGATGAGGCAAAAAAACAGGAACTGGAAAAGGTACTGGTAATCCACGGCAAGGGAAATCACAGCGACGATGAACAAAAGACCGGCTTGTTAAAAAAACTCGTTCAGGACTTCATAGAACGCTGTCCTCATGCAGGGGAGAACGGCTATAACAGCGCTTCTTCCGGCGGGACAGGAGCAACCTGGGTATTGTTAAAAAACGTTCAGCGTTCCCTGTAGATTATTCGGCCGCGATTAAGGTCGTAGGGAGAAAGGGCGATACGGACCCTATCGCCGGGGACAATGCGTATATAGTGCTTGCGCATTTTACCGGAAAGATGGGCAAGGATCAAATGTCCGTTCTGGTTGTCCAGTTCGATCCTGAACATGGTATTGGGAAGGGCTTCTCTTACTACTCCTTCCACTTCTATTGCTTCTTCTTTAGCCACAAAACCTCCATCGTTAATATAGTATAATAATCATAAAGATAGAGAAGACTGTCAAGAGTGCATACTTAGCACTTCCCATTGTATTGTTTTTTCCTGTATCTCTGCAGCAATACTTTCCAGTTTAAGCTTGATAGCTTTTGTTTTTTCTCCGCTGGAATATACTTCCGGTTTTGCCAGTTCGGCTTCCAAAAAGGCTTTTTCATTTTCCAGTTTTTCCAGAAGATCCAAAATAACTTTTTCTTCCCGCAAGTGACGGCGTATAAGAGCCTCTTGCTGTTTATTTTGTTCCCGTTGGTTTAATCCGCTTTTTGCAGATTGCATTGAAGTTTGCTTACTATATTCTGCAGTATTCTGCGGCAAAGACTGTTTTTCTTCCTGTTCAATACGTTCCAGATAATAACCATATCCGCCGTAAAAAAGCCTGGCTGCCGGCTTGCCATCCTGTACTGAAAGTTCCAGGGTTTTAGTAGAAAGGGCTTCCATAAACTTCCGGTCATGCGATACAAAGATGATAGTACCGCTGAACTTTGAAAGAGCCTCTAGCAATACATCCTTTGAATGAATATCCAGATGGTTGGTAGGTTCATCCAAAATAAGGAGGTTGTGGGGACGAAGTAAAAGGCCAAGCAAAGCAATACGGCTTTTTTCGCCTCCCGAAAGCACATGCAGGGATTTATACACATCATCGCCCCGGAACAAAAATGCCCCCAGCATATCACGGACTTTAGGTATTAGAGCTGTGGGAGCGCTTTCTTCGATATGGGCAAGGATTGAATCGCTGCTGTTTAGTTCTTCTGTTCGTTCCTGCGAAAAAAATCCTGCATCTATACCGCTTCCATAAGAAACTGTACCCTGGTAATTACTGTCAACAGCAGCAATGATCCGTAAAAGGGTGCTTTTGCCTGCGCCGTTTTTACCTACTACCACAAGCCGCTCACCGGCATCAATATTTAAGTCCAGGCCGAAAAGAACCTGCTTGTCTCCATAATGTTTTCCAATACCTTCCAGGGTCAGGGCAGTTTTGCCGGCATGAGGAGGAGGCGGAAAGGAAATAGTTATTTTTTTTAACGATTCGGGAATTACAATTCGTTCCATCTTTTCAAGTTTTTTAATTCGTTCCTGTACCATTGCAGCTTTGCTTGCTTTATAGCGGAACCTTTCAATTAACTTTTCGGTTCTTATTATTTCTTCCTGCTGCTCTGCATGGCGTTTTACAAGGATTTCCAGCTCTGCTTCACGGATTTTTTCGTAGGCACTGTAATTTCCGGTATAGCGTTTAAGACGGCCCTGAAATATTTCGTAGACTTCGTTAACAGTGGCATCCAAAAAAAACCTGTCGTGGGAAACCAAAAGATAGCCGCCGGAAAAACGCCTTAACCAGGCCAAGAGCCAGGTACTGGCTTCTATGTCCAAATAATTGGTTGGTTCATCCAATAACATAATATCGGGATTTTCCAAAAGGAGTTTTGCAAGGGCAATGCGCATTTGCCATCCGCCGGAAAAAGTACTGCACTCTTTGTCCAGATCGGATCGGGAAAAACCCAAACCGTTTAAAACCTGCTCTGCTGCTTCTTCCCTTCTATAATAGCCGGAATCTTCCACCACCTGTGACAGCCGCTGGTATTCATCCAAAAAGGCTTTAGTACTTTTATTATCAGTTGTTGACTGTTCCAGGATCTTTCCCAGGTCTTCCATACATGCCAGTAAGGCATATATGCTTTGCCAGGCAGTTTCTGCTTCTTCCCGCAAGGTACGGCTCCGCTGGACGGTACGTCCGGAAAAATATTGCCCGGATTGGGGAAGATAAGAAACCCGGCAGCCAGGACTGGCCGAATATTCTCCGGAATCGCTGTTTTTAAGACCGGCAATAATCTGCATTAAAGTTGATTTGCCCGAACCATTTAATCCTGTCAAAGCCGCCCTGGTAGCAGGGATCCTCGTTCCGGCAGAGTTTGTTTCTCCTGAACTGAGTAATATATTTGTCTTGTAAAGAACATCCCTATCCCCAAAGGCAATAGAGATATTATTGCATTGTACTTTCATATCAATAAAGTTTAATTACGTTAAGCGTAATATGCTGTGCTCTAGCGGTCCGGGCTAAAGTAGATTATTAAGGGCGAAGATGAACGGCGGTTTATAAAATTTCCCGAAACTAAACCGGACGGTATATGTTCCAGACGCAGACCCTGGTGATCCAATATATAGGCAAAAATCAAAGAGCTGCGGATTCCGCCTGCCGAGTTAAAAACCATAGCGAAAGCTCCTGTATAACGTTCATCCAATTCACCTATAAGCCGGTAATCCATGTCCAAATTTCCGCTTCCCAGTACCGGCCCGGTAAATATCCCTTCGGGAAGTTCATTAATGCCGTCCCATTCAAAACTGCCCCCGGCATTAATAATTAAGTCACCGTAATTGATGCTGGAAAAGCGCGGCCCGCGATCATAAATATCCAGAAGCTTATCTTGCTGTCTTTCTCTTTCAGTACTATCGAGAATATCCATGGATACAGTCTGTGTAAAAAAGTCAGCACCGTCCATCAAAGCTGTACCGTCCAGCAAGGCTGGACTTTGGCTTACACCATTTTGATCTCCCTCTTCTGAATCGATTATGTCATCATAATCAAGCGCTTTCTCAAACGAGCCTGTATAATGTTCAAATTCCCTAAGCCTGTAGGAAAAACAAAATCCCCTGCTGCCGCTGTGGGTCATTACCCTATACCAGTCTCCTTCGAGAGGATCACCGGTAGCACTTACAGCCTCCACTCCCTCGGCAATTCCAAGGATTTTAATAATCTCTCCTTGTCTAAGACGGTACACACGGCGGGCATTGTTTTCCGGTCTGTCACGGATGGGAAGACCATCCTGCACTGTTTCTGCATATATAACTGAATATTCTGCAAAGTCAGCTGCAAATCGTTCGGCTGCCGACCTGGAACGGAAAAATTCCAGATGAGGAATAGGAACATTTGCTACCTGCATACCTCCGGTATTATAAGGTTCCGGAACATTGACGACCCAGGCCTGTTCAATGTTGGAACGAATCTGAATAGAAAGCAAAGTCCCCGAAGGAATTGACGGATCTTCAACAGCCCAAAGCAGTACCCCCCAGCCAATATTTTTTCCCGAACAGGAAACAAGGCTTAAAGTAAAGAGGATAAAAAATACTAACGGGAGCGCTTTTTTTTGCGCAATTTTTTCCTTCATAGATTCATTTTACTCAGAATTAATACCCCGTGCAAGATGGAAAACCAGCCTATCCAGCAGTATTTCTTCCCAGGCAGTGCCGGAGGAGCGGAGAAGGTAATCGTAGCTGTTAATTAATGCAAGAGCTCCCTCCGACCTTGGCCAGCGTTTTACTGCTTCTGCATAATCAGCGCGCACCCTGGAACTGCCAATACCAATCTTTTTTAATTCAAATTCATTCATTCCGGGGCCCATTTCGTTGTAAAGGACAAGATAATCCCTGAGTTTACGAAAACACCAGGCAAGCCCGGCAATAATAGCCTGAAAGCTTTGGCGTGAAGCGCTAAGTGATCGGAGTATTTCCAGGCTTGAGGTCAGATTACCGCGTGCAATGGCGGCAAAAAGTGTAAAAACAGATTCCTCCCGTGTATGAGTAAGGCATTGCTCCACATCGGCTGCAGTAATAATGCTGTCTTTTCCTAAAAATAGAATCAGCCGGCTGCATTCCCTGTTTAAGGCATCGGTATTGTTTTCTACCATTTCCAGAACAGCCTGGACAGCACTTTCGTCGATACGACAGCCCCGGCTTCGAAAAAAAGCAAAAAGCCAGTCCTTTTTTTTATTTTCAAACAATTCCCAAAAGATCGTTTTATTGCCTTTGGGAACGGCATCCTCTATATGTTTTTCTATTTTGGTTTCATCCGATATCAGAACCAGAGTGGTATTAGCTTCGAGACTATGTATGCAGGAAGCAAGAAGCTCTGTCTCGTCCTTTTTTTTAATAAGCTCGGTATTCTTTATAATAATTAAGCGCCGTTCAGAAAAAAGACTGGCATTTTGAAGAAAAGAAGCAATTTCCGAAAGCGGTGTTTCCCCGGCATAGAAACTCGTTTCTTCCATATCGGATTCCATTCCAGCATTCTGCAAAAGCCCGGCATTCTGCGAAAGCCCTGCCCTAAGTGATTTTAAAGCATCAAGTTTTTCTCCCAGTTCGGGACCTAAGTAAAGAAAGCAATTTCCTCTGGATTGTCCATTTATTTCAGCAGGCATTGGTTTAACAGGCGCGGATTATATAAGCTAATTTTCCCAGTACCCGTACATCCTGGCTATAGATGGGATTATGGTTGGAATTTTCCGGCTGCAGGCGGATACGGTTGGCTTCTTTATAGAAGCGTTTTAGGGTAACCTTTTCGTCTACAATTGCTACAACAATATCGCCGTTTCTGGCGGTATTTTGTTTTTGAATCAGCGCCATATCTTTTTCCAGAATCCCCGCGTTAATCATTGAATCGCCCTTAACTCTAAGAGCAAAGTACTGACGGTTCTTTTTTAATAGAGATGAATGGACTGGTATAGCGCCATCCCAGTTTTCTTCTGATAAAATGGGTCTTCCTGCTGCAACAACCCCCAAAATAGGGACTTTTATTACATTATTATATTCCCATTCTTCGCCGCTGCAAACTACTTCCAGGGTCCTGGACCGTCTGTCTTCGAACTTAAGTTTTCCCTTTTTCTTAAGAGCCGAAATATGGTCGTATGCGCCCTTAACCGAAATGGAAAAGTATTCTGCTATTTCCCGTATTGTCGGGGGATAAGAGCGGGAATGTATAAAATCCATGATAAAAGTTAACACTTCCCTTTGCCGTTGGGTGGGTTCTTTCATCTATTATATTTCCTTATCGAGCTAAGCTTCCTTACCGGACTACTATACTACATAACTAATGTTTATGCAAGGGATAATTCTTGCTGTTACAGCTATTTTAGTGCATAATTTAGCTATGGAAAAAAGACTTAAAAGCGTATTTTCGAACCGTGCCATTATTTCCCTGGCTGCCTTTATTTGCGTTATTTTAATCGGAGCTGTATTGAAAATCGCCTCCACAGTAATTTTACCCTTTACCATAGCAGTATTATTGTCCTGTGTTATGTATCCAATGGTAAGATGGATGAATAAACGCCGAATTCCCCTTTTTATATCGATTTTTCTGGTTGTTATTATATTAACCACCGCTTTATGTACCTTTGGAATTGTACTTTTCACATCGGGAAGTAATATTGTAGCTGTTTATCCAAAATATGAAGACCGGGTAACGGAAATTTATCTATGGATAGCCCAGGTTTTTGAGCTTTCTTTCGATGAGTCCCTAAGTATATGGGAAAATATTTGGGGTCAGCTGGGAGTACGCACCTGGGTGCAAAATTTTGCATTTTCTTTTTTAAATACGTTTCTTAATATAATTTCGAGTGCTGTTATAGTTATCCTTTTTGTCATTTTTATCCTTATGGAAGCAAGTTTTTTTAAGGAAAAGCTGGAAGCAGCCTTCCACAAGCGTTCAATCCAAATTAACCAAATTGCCCATGATTTAATGACTCAGGTTACCCGGTATTTAACAGCAAAGTTCTTTATTTCTCTGGCAAATGGGATAATTTATGCCATAGCATTTTCCATTATTGGCCTGGAATTTGCAATTCTATGGGGTATCATTCAGTTTGTTATGAATTTTATTCCCAATTTAGGCAGTATTGCTACAGGCGTTGCCATAAGCCTTTTTGCTCTTGTTCAGTTTTGGCCGGAACCTGCCCCGGTAATTACAGTTGTAACAATAGTATTGGGAATAAACCTGATTTTATGTAATATTTTTGATCCAAAAATTGTCGGGGCAAGCGTGGGTCTTTCCACATTAATAGTTCTGCTTTCCCTGGCAGTATGGGGCTGGATTTGGGGATTTGCCGGGATGGTTCTGGCTGTTCCCATGACAGTTATTGTAAAAATTGTATGCGAAAATATACCTATTATGGAGCCGGTTTCAATTCTAATAGGTTCACGAAAGTCGGCTAAGGTAAAAAAGGCAGCAAGAAAAAGATCCGCTGAGTCTGAAACACACAATAATACGCATAAATAACAGTAAGCGGCTTACTTGTAAGCAGCTTACTTGTAAGCAGCTTACTTGTAAGCAGCTTACTCTTCCTCGAATTTGGTTTCAAAAAGCCGTACTAAAGCATCGACGGCCTCTTTTTCATCTGTACCATTAGCAATAATATTAATTTCGGTATTGTACAACGCCCCCAAGGTTATAATGCCCATAATAGATTTTCCGTTCACGCGGTAGTCACCCTGTTCAAAAATGATCTCGCAGGAAAAGTCCTTGGCAACCTGAACCAGTAAAGCCGCCGGTCTGGCATGGACTCCTGCCCGGTTTATTACCTTTACGATTTTTTCGTACATTTTTAAATTACATCCTCTGCACCGTAATAAACCGACTTTACCTGATTGCTTTCTATCCATTTAAGGATATTCTGGTTAAATTCCTTAGAAGAATTATATCCCATTTTCTTTAAGCGCTCATTCATAGCTGCTACTTCTATAATAATGGGAATATTCCGTCCAGGTTTTACCGGTATTTCCAGTTTGGGAATGTTTACTCCTAGAAATTCCATATATTTTTCGTCATATCCCAGCCTGTCATAATTTTTGGCGGCGTCCCATTCTTCCAGTTCTACAACCAACTGTATCTGCTTGCGGTCACGTATGGCCCTGGCCCCGTACAGGTGAGTAATGTTAATAATCCCCAGCCCGCGGATTTCCATGTGATGGCCGATTATTTTATTAACCCCTTCCCCCATAAGAATATTACCGTTAATACAGCGCATTTCAACTGCATCGTCGGCAATTAGCCGATGTCCCCGTTCAATTAGCTCCAGGGCAGTTTCGCTTTTACCAACCCCCGAACTGCCCAGGATCAGTACTCCCAGACCATGGACTTCCACCAATACGGCATGAATGCTTTTTTTGGGCGCAAAGATATTTGCCAGAATACGGGTAAAACGAATAACAAATTCTGATGTATCAAGGTCAGTCTGAAGCACCGGACATCTGACATTTTCTGCTTTTTCAAAGAATACATCATCCGGACAAAGACTATGGGTAAAAATGCAGCAGGGAATATCGTAGGAAAAAAATTTAATTAAAGAATCAATATTTTGTTCATTTACAAGTCTATTAACAGCAGCAGTCTCTCCCCTCCCAAAAACCTGTATCCGTTCATGAGCAAAGGAGTCATAAAATCCCATAATTGCCAGACCTGGCCGGTTGAGGTTGGGGCCTGTAATAGCTTTACCCAGCCCCTTCCTTCCGCCAATACAGCGAAGATTAAGGGAATTATGTTCCTTAAGGTCCATGTCAATTAAGTCAAGGACAGTGAACTCTTTTGATAAAGCCATTTACTTTAGTATACAATAAGCAAAAGAGTTTTGGAATAAGTGCCTCAAAAAAAGACTTTATATTACCTGGCGTACTCGGTAATTCTTGTCTCCCGGATAATGGTTACCTTGATTCGCCCAGGATAATGAAGATCTGTTTCGATCTTCCGGGCAATATCTTTGGCCAGATACCTTGACTGATCATCACTGACCGTATCGTTATTAACAATGATCCGCAGTTCCCGTCCAGCCTGGATAGCAAAGGCCTTATCCACTCCGGTAAATCCTCCGGCTATGTTTTCCAGGTTTTCCAGCCTTTTTATATAGTTGTCCAGGGTTTCCTTCCGGGCGCCTGGCCGGGCGGCACTGATTGCATCGGCAATTTGTACCAGTACAGACTCTATACAGTTTGGCTCTATGTCATTGTGATGGCTTCCTACGGCGTTAATAACCCTGGGGTCTTCTCCCATCTTTCGAGCCATATCCATGCCTATTTCTGCATGATTTAGGTCTGAATCGGATTCTGCCCCCTTGCCTATATCATGGAGCAGGGCAGAGCGTTTGGCTAAATCTCTATTGGCACCCAGTTCGGCTGCCAGTACGCCGGCAATTATTGCCACTTCTTTTGAATGAGTTAGTACATTCTGCCCGTAACTTGTTCGAAAATGAAGCCGTCCAAGGACATTAATAGCTTCTTGGCTAAAATTATGTATACCCAGGTCAAAAAGTACTTTTTCTCCCTCTTCAAAAATCTTTTGGGATATATCCTTGCTGACTTTGGAAACAACCTCTTCGATACGGGCAGGATGTATCCTTCCGTCAACGATAAGCCGTTCCATACTGACACGGGCTATTTCGCGCCTAACCGGGTCAAAACAGGAAATAACCACTGCTTCCGGAGTATCATCAATAATGATATCAACCCCTGTAAGCGTTTCCAGGGTTCGGATATTCCGCCCTTCCCGGCCAATAATCCTGCCTTTCATTTCATCATTGGGCAGATTTACCGTCGTTACCGTTACATCTCCGGTAATTTCTGAGGCAATCCGCTGCATGGTTGTTACAAGGATATCCTGGGCTTTTTTATCAGCAGCCAGGTTTGCTTCCTGCTCAATTTTATGTAGTAGAGTTTGAGCATCGCGTTTGGCATCGTTTTCCAGATCTGCTATGATAAGCGTTTTTGCCTCTTCTACAGTAAGCCCGGATACCCGTTCCAGTTCCT
>Ga0099364_10014065_pt1 | contig 10685 bp, 11 predicted proteins | sample TergutTh196P3_FD_73070 | JGI IMG/M metagenome (GOLD analysis project Ga0099364, IMG submission 73070) | Microcerotermes parvus P3 segment gut microbial communities from Pointe-Noire, Republic of the Congo - Th196 P3 | ecosystem: Host-associated > Arthropoda: Insects > Digestive system > Gut ...
TGAAATCTCTGTTTTGCTGTATTTCCCGTTAATTCGGTGCCTGGATTGCTTCGCTTTGCTCGCAATGACGAGGGGTAATTGAATAGTCACATATGGAGCGATATAATGATGAATAAATCGCAATATGGAGCGATATAAATGATTCATGAATTCACTGTATTGATTGAACAAGGTGAGGATGGCACCTATGTCGCTACAGTACCAGCATTAAAGAGCTGTTACACGCAAGCCAGCTCTATACCCGAATTGCTTCAGAAGGTACATGAGGTCATTGAACTATGCTTAGAAGAAAATGAAGTTCCAATACTTGCTAAGTTTATCGGCGTACTGAAGATAGAAGTTGCTTTATGAGTAAACTAAAAAATATTATAAGTTTTCAAATGTATACATAATTCGACAACGCATTATTGTTTGGGAAGTAAAATGCTAAATACGTGATCGCAAACCCCTTGCATAAACTCAATGTCATGGAAAATGCCAATCATGCTGGTGTGCATGTCCTTGAGTTTCTTTAACATGTCCCTGACTAGGGTTTTCGTTTTGTTGTCAAGGGATGCCGTAGGTTCGTCCAGCATCAGTAGGCGTGGCCTTTTGACCATAGCATGGGCGAGGTTCAGGCGGAGCCGTTCGCCGCCTGAGAATGTAGCGGGGTATATGTCCCACAGGTTTTCGGGAAGCCGAAAATACGCAAGCATTTCTTCCGCTTCCAGCTCTGCCCCCTCATCGCTTATCCCCATGTCAATCAGGGCGTTCATCACATGCTCTTTAGCCGTCGTCCTGGGCATGACGTTTAAAAACTGCGATACATAGCCTATTTCGTATCTTCGCAGATAGAGGATTTCCCTCTCAGTTGCGGCGACCAAATCTATTGCGCCGAACGCCTCGCTGTCATAAACAATTTTGCCCTGCTTGGGAATATAACTTCGGTTGATGCATTTGAGGATCGTTGACTTGCCTGCACCCGAAGGGCCGACAATCCCAACAAATTCCCCCTGCCTGAGCGTAATGTTAATGTTATGGCAAGATTTTATTTTAAGCCCATGATGGTGAAGATAAAATGTTTTAGACAGGCTTTCAATTTTCAGGATGTCCATGTTTACCTCCGATATTCTTTGATGCATCCATGTCTACCTCCGGTATTCTATGCGGGAAACAGTGATTCCATCTACAAATGCGTGGGTTATTACCGGATAGCCGTCAAGTATATCCACTATCAGCAAATCCGCTTTTTTCCCAGCTTCGATTGAGCCGTAGTCTTTTTCAATTTTTGCGGCTTTTGCCGGGTTCAGTGTCGCCATCTTGACCATATGGGGAAGCGGAACGCAATGTTCAGCATTCATAGCAAAAATACTGTTCAAGATAGCCGCAGGGTAATAATCCGAACACAAAACATCGGCGCAACCCTCAATAACTGCATCCGTTGCTGACAGGTTACCGGAGTGCGACCTTCCCCGTAGAATATTCGCCGACCCCACGACTGTGCAAAGGCCTTTGGATTTAGCGGATATTGCTGCTTCTAACGAGATGGGGAATTCACTGATGTCCACCCCGATTTCCTTGTTAAACCGTAACTTTTCCTCTGTGTCGTCGTCATGCGATGCTACCGGAATTGCTTTTTCACGGGCAAGCGCCGAAAGCTCTTTTAGCTGTCCAAAGGATAATGTTGGTTTGTTTTGATGGAGCGCAACGACGCCCTCAAAGCCAAGTTCCCCGACTAATTTTCCATTGTAACCCGAGATGGCGTCGCGGTATGTGCCAAAGTCGCTGTATTGGCCTTGCCCCGGGGTGTGATCCATAAAAGATATCAAATGTACTTTCTCTTGCCTAATCATGTCGTGCGCGATCTGGAACGCATCCAGATTGTCAATCTCTATCCTAAGATGAAAACGGTGGTGTATCAAGTGGTTGCGCAAATGAATATTTGCTATCAAATATGCGATTTTTTGTACATTTGCCTTCGTCCTCAGTGGCGATTTTCCAAAAAACTCGTCTTTGAACAAAGAAATAGAATGATATATTGTCGTAATCCCTGAACCCAGCAAATCCCTCTCGCATACTTTCAGAGCAAATTCAAAATCCATTTGTGAAGTCGGCCGTGGTTGGATATACTGCTCAATTCTGTCTGAATGGATGTCGATAATGCCGGGCATGATATAACGCCCATGAGCGTTGACAACCCTCTCTACGGCATCTACGTCCATATCGTCAATACTGTTTGCATAACCGAATATTCTGTCTTGCTCCAAAAGTAGTATTTTTCCTTCGATAATCTTTTCAGGTGTAACAATTTTTCCATTTATAATAGCAATCAAGTTCTTCCTCCTTAGCCGCTTGCAGAAAATAACATGTGTTTTTGCCTTGTGTTTTTGCCTTGCGTCTTTGCCTTGCGTTTTTGCTTGCGTTTTTGCCTTGCGTTTTTACCTTGCGTTTTTGCCATGCCTTATTTCCTGCAAGCCCCTTAGCTAAATGAGCGAATGCACGAGCAGTTGGGTGTATTCGTGTTGCGGATCTTCAAGGATTTGATCTGTCAGCCCACTTTCTACGACCCTGCCATCCAGCATGACGATGGTTCTGTCTGCCAACATACGGATGACCGCGAGGTCGTGTGATACCAGCAGGATAGATATGCCATACCGCGCCCTGATTTTGCGGATCAGGTCTAGCACTTTTGCCTGTACTGACAAATCAAGGCCTGTAGTAACTTCATCAAGCAGTAACAACGCCGGATTGTTGGCAAGCGCTTTCGATATTTGCACCCGTTGCTGCATTCCACCGGAGAAGTGTTTCGGAGCTTCGCCCATACGTGCCGTCATTATCTCAACCGCTTCCAAGAGCTCGACCGCGCGCGCGGTCATTTGACCTGCATTCCTTATGCCCGCCGCAATTATTTTCTCGGCGATATTTGATGCAGCCGAATAATCCATGCGCAACCCTAAAATTGGGTTTTGGTAAACCATGCCCATAATATTGTTTTTTATCAGGCGCCGCTCGGCGGGGCTTGCTTCCCAAATGTTCTTTTGACCGTTCTTGTAGTCGCGCAATACTGCGCTACCGGATGACGGAATGAAATCAAAGTATAGCGACCTCATGAGCGTCGTCTTTCCGGAGCCGCTCTCGCCCACGATTCCCAACACCTCGCCAGGGAAAACATCAAATGACAGTTTATTTGCCGCCCAAACTGTTCCGCATATGCGGCAACGGTTTTTTTCCATATTATCTTGACAGCGGGAGCATCCCTCCCCATAGCGGACAGTCATATTCTTTACTGACAATATCGGCGTTTCATTTAATCGCATATATTTTTATCTCCCAATACTGGCATCCCATTCAATCGCATATTTTCTGATCATCTCCCAAGCTATTCTCTTGCGCGGCTTTACAATACGAGGTGTCGGAGCATTGGTAAGCCTTGCATCCGGTTTCTGCATCAAACATTTCGTCAAGGTATGTTCCCTCGGCTCCACACAGGCGGCAATGTTTGCCGACGAAGTCCTCCCTCTCAAAAGGTACATCATCAAAAGCGAGGGATACAACCTCGGTATGCGGCGGGATGGCGTAAATCTTCTTCTCACGCCCTGCCCCAAACAGGTACAAGCATTCTGCCTTGTGCAGCTTCGGATTGTCGAATTTTGGGATTGGGCTTGGGTTCATCATATACCGCCCATCTACCATGCATGGGTATTCCGACGCTATGGTTACTTTTTTGTACTTAACAAGGCTTTCATACAGCTGAAGCCACATAGCGGCATAATCTTTTTCAGCGTGCATTTTTTTCGTAACTTCCTCACGCGCCTCTACAATACGAAGCGGTTCCGGTATGGGGACTTGAAACACAAGTATCTGCCCATTTGTCAAAGGAATTTCCGGTATTCTGTGCCTAGTCTGGATCAGTGTTGCCTTGCGTGTGTCTGTGGTAGTTTTTGCTTCGGTGCAAAGACCGATGAATTTCTTTATGTTTACGGCATTTACGCTATCGTCGCTGCCTTGGTCGATGACTTTTAGCACATCGTCCGGCCCGATAAGCGAAAGCGTCAATTGGATACCTCCCGTTCCCCAGCCTCTGCCAATAGGCAATTCGCGTGAACCGAACGGAACCTGATACCCAGGTATGGCAACCGCTTTAAGCGTAGCGCGGCGAATCTCCCTCTTGGAACCTTCATCAAGAAATGCGAAATTGTAGTTGCTATTCATCGCCCGCCCTCCTGGTTTTTCTGACGGCGCCCAGCTTTAAGGCGAATCTCCCTCTTGGAGCCTTCATCAAGAAATGCGAAATGTAATTGCTATTCATCGCCCGCCCTCCTGGTTTTCCTGACTGCGTCCAACTTCGACTGGAAGGTGACATAATGCGGAAGTTTCAAATGTGAGATGAACCCATTCATTTCTAAACTGTCGCCATGCGTCAACACAAATTCTTCATCCTGTGCGGGATAAGGTCCGGCACAATTCAATTCGTGGTCAATAACAGCCATTGAAATAGCTTTGTTCTCATTTCTGCCGAACACCGCGCCATACCCCACGGCGAGTTTCAACTGGCCTTTGTCGTCCGCATGATTGAAGCATTCGACTTCCGTAATCAGTATTTCGCCAATATAAATGCAGTCGTCTTCGCTATAGGGATAGGGATCGGGTTCGGAATCGGGCGCAGGATCGGGATCGGAACTGGGAGCGGAACCGGGATCGATCGCAGGATCGGGCGTGGGATCGGGATCTAAACCGGGCGCAGGATCGGGATCGGAACCGGAACCGAGATTGGGCGTGAGATCGGGATCGGGCGTGGGATCGGGATCGGAACCGGGCGCAGGATCGGGCGTGGGATCGGGATCATGATCATGATGTGGATAGGGATAGGGTATGGTAAGTTCCACATATCCGCAACGTAATTCCCCGACTGTTGGATGTACTTGGCCGAAGCCGCGAAGCGCAGAATATGCAATCCCGGAAATAAATCCGGTGTCCGCACGGGAAAGGGTCTGCAAACGGGCACTTCTATCAACAGGAAACTCAAGCATATTAGTGGTCACATCATGGGGAGGGCGGTCGTCCTCGCTGAATCTATCAATTAGCCCTTCATTTTTCAATTCTTCGGAAACGCGGGGACAGGCTGCCACTTCTACCGGAACATGAGACCGCAATGTGTCTAACATAGTTTTCCGCAATTCCGCAGGGTTTTCCTTGTCCAAATCAAAATTTATCAGCCTATGGGTGTAATCATAAGTCGCCCCGAGAATCTGGCCGCCCGCTATATCTTTAAATGCAGCGGAAATCCGGCGCACAACGCGCATATCGGAAGTGTTTACGACATTTGTGTAGTAGACTCTCGGCAAGGTTGACCGATAAGCACGCAGTAAAAACACCGCTTCCTCCACCCCGCCTTCACACTGCTTGAGGGCAAGGGCCGCATAAGCCCTGGAATACAGCCCTGCCTCGCTCATTACACGGTCAACAAGGAGCGAAAGCTTGTTTTCAATCGCCTCGGTTTCAATGTCCTTATCCGTGCCGCTTCTGTAATAGTCAAGAAGCTTGATGCTCTCCTCAATGGCTTCCTTGCCGCCTGATACCGCTACATACGCCATTTAATTAATTACACCACCTTTACTAGGCGCGGAATTGCAAACAAATCCCCCGATTCAGATATAAAAATTAAATCTATCCCCTGGGGATACTCATAGTATTGCAAATCGCGAAAAGCAATCGCATCGTTTACCGTTTGCGATACCTCAATGCTTGTTAATCCGTTAATGCCTGGTCCGGAAACCCGCAAACTGCAATTAGGGGCGCCGTCGTTTCGGATTACAACAGTCGCGCTTTTGTGCGGGTCTGATAGCGACCCGTGCTTCGCAGACTCAATGGCAGCCCTCAACCCGTCCGAGTCTGTCAAAAATATGAAATCCGACACGTCAGTCTTTTCCCTTCGCGCGGACGTCAGCGAAACAATTTCTTCAGACAACGCTTCATTTCCACAGGTAGAAAATCCAGTTTCGTTGTCTAATAATGTCGCAGCAACTGCTAAAAACTCAGGAAAGCTTCCGACTAACTTGTTAGCGAATTCCTTAATATTGACAACACTTGTGGGATTTGATATTGCCTCAAGAATAAGCCTGAACACTTTCTGGCTGTCAAACACCATGTCAAAGCTATGTTTTTTTGAAAGCTTTGGAAGCTTTGGAAGCATTGAAAGCATTGGAAGTATTGGAAGTATTGGAAGCATCGTAAGCATTGGAAGCTTTGGAAGCATTGAAAGCATTGAGATCATTTGGAGCCTCCCGATCCATTGATTTAAAGTTGACCATCGTTTTTAAGTGCATAGCATTCTCGCGCATTACATGGTCTTTTTGTTCTTTTTCAAGCGCAAGCAACTTATCAATATCAGCAAAAACCCCCTTGTTGACCGCTGCGTCGATTATGGCCATATCTAGCGTTTTTTCAGCGTCATCACCCAATAAGACGGCAATGCCCTTCGCGCCATCAATCTCAACAGCCGCTTCGCAGACAATGACTTCGCCGATGTAAAACAGGCTTTGCCTGACTGGCTCGCGCATTTTGATCATCGCCAACATTTTGGCTGGTTCTTTCACAATGACTGGGCTATATGCCATACGAACATCCGAAGCCAACGCCGCCACGTCGCGCCGATCTGCTTTAGCTAATATTTTGCTCAAGCGTTTTTTATCCATACTACATTACATAACCTTTGCCTTTATTTTCGTAGCAGCCGTCTCCAACAGTATTACAGACGCTACGACAATATACGTGATAAAACCAAGCTCGCGTAAATCAAAGTAATGGCTTCCAGCCATATACAGATCGAAGCCGATACCTCCCGCTCCGGCAGCCGCGCCCACTACTAGCGCGTTGACGAAATTAATTTCAAAACGGAGGAATGTCCATGCGGTCATTTGGCTTATGGAGGATGGCACAATCGCTTGAAAAACGATTTGCCAATAACTTGCGCCACTGGCTTTCAGTGCCTCGATTGTACCGCAGTCTATTCCTTCAATAGACTCGGCGTATGCTTTGATTAAATATCCGGCGCTGTGAAAAGTTAAGCCAATAACGGCGGCGACGCTCCCAAGCCCGGCAGAGACAGTGAGGATAAGCACCCACAATATGGTGGGGACCGCTCTGACAAAAGCGACAAAACTTCTTATGATGGTTGCGACCACGGAATTGGCTATATTTTTCGCGCTTAGCAACGCGCCAAAAAAAGCAATAATTGCGCCGAATATTGTAGCAAGCGCCCCAAGTGAAAAGGTCACAGCCAGCGCGTTCAGCATGCTTGGCAAAGAACTATGGTTCAAGCGCGGTTGCCCAAACAGCACTTCAAGATTGTGCCATGTACCAGCAATCGCCCGCGCAAGGTCAATATCTTTATAGTCAAACGAAAATATGCCATACACCGTAAGCCCAAGCAGGATAAAGACTGTCGCTTTAATTGCCGTTCCGCCCTTTGATTTGGCTGAAGTTTGTATTTTCCCACTGCGTGTCCTTCTCAAGTGCCTGTGTGTGTCAAGAGAAACAGGTATTGGAGACGTAATTGCAACTTCGTTCATCACATGATCACCTTTCTGATTTTGTTTGACAGTAATTCTATGGTATAGCAAATTCGTTCATTACATGACATGACATGGTCACCCTTCTGATTTTATTCGACAGTAATTCCATGGCATAGCAAATTCGTTCATTACATGATCACCTTTCTGATTTTGTTTGACAGTAGTTCTATGGCAATGACCAGTATCACGATTGCAATGACGACGAGGCTTGCCGACCCATAGTCCATCCTTTTGTAATACAAATCGAATAAATAGCCAACTCCCGTTGCTGTCAGAATACCGATCAAAGTGGAGTCTCGAATGTTAAATTCAATCATATACAAAACCCATGATATGATTTCCGGCATGGACGATGGGATTATACCCTGAAATATTATTTGCAGGGATGTCGCTCCGGTGGCATGCAGGGCCTCAACGCAGGATGAGCTGACCTCGTCAATAGTCTCGATAAACATACGGGTCAGTAGGCCGAAGGTCGCAAAAAATAGCGCAAAAAATCCGGTCAGTATATTCTGCCCGAACGAAAAGAGCAATAGAATCGCCCAAACAACATTAGGCACATTCCTGAAAAAAGCGGCGATAATCCGGACGAAACGGGCGACCCACGGGTTGACTTTCGTTGTTTTTGTGCCGAGCAAGCTGAAGAAAAACGAGCATATGGCGGCGATGACCGTCACGGCGACGGCAAGCAACGCTGTCTCAAGCAGTTTTGAAAGAATGTTGGGGAGGCGCGACCAAGCCCTTCCATCAGGGATAAAATGCTCTGCCATCCATGATATGGCTTTTGGCATTGTCCTAAAGCCGGCGATTACGTCATACTCAGCAACGAAAGAAGAAATCGCAAAGATGGCGAACACACTAAGAAACGTCGCCAAAAATGCCCTCTTCCTTTTTGTAAATACGGAAGTTTGATTTTCAGGCTTTGGCATACCTGTTGCTTTTTCAGGATTCGGCATACCCTCAGTTTTTTTTGGTTTTGACATACCTGAGGCTTTTTCATTGATCCTTGCAATTCGCTCATCCAACATCAGTAATTAACTCACCTTCGCTTGATCGATAGATAGATAGATTTCATGGGTTTATAATTCGCTCACCCAACATCAGTAATTAACTCGCCTTCGCTTGATTGATATATTTCATGGATTTTGCTTTTCGTCAGTTTCTCGGGCGGCCCATCGTACACGATGCAACCATGAGTTAGGCCAATGACGCGCTTGGAATACTGCATCGCTACATTGACCTGATGCAGATTGAGGATACATGTAATCTTCATTGTCTCGTTAATATTGCGGAGATGATCCATGATAACCTTTGAAGCATTTGGGTCAAGGGACGCGATCGGCTCGTCGCATAATATGAGCCGTGGCTCCTGCATGATGGATCGCGCTATGCCAACACGTTGTTTTTGCCCTCCGGACAGTTCATCGCACCGTTTATAGGCTTGCTCCGTTAGACCGAGTTTAGAGAGGATTTGGAAAGCGCTTTCTTTCTCCTGCTCCGAATAATAACCAGCCGCGCCGCTCAACGTTGACTTATGTCCCAAGCGCCCGTGCAGTACATTTTCAACTACGCTGAGCCTGTCTACAAGATTGTAATGCTGAAAAATCATGCCAGTTTTTTTTCGAACCTTCCGAATCTCTCTCCTGTCAGCCCGCCCGATGTCATGCCCGTCAAACCATATTGACCCTTGCGTCACATCAACCAAACGATTTATGCAACGCAAAATAGTTGATTTGCCTGAGCCTGACGGCCCAATGATGGAAACGAACTCGCCCTCGTCAACGGAGAATGTCACATCGGTCAACGCATTTGTTGTGTTGTTGTACACCTTATACACATTCTGAAATTTCAATATCGGCATATGTTCTCCCGTCATCTCGTTGTAATTCTCGTCGTAATTCTCGTCGTAATTCTCGTTGTAAATCCCGTTGTAATTCCCGTCTTAATTCTCGTCTTAATTCCCGCCTTAATTCTCGTCTTAATTCTCGTCTTAATTCTAGTCTAATGCAAGTCTAATTCTCGTCTTAATTGCGGTAAGGGTCATACCACGAGTCGGTTGTACCGACGTATCCGTAGCTGGAAGACTTTCTGTAGAGCCCCATTGCGCCTTCAACGTCTGGGTCAAAAAAGAGCAGCTCGTTACTCGCAACCTCTTCCGATGTGAACAGCGCGACTATGGCGTCTATTTCAGATTCGCTTAACGTATCTCGATTAACAGCGTTTGGCCCGTTGAAAACAGGAGTAGACGCGATAACCACAAAATCCCTCCCCGCATATTGATCAAACGGGGCATCGGCGTCCGCTCTTACGGTGTATATGGCGCCTACATCATTATCCACTCCGGATTTTAGCTCGACGTAGGGTTGAAGTTCAATATCGCAGAAAGCCGCAACATCTGCGTTGCCATTGAGCAGGTTGACGGTAGAGCCTTGATGGGAACCACCAAAGTATACCTCGTTGAAAAACATATTTCGCCCTCCCTCAATCAGATCATCTTCAGTAAGGTTATCCTCTGAAAAGTGCGAGATGATTGATGATGTAGGAACCCTGAATCCCGAAGTGGAACTGTTGGATACGAAAGACATCTTTTTCCCTCTTATGTTGTCAATGGAGAAAGTGCTTCCACTTACGTATTCATCTGCGTTTTCAACAGTCACACAAAGCCATGCGAAATACTTTGCGCCATCCAGCCCCCAGTCCGCATCGCTGTTTACAAAAACCACATCTACCGCAGGATTTCTATTTTTTGCTTCGATATAGCCGACCGCGCCCATCGCCATTGCGATGCCAGCCGAACCGCTCGCGATTGCTTCGATAGCTATAGTGTAATCGGTAGTCAGCCTCTCTACTGCTGGCCTTCCGGTAGCTTGTTCGATAAGCCTATTGACTTCCGCACGAATCTCCGAATGCGTGTTTGACGATTCGTTTGGATACCATACAACCGTTATGGGTTCAGTGTTCGCTACGGGTTCAGTCGCGGTTGGGGGTGGAGGTGGGGGCGCAGTCGTAGTTGAGGGTGGAGGTGCTGGGTCGGTTGCTGTTGTGTTGTTGCTTTGGGTGTTCGCTTCGGGTTCAGTCGCGGTTGATGGTGGGGGTGCCGGGTCGGTTGCTGTTGTGTTGTTGCTTTGGGTG
>Ga0099364_10014067_pt1 | contig 10685 bp, 8 predicted proteins | sample TergutTh196P3_FD_73070 | JGI IMG/M metagenome (GOLD analysis project Ga0099364, IMG submission 73070) | Microcerotermes parvus P3 segment gut microbial communities from Pointe-Noire, Republic of the Congo - Th196 P3 | ecosystem: Host-associated > Arthropoda: Insects > Digestive system > Gut ...
ATACATTACTTATATGCGTGCAGTTTTTCACGCCATTACACCGCAGACCAGGAAGCTTTTAATTTCTATATGCAGCAGGCAGAGCGTTCTTGGTCGCGTTTCAATCTTTACGAGCAAGCTATGATAGCGCTTGTGATGCATCGCTACGGTAGACCGGGTGTGGCGCATGATATTCTTCGCTCACTGAAAGAGCGCGCACAAACGAGCGATGAAACAGGCATGTACTGGGTAGATAACCGAAGCGGGCATTTTTGGTATCAATCGCCTGTAGAAACGCAGGCTATGCTTATTGCAACATTCAACGAAGCGGGTAGCGACACACGCGCCGTAGCTGAAATGAAGATATGGCTGTTGCGAAACAGGCAAACAACCAATTGGAAAACAAGCAAAGCTACGGTAGAAGCCATTTATGCACTGATGAGCGGCGATGACAACGATTTATTTTCCGATGCCAGCCAGCCGTTAGATATACGTCTGGGAGGCAGACCGCTACGAAATCAAGTAACAGAGCCTTTGAGTCCCGAAGCGGGTACGGGCTACGTAAAAACAACATGGAGCGGAAGCGACATAAACTTGAATTTTGCAAACATGAGAGTTACAAATCCAAATCCGAACATCGTATGGGGAGCTATGTATTGGCAGTATTTTGAAGATATTGACAAGGTAACATCTGCTCAAACCAACCTTCAGCTGACCCGCCGTATGTTTATTAAGCGTAATTCTGCCGGAGGTGAGACAATTCTTGAACCGGTTACAGATAACAATAGTCCGCGTGTGGGCGATATAGTTACCGTACGTTTAGAGCTTCGTGCTGACAGGGATTTTGAATACGTACACCTGAAAGATACGCGTCCCTCCGGGTTCGAGCCGGTGAACGCACTATCAGGGTATCGTTTCCGAGGCGGATTGGGATATTACGAAAGCATAAGAGACGCTTCGGTAAACTTTTTTATAGATTTTTTGCGCAGTGGTACGTATATTTTGGAATACGACTTGGTAGTCGCCAACGAAGGAAATTTTTCGGGCGGCATGGCAACATTTCAAAGTATGTATGCGCCTGAATTTTCGGCGCATAGCGAAGGAGGTAGAATAAATGTAGAGAAATAAATAAAAACCCAAACAATATGTCTAAAACGAAGGAAGAATTGCTGCAATACGCAGCAAAAATGCGACAAACCTATTTAACCGGCAGGAAAAACAATCCGCTAATTTCTCCGTTCTGATTGAAAGCTAACCGAAGATTACGTTTTTCTCTGACGAATAAAAACGGGACTTCTATCACGTCAAAATTTTCGATACGCATTTCAGTCATGGCTTCAATATCTGCTTTTTCGAATCTGCCGCAGGTAGCCACGGTTTGATTCCATGCTAATCGCAAGCCGGCTGGAGGCAATGCTCTACTCATGTTTGCGTCGAAATAAACCGTGACGGCTCTGAAATCGCCATTTTCAAAAGCCTTTACTACATTTTCCGTTTTTTGACGGATAGTCAATGTATCGGCGGCAACAATGTTTTCACCTGTATATAAATTTCCGGAACTAAATGCTTTATTTGTAGGCATATCGGCAAACATATCGCCCATCAGCAATATGATAATTATTTTTGACGCTACTTCGGCTACAAACAAGGCTCCGATGAACGAAACAACCGCTCTGACGCCTCTCATATTACACGATACCACGAAGGCATTGTACATCAGCGCAATCGTCCACGCTATAAAAGGTATGCAAACTGCTATAAAAATCGCCAAACGGGGAATATCGAAAATGCTTTCGGGCGTTATCGGCAAAAAACATACTATTGCCAGCAACAGCATCGGAATGCGTGACAACGCCATCGTTCCAGCCACGTCAATAGCGCGGAATTTGGTTTTTGAAAAACAAACGCCTGATAACCACATAGTCAGGAAAAGCGTAATAAAGTTTATGGTTTGCATTGCAAACGACGCTGAAAAACTGAACGACGAGCCGGAATGGACGTCCAAAACGCCATCAAAGGCAACATTATTGATTTTGCCGATAACTGCGGTAAGCGCCATCGCCGTAAAACCAATTACAAGAGCCTGCCAACCGGCAATACGCTCAAATGGATTAATTAAATATTTCATTACCAATCGTTTTATTGAAAATACATTATATTATTAATTTTATTACTTAACTGATTTTTTCGATAATATCATCTAACAAATTACGCACCGTTGGATAACTCAATTTCAGATATTTAGCCATATCCTTTATACTTCCGCTGCATTTGACGAATTGCAGAACAAACTGCTGGTCATCGGGCGACAAACGCGCCAATGCAGGCAAATCAAACAGACCGGAAACTTCGGTCGTACACGAGTCGCATTTTAGGCTCCTAACCTTCAGTTGCGACTGACAACTTGGACAATTACAAGGTAACATAATTCGTTCGTGAAATTTTTTGCAAAAGTACAAATAAAAATTAATATAATCCAAATAAATTTTAATTTTATTGAAATAAATTTTAATTTTATTGAGTTTTTCTACATGTTGTCATTTGGTAACATTCTGATAGATTGACATATATGCCAATTTATAGATTACATAACAATATTTTATGATAAAAATTATTTTTATTTTTTATCTTTTCAAAAAAAATCGCGTATCTTTGCGCCATAATTAATTTAAAAAATATATAATCAGATGAAAAAAATATTCACAGGCATAATAGCCTTATTGTTTTTAGTATCGGTTGCGATTGCTCAACAAGCGCTATCCGAAGATGTTGCGTTTAGAGTTAAGCGCGAAGCGTTTCAAAACTCGCAGATGGGAGCGTTGGCATTTTACTTTACCGATTATGCGGGACCTCGTCTTGCCTCTTCAAAACGTTGGGAGCGAACAGAAACGCTTACAAAGGAAAAACTTGAAGAGATGGGTTTTAGCAATGTTCGCATCGAATATGCCGCCGATTTTCCCAGAGGGGGATGGGACAATTACAAGACATACGCGGCGATGACTGTTCCTTATTACAGTAACTTTATTGCTCTCCCCAGAGCGTGGTCGGGTAGTACCAACGGGGTAGTATCGGGCGAAGTAATTCTTTTGGATGTCAGAACTCAGGAAGACATTGCCAATTACAGAGGCAAATTGAACAACAGAATTGTATTGATGCCCGAAACGCAAAGATACGAGATGCAGTTCAACCCGCTTGCAACGCGCTATACCGATGAAGAATTGCAACAATTAGCCTCCGATCCGCGCCCTAATGCGCCGGTTTCACGAACGCCTGCGCAAGCGGCAGCCCTGTTGCTTTCAAATACAACGGCAACGCAGTTGCAACAGAGCATTAGAGCATTGCTGGCAGAAGAACAGCCGGCAGTAATTATTCACGGAAGCGGAAATTTTAATGTGCCGCGAACTTCAAGTTTACAGCACAGACACGGAGAACCCGAGCCAATCGCAGAATTGAATATTACCATTGAAGACCACGGACGTATGGTGAGGTTAATTAATCAAAATGTTGCGGTGTCAATGGAGGTAGAAATCAAGAATGAATTTCACAACAATCAGGTTATAAACAATATAATAGCCGAAATACCCGGGACTGATCCCCGATTGAGAGACGAAATAGTGATGATAGGAGCGCATTTGGATTCATGGCATGGAGGGACAGGCGCGGCTGATAACGCGTCAGGTTGCATTGTTATGATTGAAGCATTGCGCATAATTAAGGAAATTGGCGTTAGACCGCGCCGCACTATCCGACTTGCTCTCTGGGGAGGCGAAGAATTAGGATTGATAGGCTCAAGAGGATACATGCAGAACAATCTTTACGATGCCGCCGCAAACAGACCCAGACCGGGTTATGAGCAATTTGCAATATATCTCAACATGGACAACGGATCGGGTAAATTCAGAGGAATCTATTTGGAAGAAAACGATATGGCGTTTCCTTTTTTCCGCGAATGGATAAAACCGATGGAAACCATTGGTTTTGGCGTTTTGTCGCCTCGCAGAACAGGTAGCACCGACCATGTGACTTTTGACCGTATCGGACTACCCGCTTTCCAATTTATTCAAGACGACCTTGAGTATTGGCGAAGCTACCACTCGGTAATGGATACTTATGAACGGCTAATAATGACCGACTTGCAGTACAATGCCGCCGTAGTTGCTATTTTGGCTCTGTCAGCGGCAATGGACAACGGAAAAATACCGCCAAAACCGCTTCCTGCAAACTTTTCAATACAGCAACGGTAAAAAATTCATTAGCGTCACATGATATTTGGCGATTTAACGACAGCAATCACTCAAAATAGCATTAATATGACGCAATTACTATCAATATCGCATTTTTGCCTCTCCCCGACCCCTCTCCATAGGAGAAGGGTATTAGCGCTCGAAATTGCCGATGGGCTTTCAACGCTTTTCTGTTCTTCTCCCCTCTCCTTTGGAGAGGGGTTGGGGGAGAGGTATATACGCCATTTATAGATTACATAACAATAGTTTATGACTGATTTTTTGAATGATTTAAATGAAGTACAGCATGATGCAGTAACAAATTACAACGGTCCTACGTTGATAATTGCCGGCGCAGGCTCGGGGAAAACGCGCGTTTTGACTTATCGTATTGCATATTTGCTTACGCAGGGCATTTCGCCCGGCAGCATACTTGCATTGACTTTTACCAACAAGGCTGCCAAAGAGATGAAGGAGCGCATTGGCGGGTTAGTAAGCGAAAGCGAAGCCCGACGACTGTGGATGGGAACATTTCACTCCATATTCGCGCGAATACTTCGGATAGAAGCAGCCGCAACGGGTTATCCAGCCACGTTTTCCATTTATGACGCGCAAGACGCTAAAAACGTGATAAAACTGATAATCAAAGAAATGAACCTTGACGAGCAGCTTTACAAATTCGGCGATGTGTATTCGCGTATTTCTACGGCTAAAAACAACCTGATAACGGCAAATTTGTACGCCAATTCAGCAATGTACAATGAGGATTCAAAATATAAACGTCAGCATATTGCCGAAATTTACAGCAGATATGCGCAACGCTGTTTCAGTGCAGGCGCAATGGATTTCGATGATATATTGCTCAATACCAATATCCTTTTTCGCGACCACCCTGAAATTTTGGACAAATACCAAAAAAATTTCCGATACATTTTAGTAGACGAATATCAGGATACCAACATGTCGCAATATGTTATTGTAAAGAAATTGGCACAGCAGCGCAACAACATTTGCGTAGTTGGCGACGATGCGCAGAGTATTTATGCCTTTCGCGGGGCGCGTATCGAAAATATTTTGAATTTCCGAAAGGATTATCCTAATTTCCAAATGTATAAGTTGGAACAAAACTACCGCTCTACTCAAAATATTGTGAACGCCGCAAATACTTTGATTTCCAAAAATCGCAACCAAATACAGAAGGAAGTTTTCTCAAGAAACTGCACTGGCGACCGCATTAGGTTATTAAAAGTTGAAACCGATCAGGAAGAAGGCTACGTTGTGGCGGCTTCAATTCTTGATATGAAACACAACTGTCACTATACTTACAAGGATTTCGCCATATTGTACCGCACCAACGCCCAATCGCGTATTTTTGAGGACGTTTTGCGAAAACGTAATATTCCCTACAAAATATATGGCGGATTGTCGTTCTACGAGCGCAAAGAAATAAAAGACGTGTTGGCTTATGGTCGTTTGCTGGTAAACTCGAATGACGATGAGGCGTTTCGTCGCGTAATAAATTTTCCGGCAAGGGGAATAGGCAATACAACCTTAGAGCGATTGCAGGCGGCTGCCGCTGCCGCAGGAATTTCGCTTTGGGAAACAGCGATTCGCGCCGAACAATTAGCGCCCGACATCGCAGCGGCGGCTCGCGGTAAACTGCACAAATTTATTGATTTTATAAACAAATTTGCCGAAAAACAAACCACTGTGAACGCCTTCGATTTATTGCAACAACTTGTTATTGCTTCGGGAATAATATCTTCGCTGCAAAGCGAGAAAACGCCGGAAAATATCAGTCGTCTGCAAAATATTGATGAACTGTTGAATGGCGTTCGCGAATTTGTTGCTGAAAATGATGAAGATGAGGATATTGTCGCTTTAGACAGATATTTGGCAAACGTTTCATTGTTAACAAATGCCGATAACGAAAAGCCTGAAGATAATGACAAGGTAACTGTAATGACTGCACACTCGTCAAAAGGGCTTGAATTTGAGGTTGTTTATATTGTGGGAGTTGAGGAAAACCTTTTCCCATCGCAGATGTCCATTTCTAACGAACGAGAAGTAGAAGAAGAAAGGCGTTTGTTTTACGTTGCTCTCACGCGAGCGCGAAAAAACGTATTTTTATCGTGCGCCGGCGTTCGTTTTCGCTGGGGATCAATTACCGCATCATCGCCAAGTCGTTTCATTAAGGAAATAGACTCAAAATACATAGAATTTCAGACATCAAATTCAAGGTTTCAGAGTTCAAATTCTGAATATCCTAAATTCAAACCTCAAACTTCAAACTTTAAACCTGAAACCTCAAACTTCAAACCTGAAACCTCAAACTTTAACTTAGCGAAGCGATCTCATGAGACGCAGTCGAATAAACCTCAAACTTCAAACCTGAAACCTCAAACCTCAAACTTCAAACCTGAAACCTCAAACTTCAAACCTGAAACCTCAAACCTGAAACCTCAAACTTCAAACCTCAAACCCGGCATGAACGTAGAACATTTTCGATTTGGTATAGGGAAAGTGATTGACATAGAGGGCAATGATGCTAACGAAAAAGTGACCGTCAATTTCGCTGGGGTTGGTCAGAAGCAATTGCTTGCAAAGTTCGCAAAACTGAAAATAATAAGCGCCTGATAATGATATAATGATATGATACGTCAAACAGAAATAAATTTACCTCCTTTTTCGCGTGGTTGTCACCTGATAACCAATCATATAGAAAAACACTTGTCGTCCCTTCCCCAATGCGGCTTATTGCATATTTTCCTGAAACACACTTCAGCAGGATTGACGCTTAACGAGAATGCCGACCCGACTGTACGCTTCGACCTTGAAAACATTATGAACAGGGTGGTACCTGAATCGTGGCAATACGAACACGATGATGAAGGCTCCGATGATATGCCGGCACACGTCAAATCATCGTTTTTGGGTGTTTCGTTGATGATACCGATTAGCGCCGGAAGGCTAAATTTGGGTACATGGCAGGGCATATATCTGTGCGAGTTCAGAAACAGAGGCGGCTCGCGAAAATTGACGCTAACTGTTTATTCATAGGTTCTTTGCACCGTGCCGTGTGGGTGCGTTGTTCTACCGAGAGATGCAACCGAAGCACGAAGTGCGAGTTCAACAAAGTTAATTTCAAGCGATTACGCTGCTCCCACACAAAAAGTCGTAGAGCCACATTTTGTAAGAAATAACAGAAAAAAAGAGGGTGTCGTGATTTTGAGACAGCCCCCTTTTTTTATTTTTTTCCCTTCATCTAAACTGGACAAAACATCATCTTCTTCCGCCGGCGCTTGATGAGGAGCTACTGCTTGAACTTCTCGCCGGAGCGCTGCTACTGCTGCTGCTGCTACTCGAACTGCGCGACGACGACGATGGCGCGCTGTAACTCGGAGTTGAACTGCGCGCAGGCGTACTGTTTACCGTTGAACTGCTGCGGGCGGGCGTACTGCTCGGTTGGGTAGTTGTGGTGCGCGTATTGCTTGGCTGCGTGGTCGTAGTGCGCGTTGAATTGCTTGGCGCAGTATAACTACTCGAATTGGACTGGTTTGTACGCGGCGTTCCGAATGTATTCGACTGCGCAGGCGTTGTCGTTGTACGTGTTGTCGTTGTTGCAGGCGTTGTCGTACTTGTTCGCGCCGGCGCTGTGGTTGTCGTAGCGCTTGTACGCGTTGTTGGCGTTGCGGCGTTTGAACGCGCTGGCGCCGTGGTTGTCGTACTTGTTCGCGTATTTGTCGCTGCGTTAGTCGTTGCCGAGCGCGTATAAGACGCAGGCGTTGTTGTTCGATACGCATCTCCCGCCGTTGTACTGCGCGACGAGGTATTTACGGTTGAACTGCGCGACGACGAGTTTACGGCTGAACTGCGCGCTGATGAATTTACGGCGCTTACCCTTGATGGAGTGGTGACTCGAGTAGAGGAATATAACGCTCCTCCGCTACGGCGATTAACCGGACCCGATACCACAGTACGGCTTGGCGTATAGCGAACATTGTAATAACGCGGATGATAGCAATCCCAGCAACTACCGTAATACCACGGGTTGTGCCAACTGTGATAATGCCACGATGAATAATACCATGGCGAGTACCACGGCGAATACCATGGTGAGTACCACGGCGAACCCCAGCCAAAACTCATGTTCCAACCGTAGTATGAACTGTATCCAAAACGGTACGAGGGACCGAAATGCCACGGGTCGTAGTAACCGAAAGCCATTGGACTGTTAAACCGATTGAAACGCGTTGCATACGATACATCGTAATAATTGTTTGTTACGTAGGTGTTTCCCTGTCCGCTTGTCGCTTGCTGGGTTTCTACATAAACGTACTGCGCTCTGTCGTCGTAGGGCGCATCGTAGTATTCAACGGGCGCGCTTTGCAGCAAAGCATTTGCTTCTTCCACGGACATTCCCGCGTCCAAAGCCATACGATACCTTTCGTAATTGCTCAATCCTGCATCGTCGGCAGGCGACGGCGCTGTGTAACTGTTGGCGGCAACCTGCGAAACGCCAACTCCCGAGTTCATTGCTAAGCCATTGTTGGCTCTCGGATTATAATATATGTCATCCTCAACAGTTGTTCGAGTTGCTACGTTGCTCGAAGAACATGAGCCTAATATTAAGGCGACTATAATTCCGGATATAAAAACATTCATTTTCATGATTAATCCTCCAAATTTTTGAATTATTAAAAAAAATATCTACTTTTGTCGCGTCATTAAAAATAACGTTAATAAATATAATACAAATACCGTACCAAACTTTCAAAAATGGCAAAAGAAATTACAAAAAAACAAGAAAATTATTCTCAATGGTATAACGATTTGGTCGTAAAAGCAGATTTGGCGGACAATTCAGCCGTTCGTGGTTGTATGGTAATAAAACCATACGGATATGCAATTTGGGAAAAAATGCGCGATCAGTTGGATAAAATGTTTAAGGAAACGGGTCATGTGAATGCGTATTTTCCGCTTTTCATTCCAAAATCGTTTTTAAGCAGGGAAGCAAGCCATGTTGCAGGCTTTGCCAAGGAGTGCGCCGTAGTGACGCACTATCGGCTGAAAAATTCGCCCGAAGGTAAAGGAATTATTGTGGACGAGGACGCCCGCCTTGAAGAAGAATTGATTGTGCGCCCTACTTCCGAAACGATTATCTGGAATACATATAAAAATTGGATACAATCATACCGCGACCTGCCGATACTTGTAAATCAATGGGCTAACGTTGTGCGCTGGGAAATGCGCACCCGTCTGTTTTTGCGCACAGCCGAGTTTCTTTGGCAGGAAGGACACACCGCGCACGCTACCGAAGCCGAAGCGATTAAGGAAACCGAACTGATTATCAATTTATATGCTGAATTTGCCGAAAAATACATGGCGATGCCCGTCATAAAAGGCTGGAAAACAGAAAGCGAGCGTTTTGCAGGTGCGATAGACACTTACGCTATCGAGGCTATGATGCAGGACGGTAAGGCGTTGCAATCAGGCACCTCGCATTTTTTGGGACAAAATTTCGCGAAAGCGTTTGACGTTAAATTTGCCACAAAGGAAGGAAGCCTCGAATATGTGTGGGCTACCTCGTGGGGCGTGTCCACGCGGCTGATGGGCGCATTGATTATGGCTCATTCCGACGATAACGGATTAGTGTTGCCTCCGCGTCTATCGCCTGTACATGCGGCAATAGTCCCTATTTATCAGAAACCTGAACAATTATCACAACTGTCGGAAAAAATACTACCTCTCAAAAAAGAATTGGAGGCAAAGGGTTTAACTGTAAAATTCGACGACCGCGATACCGTGAAGCCGGGTTTCAAATTTGCCGAACACGAATTGAAAGGCGTACCTGTACGAATAGCAATGGGACCGCGCGATTTGGAAAACGGTACAGTGGAAATAGCGCGACGCGATACCCTCGAAAAGAAAATATATCCGATAAGCGAAGCGGTAGAAAGAACAGCGGCTTTGATGGACGAGATTCAGGATAATATTTTCAACAAAGCGTTAGAATTTCGCAAGGCAAACACCTATACAACCGATTCTTACGCTGATTTTAAAGATATATTGGAAAAAGGCGGTTTCATCATGGCGCACTGGGACGGAACTACCGAAACCGAAGAACGCATTAAAGATGAAACAAAGGCTACTATCCGCTGTATTCCTTTTGATGCGCCCGAAGAAGACGGAAAATGTATTCTTACAGGGAAACCATCGAAAAAGAGAGTGGTATTCGCGCGAGCGTATTAGCGCGTGAAGAAAACCCTAATCTTTTACTTTAACTATTTGCGCGGTTAATTCGGCTTCGGTAACCAATGCTTCGCCGACGTAAGCCTGCGCTAGCATGGTGGCTATGCCGCGACGAATCTCGCCAACCAATTCCAAGCGCATAACTAACGTATCGCCCGGAACAACCATTTTTCTGAACTTTACCTTGTCTATTTTCAGGAAGAATGTCAGATAGTTTTCGGGGTCGGGAAC
>Ga0099364_10014068_pt1 | contig 10684 bp, 10 predicted proteins | sample TergutTh196P3_FD_73070 | JGI IMG/M metagenome (GOLD analysis project Ga0099364, IMG submission 73070) | Microcerotermes parvus P3 segment gut microbial communities from Pointe-Noire, Republic of the Congo - Th196 P3 | ecosystem: Host-associated > Arthropoda: Insects > Digestive system > Gut ...
GAGCTGGGCATAATCGAAGGCTGTATCACCTGCTGCGTGTTCACCCTCATTGATGTATGCCCAGAGGTTTTCCGATATATAGCGGTAAAACAACATCCCAAGGACATATTGCTTGAAATCCCAACCGTCCACGCTACCACGAAGGTCGTTGGCAATACTCCATATTGTGCGGTGTAGCTCGGAGCGTTCCTGTTCTTTTTTATTGTCCGTCATTATTTTTCAACCTCTCTGCTCTCCTGCGTGTTTCTAAGGTTAGCAAGGGTGCTTCTTGATATGTAAGATTACGAAGACCAGCCACTGAGTGCGACCTTTTTAACACGCGTGATTCCGCAACATAAATACGTGCCAAGCCCGAAAGTGTATACTCAGTTCCCTCTTGCGGTTTATCCACTTCATATATTCCATAAGCACGATACGATAATGGTATTTTCGCAGGACGACACTATTCTGTTAATCGGGTGTCAATATCGTTGCGAATGGACTTTCCGATTTTACCCACCCATCAAGTGAGGGCTTGTCAGAATTTCGACTATGCCTAGCTCCATTATGAATTACTTCGTTTCGGTGAAATATATTCCTCTGTTTTCGCAAAACGTTTCAAACACAGCTTTCGCTATTTTTATTGGTTTTGTCTTTTTGTTCTCCCATCGATTTATGGTTGAAAAACTCACGTTCAATGCGCGGGCTAAATCCTCTTGGCTCATGTTTAGTTGCTCCCGTACATATCTTATCTTTTCAGAAAACTCCATATCGCTCACCTCATAAGAAATGCTAGTGCGTATTATAGCATGTGCTATTGCAAGAGTAAACAGGTTTCGCATTTTCTTTAGAGTAAAATCTGTATCTGCAGCGAGGTTATCGACAATTCATGCACAGGAATATGAGCTACCTTTACTAATCAAAGCCACCAAATTTAAGCAGTCAACAGTATAGAAATGGAGCTTCAATAAATTACAATGCTATTTCAAAACTCCTTAAATACATCAAATATCCATTGTTTGGCATGGTGGAATATGATATACTGTTTTTTGACGAACAAGACCCATGCCAAGCAAATGGAGAATTGAAATTGAACATTCTCAATAAAGCACGAGCAACGGTATCACATTACCTTTCTGCGCAGACACCTCTGAACAGTAGGCTTTTTAATCTCATAACGGGGATTTGCACGGCATTCATGCTCATTAATACTATAGTCTCTCCTAGAGACAACTTAGTTCTTGGATGCTTGTCTGCGGCGGCTGTTGTTCTTATTTTTTTTGCGAATAGAACCGGGAAATACCAACTGTTTGCGATTTTCTATATAATCATATTCGCATTTATGCTATTCCCCTACTTGTTTGTATTAAACGAAGGCATCTCCGGTGGAATGGCATTATATGTTGTTTTCGGCGCTGTCATCATCAGTCTGCTTTTGGACGGCAAGCTTTATGTTGTTATATTGGTTTTATACATGCTTGTTGTGTTGGGATTGATTATACTCAACTATTACGATACCAGCCTTGGGTTGGGGATATTTCTCAGCTTTGAAACGATCTTGCTGAGGTATTTCGATGTTACGACGGGCATACTGTTGTGCAGCTTCGGCATGGCGCTACTGATAAAATTCCAAATAAACATAATCCTTGATGAAAAAAAGAGAGCAGAGGCTGCAAGTCAAGCCAAAAGCGTATTCTTAGCGACTATGAGCCATGAAATCAGAACACCGCTCAATGCAATCATCGGGATGGCGAATATCGCAAAAAACGCAGCTGACACTCCTGAGAAAGCAGAAAAGGCGACTAACCAAATTTTGTCTTCTTCGCATCATTTGCTTAGTATCATTAATGACGTGCTGGACATGTCAAAAATCGATTCCAATAAACTGGAACTAGCCAATGAACCATTTAATGGTTTGTATGCATATAATGAACTGCTCGATATGATTTCCCAGCAATGTGGAGAGAAAAACATTGAATTGATCACTAATACAGCGGAAATTCCGGATGTTGTCATTTCCGGCGACAAGTTCAGGGTAAACCAAGTTTTGATTAATCTGCTGGGAAATGCAGTGAAATTTACTGATGAAGGAGGCAAAATTACATTTACAGTGGAAACACTGGAGGAATCCGACACGTTCATTAAATTCCACTTTTCGGTTCTGGATACCGGCATAGGGATGTCTGAAGAGCAACTAGAGAAGCTATTTGTCCCATTTGAGCAGACGAACAGCAGCATCACTGCAAAGTATGGAGGAACCGGACTAGGCCTCTCAATAAGCCAGAACTTGGTCAAGATGATGGGGGGCATCATTGAAGTCCGCAGTGAGTTAGGTGTCGGTTCTGAGTTTTACTTTGATTTGTGTTTCTCTAAAAGCGATGCAATCATCGAACAAAATGCCAAACAAGAGTATATGGACATGACGGGAAAAAGAATACTTCTAGCGGAAGATATCGAGATCAACCGAATAATTGTCCAAGAATTGCTAGCACCTGTGGGTATTCTGATCGAAGAAGCGGAAAACGGACAAGAGGCATTGGACATGTTCAGCAAATCCGATGTGTGGTATTATGACCTCATATTCATGGACATACAAATGCCTGTGCTCGATGGCCACGCTGCCACAAAAGCGATTCGCCTTATAGATCGGGAAGATGCAAGCAAGATACCGATAATAGCAATGACTGCCAATGCATACAAAGAGGATGTTGATGCAGCGTTGGAAGCCGGAATGAACGGGCATGTGCCGAAACCCATTGACATTGACGCTGTGCTTGATTTACTAATGATATACCTTTTTCGCTGATGTGAAAGTTACTGGTCATGCTCGGTGAGGAACGGATGTTTTTGTGACCCGTAAGCGCAACCAAGGACGGTGGAGCGCTCGCGAGTGGGCGCACGGATGCGCCCTCGTAGCGATAGGGTCACAAAAATAGCCTTCCGAGCGCAAGAGCGTGACCAGTAACATGTGAAAAACTTTACTTAATTCATTGACTATTTCACACTTTGGATATAATATATAAATGTGATAGATAGATGAAACGATGCAAATTAAAATGGAGGATTTAATATGCTGAGCTTGAGAGAAAACTTTAACCGTTTGCTGCGCTGCGAAATTCCGGAGTATGTGCCAACCTATAGCATCTTCTGGGGTGCGCGTCCGTCCTTTTACAATGGACGAAAACCGGATGGCACCGGAGTTGATGTTTTTGGCGTAGAATGGGTAATTGATGGGAGCGCAGTTCAGGCAGCTTTGCCAAAACCGGGAGTATTCATACTTGACGATGTACGAAAATGGCGGGATGTGATCAAAGCACCCGATTATTCCGGAGTAGACTGGGAAGCTGCAGCTAAAAAAGATCTCGAAAACTACGACCCTACTATGCCAAGAGGGGGGAGCACAGCGCCTAGCGCAGGTTTCTTCCAAGGGTTGATGGCTTTTATGGGATTCACAAACGGCTTGATGGCATGTTTTGAAGAACCTGAGGAAGTAAAGGCACTCAACGAATATCTTTGCGATTTCGCTGTGGAGAATGGGAAAAGAATGATTGAATTCTACAAACCCGATTTCGGAATGCTTGCCGATGATATTGCACATGAGATGAACCCGTTTTTATCTCTTGAAATGTTCCAAGAGTTATTTGCTCCCTATTGGCGCCGCTACATCAAGGTTTGGCTGGATGAAGGGCTTCCCGGAATGCACCACAACTGCGGCCATTTTGAAGAATACCTTGACGACTTGGTTGACATGGGCTTTAGCGGATGGGATCCTGTGCAAGATTCCAACGATGAGGTGGGAATCAAAGCGAAATATGGCAACAAGCTTGCTTTGTGCGGAGCATGGATAGGCAAGAGACCAGGAGCCGGCATGAACGAAGAAGAAGTTCGCGCAAATGTCAAGAACACACTCGACACCCTTGCTCCCGGCGGCGGCTATGCATTTCTCGGCGGTGGCGCGCCTCCCACGGCAGCTCCGGAGGTTAAGCAGCGTAGTGAATGGATTCTTGATGAATTCGAAAAACTCAGATATTCGTATTACAAGTAGAATTCCGCTCGACAAGGGAGGTGTTTAATGAACATCTCCCTTTTTGTCGATTAATATATTATATGCTGCTACCGTACTTTGAAATAACCGAATAAAGATGCGCAAGAAAACGCAGAATCTATTATGAGAGGACTTGAGAATGGAAGTAATTGCAAACACCGAAAACAAGGCAAACGAATTCAACATTACATTGTTGGAACACAACCTTTTCATTATATGGAAACCTGAATATAATCTCGGGATTCCGATTATCGATGAGCAACACAGAGGAATTGTTACTACTATCAATTCATTTCATTATGGGATGCAGAACAACCATGTCCATGAAATGCTGCTGCCGATAATCGAAATGATCCATGATTACACACACATACACTTTAAAATCGAAGAAAGCTTTTTAACCAAGTGCAGCTTTCCAAATTCCGAATCGCATCACATGCTCCATCAAGAGCTTATTGCTAAACTCAATGAAGTTGGTAGAAAAAGCATGATAGACAAAGATCCGTACCAGTTTATGGATTTTCTCAAGCAATGGTGGATAGACCATATTCGCAATGAAGATATAACATTTCGCGATTTTTTACTGAGCACAACATCGCATAGGTAATATGCGATCCCTGAGGAGGTAGTTTTCATGCAAAATCTCGGTGGAGGTCGCCGGGAACGCCGGGGGCGCGAATCAAGAGCGCAAAACTCAAACGTTGATGTACATGAAGGCAACTTTTTGCTGATGAGAAAAGATGTCCCGGTGTGCGAATTCAGCATACATAGCAGCAGCGGAACCGATTACCGCATCGCCGTTGATATCATTGAAACATTCGATGAGAAAAGGTTGCCGATTGAAGTGCAGAACTCTTCGAATATGGGGTACTTTTTAGTTGAGAGGTTATCCCCGGTTTTCAGGGGATATCTTGGACGCTGCATTATCGTCAACGGAGAACCTATAGGCAACAGCATTAAGAACATAATCGAGTATACCGGCGGGATGTCTCTAGTGGATGATTTTTGGATGAAAAAATCTGACGATGTTGAAAAGACTTGGGAGAAATGCAACTCATTCGACAATGAGATTAACGAGGAAGTAGCAGCATTGTCTTTCACTGGTGATGGAAAGTTCGAGACCGGAAGCTTTATCTGTTCACCGGAATTCACCACCGATGGGATGATGGATAAAGCTTGGCGCAAAATGGATGGAAAAACAGTTCTATATAAGGCAAGCGCATGGTGGAGACGGCAAGGAGGAGTGCATTTTTCGGAATATTACACTGCGCAAATTGCCGAAAAACTGGAATTGAGGCATGTTGGCTATGGTCTGGATGTCTGGTTTGGCAGATTATGCAGCACTTGCGAAATGTTTACATCATCAAAGCATTCCTATATATCAGGACGCAAAGCGCTATCGGGCGATGTTGATGCTTTCATACATAGCTGGGAGAAAGATAGCCAAATATACCAAGACTTGGCAGATACAATAATGTTCGATTCAATAATAGCCAACGGAAGGCATTGGGGGAATTTCGGGTTCATCCAAGACAATGACACCATGGAACTCGTGGCTCTGGCGCCGATTTTCGACAATGGATCTGCTTTGTTCAACAGTGTGACAGATGCAGATTTGCTGCTGCCGGAGCATACAACAACATTTTACAGGATGAGTACAAGGATGTATCATCAAGCGAGTTTGCAGGAAATTAGGAGCATGCTGACAAAAAGGCAATTTGAAATTGCAGCAAAAATGGAAGGATTTGAGTTCATAAGGCATCCTGAACACAATTTGAGCGAGGGAAGATTGAAAGTTCTGGAGAGAATTGTGCAAAAAAGAGCTTTGTCGCTGATCCAATAACGCTACAAGGTTAACCTTTGCAGCGCATGATCTGATAGCCAAGTGCGAAGCGAGCGTCTAGGGCTGAGCGGGTGATGCAGCAGCTTGTCTATTTTCGCGCTTTCATGTTCATGGGCATAAAAAGAGCACAAGAAGCGCTTCCGGTCAGCAGCTAACCAAGAAACCGTTCCGTTGTGCTCTCCTCGTACCCTTGTGTTAGTGTTGCATAAATTGGATCCTGAATCCATCGGGATCATTTGCGAAGAAGAATTTGGTATTGGGATTTGGGCTTGAGATGACGCCATCTGTCTCATAGCCTTTTTCTTTTACAATGGCTATCATTTCTTCAAGGGGTTTTGGGGATTCAAATCCAAGGGATATGCCTTTTCCAAAGCCGGAGCTGTCGATAGCACCCCTTGCAATTAGCTCGACCTCTGTGCCACCGTCTCCAAGAAAGGCAATCTCGCCGGATCCTGAGCTGAACCTTCTAGTGATGTCCAACCCAACGATTTCCTGATAGAATCGCAGCGATGCTTCCAGGTCATTTACCGATAGAGTCACGTGTACGAATTTCATTGATAAATCCTTCCTTTCATATAATCGCGCTTGGAGCTTTTTATTAATGTTGCCTGTACTTGCGCCTAATAAACAACTACGGTTGTTCCATCAGGAATATTGTCGTATATATACCAAATATCCTCGTCATACATTCTGATGCAACCGCGGCTGATAGGAAAGCCTATGCTGGGGTCTTGGAGATTTGTGGTGTTTGGGTAATATAGCCTGGAGTGGAAAGCATAACCGGAACTACCGCGGAATCGGACGACAGGTTTGACGGTATATGCATATGTAGTCCAACCATGAAGCTGCTTGTATGAGGTCGTCCATACACCCGGTGGAGTCCCTCTGCCCGGTGCTCCTGTTCCGACTATGCAAGTTCTAACCAGTTCCCAGTTGCTATTGTCTTTTTTTATGAAAATATTGACTCTCTGATATGCCAGATTGATCCATATGAGGTAATCTGAAGTGCTTGTGTAGCCTTTGGCGTTGATCCATACTTCCTTTTCATAATCACTTAAATCATTCTCAATAGCCCACTCAAGGGTGAAATCACCTAAATAACCGAGGGTGACCTTTTCGAGTACCCATGAAGCATCCTGTTCCATCCAGTATGCTTCATCATAGTTTTCTATAATGACAGTACTATCGGCAGATATGGTTTGCTCCTCGCCTGTGGTGGTGGTATAGCAGAGCTGGACTTTGATTTCAGCTGTGTTTTGCATAAAGCGCCCATATTCGAAGTCGTGAAGGAAACTAGGGAGCGGATCATCGGCTGATACTGTTGCATTTAGCACGGCAACATCGCCAAGGTACCATATGAGATAATAATCTATGCCGGGTTGCGCATCTTCAAGAGTAGCTGTGGCGCTAAGCGGGGTGCCAATGGGTAGGATTTCCGAAACTTCCAAGGTGATTGTGGCGTTGAGAAGCCCATAATCGGTAGCGTCCACCACTTTATTGCATTCTATGTTGAATGTAGCGGGATTATAGAATTTTAATAAACCAATGCTGCCTTCTCCGATAATTGTCGATTCGGAACCTTTGATTTCCACTTCGGATACTTTCCCGTCAACAATCAGCTTATTTCCATAGGAAGTTTGTAGCAAATCAAGCTCTGTGACTTGAGCCGATTTGGCAATTTGCACTGTGTTGTTTCGTCCGGAGATGAGAAGAGTTTCAACATTGCCTGAAATGACAATATTGCGATTGCTGCCTGTGACTTCGATATGGTCTATGCCACTGACAGTTATTGTCCCGTTACCTGTGCCGATAACCAGGCATTCTATTGTTGCGCTGCCGGATGCTGGCGAAAGAGTGATGTCTCCTGTTTGGACAGCCAATGTCAAGCGTTTTATATGTGTGCCACCGGAGAAATCGAGTGTTTCGAGGTTGTGGGAACGCAAGGTTACGCTTCCCGCTGTGACATTATCCAAGCTTATATTAGAAGCTGCGCAATCAAACCAGATAGGTTTGTTGTAGCGTGTTTGCGAAAGCTTTGAATCGCCTTGAATCACAGCACTGAATAATACATTACGATCAAGGGAAGCGGGAGTCGCGAATTTTCCGATGATTCGATAGATCATTGTAAGAAAAGAAGCTAAAGAAACCTCTTCGTCAGGGAGAAATTCACCGTTGCTGCCGGATATATAACCTTGGCTGACTAGGCTTGCAAGTGTCGAGCGGTGCTCAGGAGCGATGAGTTCAGAATCTGAGAAGCGATCTAGGACAGATAAATCCGGATCGATTTCGACCAATTGAAATGCTTCAGCAAGTATGGCAAAAGCGCCTTGGCGAGAGATGGGTATGTCATAAAATGCTTCGACACGTGGTGATATCAAACCCATGGAAATTGCTTTTGCCAGATAGTTGTTGCGCTGTTGGTCTCCTGAGACCATATAGCGAGGTAGATCACCGATAGGTTGGGCATTGAATGTACGGGTTAGTATTTCCAATGCTTGCATTGTGGTGATGTTGTCGTCAGGGCGGATATGTCCGTCAATAAGGCCGTCATTTAGTCCTTTTCGCAAAGAGGAGGATGCCCAATGCCCGGTGAAGTCAACATAATCATTGATTGTGGCAAGGGATAGCGCAGATGAAAAAAGCAACATGGCTATTGTTGCGGAGCATATGAGTTTTTTTATGTTTTTCATAGTTTTCACCATTTCCTCCTAGAAATCTCCAAACAATGATATAAAAAAGTCATATTAATGTCAACATGATATTTCATTAGCAAGAATATTTCTGAACCACACGTGATATTTCATTAGCAAGAATATTTTGCGCTGCTCGGTTGCTATTCTCGCTCCCGTGGATAAGAAGCATGTTTCTGTTTAGCAGATCGCATACATGGATGTTGGCGCGTTAGCGAGTTGGAATAGGGCGTGACACTGAGCGACAAGGAACAGCAATGTACCTCTTTTCCATGCACTGCATTAACAAGTTGAGCCAATAGTTGCGCTGCTCATGCCGGGTAGCGCGAAAAGACAATTTCATATGTAAAAAAAATGTGACGAATGAGTAATCGGGAACAAAAGATGCTATACTTTATATTATCATACAGATGCAAAACGTTGCATCAGCTCGGGGGATTTTGGTTGTTTAGGAATTTGCTTCGCAACTTCATGGTGGGTAGATATGGACCGGATCATCTGAATATTGCGATGGTCTTGGCTTCCATCGTCTTCAATTTAGTGCAAGTCGCATTTCGACTCGCAATGCTTTTATATTTGTCTTGGGCGTTTTTAGCATTATCTGTAGTTAGGATGCTCTCTCGCAACATAGATCAGCGACGAACAGAAAACGACAGGTTCATTACTTATTGGTGGCCTGTAAGAACGCAAATAGGGCGTTCATGGGCAAACATCAAACATTGGAAAACGCATAGGTTTATTAAGTGCCTAGGGTGCGGGAATACTTTGCGCGTCCCAAAGGGAAGTGGAAGACTCCAGATTACATGCACAAAATGCGGAGAGAGATTCATTAAAAAAACGTAAAGCAATCGATTGCAGCTTATTGTGAAATAAACATGGGACAGGACACGACAGACCGGCGTAGCGACTAGTGAATCTAGCTAGCTCCGCTTTTTTGCGTTTAGATATGCAATCAGGTTTGCTCAAGAAAAGCGTTTCGTTTCTTCAAGCGTATATCGCTGCCACGGAATGTCAGCAATTGATAATCTCCTTCAATGCGGGACATTATTTGCTCGGAATACCGATGGCGCAACTCGTTGAGCGATAGGTTGGAACTGATGATTGTTTTTTTCCCTGTCATTAAGCGGGAATTGATAATATCGTAAAGCACGCTTATCGTGAATGCAGTCGTCATCTCGGTACCCAAATCGTCCAAAATAAGAAGATCGCAATCAAGATATCTTTTAGTCTCGTTGCGCGCTTCTTCTGTGTCATCGGAGCGGGAAAATCGAACTTCCTCGAATTTTGAGAATATTGTTGAGGACATGTCGTAAACGACAGAATAACCATTATCTGCCACCACATGAGCAATGCAGGCTGAAAGAAAGGTTTTCCCAAGACCTGGATTTCCGTTAAAAAAAAGGTTCACAGATTTTTCGCCAAACTTTCTGGCGTATTCGACGCAAGTGTCATAGATGATTTCCATGCTTTTGCGCGCAGATGGGTCGGCATCGAGCGTCGAAGCATCATCGTAATATGATAAGTCAAAACTATCAAAGGTTTCGTCACCTAGCTTGAAAAGATTGCTTAAGGATTTTTTCTGCTCTTCTTTGTAGAGATTCATTAAGCAAGAGCAGATTTTTGTCCCTGAGTAGCCGGTGTCCCGGCAATCAGGGCATATGTAGTCATCATCCAGATAGTCAACCGGAAACCCTGCTTGCAGCAACTCTCTGCGTCTTTGCTCTTGAAGCAGTATGTTTCTTGAGCGAATTTCAGCGATCTGGCTTTCTCCATCCGGAGTCAGCGCTGCTCTAACCAGGGCCGTCATTGTCGCGCGTATTTCAGAGTCAAGCGCGCGAACCTGCGGTGCGACTGCATAGACTCGCAACACTTTTCGCTCAAACAAGTCTTCAGCCAACTTTCGTTTTTCTTCAAGCGCTGCTTTTGCACGTGCCAGCAGTTTTCCGTCCAGTGCCAAATAATCCACTCCTATACAATAACGCTTCTCCTAAACTGCGCATTTTGAATGCTAGTTTTCTTTTATTTTTTCCAAGAGTTTTTGCATTCTTTCAAGTTCTTCATAGCTGGCTTTACCAAATTTCTCGACAGGCTTTTTTGGGGTGCTGCCTTTTTTTGCTGTTTTTTCAT
>Ga0099364_10014069_pt1 | contig 10684 bp, 12 predicted proteins | sample TergutTh196P3_FD_73070 | JGI IMG/M metagenome (GOLD analysis project Ga0099364, IMG submission 73070) | Microcerotermes parvus P3 segment gut microbial communities from Pointe-Noire, Republic of the Congo - Th196 P3 | ecosystem: Host-associated > Arthropoda: Insects > Digestive system > Gut ...
ATCTATTGAAAACGCTATAGCGTTTTCAATCAGCGGGCGTAGCCCGCTGGCACGCATAGCGTGCAACTCACTATTTAGCAAGGTTAACGCCGCCTGCGGCGGCGCGCGGCATTCGCCGCGAATTAAAAATACTGTAGTATTTCTAATTTAACCGGCTATAAAAACATCCGCAAAGCCATATTGCCGCCGGCTTTGCGGATATTTTTTCTGACCCGTACGGGAATCGAACCCGTGTTACCGGCGTGAGAGGCCGGTGTCTTGACCGCTTGACCAACGGGCCGCCGCTTTTGACACGGACAAATACACCATCGGGGGCTCGAACCCCGGACACCCTGATTAAGAGTCAGGTGCTCTACCAACTGAGCTAATGGTGCAACTAAATCTTCCATATAATAGCACAAATCGCCCCGCAAGTCAATAGCCCTGTGCAATAATATAGTCAGTCAATTTCAAATTTGTGTTATTCCAAAATATCCGAATGTGTCCCTGTTTCGGAGAGGATGAGCGTCAAAACGCCTTTGTCAATCTTGTAAATCAGAACCCAATCTGGCTGGATGTGACAGTTCCGATAACCGCGCTTGTCGCCTTTCAGCGGATGGTCGCGGTATTTAGGCGGCAGAGGGATACCATCCAAAAGCATTCCGACAACCTCTTTAAACACGGCCATATCATACCCGCGCTTTTCAAGAAGCTTCAATTGTTTTTTTATACGGTTCGTGTAGGACGGCGTGTACTTCATATGCCAAGCGACCTCCATAATTCATCCTTAGATGAAAAGGGGCCCACAAGCTCTTCCTCTCCGCTTTCAACGCGGTCGATGAACGCAAGCGTTTCAGCTTTCGGATTATGACCGTACGCCACAACCTCAAAAGGCAGGGCGCGCTGAATTCTGACTTGGTGGAGCATTAGATTAAAAGCATCGCTAAAAGACAGGCCCATTGCGTCAAGAATCCTTCCGGCATGATCCTTAACCTCAGAATCCACGCGGATATTTATCGTAGTGTTCTTTGCCACGGCAATCACTCCTTTAATTCATTTTAACACAAACAGCGCACAACGTCAACAAAAATATGAGAGGTGACCACCATGCCATACATCCATATAAAGACAATCACAAACGCCGCCCCGGCGAAAACCGTCGGGGCGGCGTTTGTTCGTTAATTGGGCTACTTGGATTTGAACCAAGGAATGACGGAGTCAAAGTCCGTTGCCTTACCGCTTGGCGATAGCCCAATGGGCAAGGGTGGATGATGAGATTCGAACCCACGGCCTCCAGAGCCACAATCTGGCGCTCTAACCAACTGAGCTACACCCACCGCATTAAACATACTCATATATTATACATGACCGGGCAATGCGCGTCAAGATATACGGACAAAAATTTATTGTTGGGGGCGGATACAGATTTCGACTAAATGGACCTTTGGGACAGTCCTATAATATAATCATGGAAACGGTGGTATATGTAGATATCTTGCTTGTGACCAACTATGTGATAAATTTACTGCTGGTCATCTCGGCCGCAAAGCTGGCCGGGAGAAAATCCCGGGGACGCAGAATAGTCGCGGCTGCACTGCTGGGAGCAGTCAGCTCGCTGGCTATTTTTTTACCCCTGCATGGATTTTTCCCAATGCTTGCCCTAAGGCTTATAATATCGGCAGGGATTGTGCTGGCGGCATTCAAGTGGGTGTCGGCGGCGGCGTATTTCAGAGAATGGCTGCTCTTCTTCGCGGTTACATTTTGCTTTGGCGGCGCGATGCTCGGCGTCCTGCTGGTGTTCAGGCCGGGCGGTATGGCGTATTATAACGGCGTTGTATATTTCGATATACCGGCTTTCATGCTGATAATCGGATGCACCGCGGCATATTTATTATTTGAGCTATGCCGCCGTTTTGCCAAAAAAAATATACTGCGCGGGAAATATTACCGCGTTACAGTACAGCACAGCGGCGGCGCGGTATCCCTGACCGGGCTGATGGATACCGGCAACAGCCTGTACGAGCCCTTCAGCGGCGCCCCTGTTATCGTCGCCCCGCTGGAGCGCATTTCGCCGGTTTTGCCGCCGGATACAGCCGCAGCGCTGGCGCAGGGCAATTTTACGCGCGGGGAAAGCTGCGGGATGGAGCTGCGCGCTGTCCCATGCGGCCATGTGGGCGGCAATGAAATACTGCCCGCGTTTATCCCCCATAAGCTTGTGCTGACGGGCATAGGGGGCGAAAAACGCTATATAGAGCAGTGCTACATAGCCGTCAGCAACTCCCCCATCGGCGACGATAAATACAGTGTATTACTGCACCCCGGCATGGACGGGCCGCGCCGCCCCCCATCCGTAAACAGTGTAATTGACAATAAACATACGAAAGGATCTGCCAAGCTATGACAAACCTCAAGCAGTATGCCGGAAAACTCATCCGGGAAATCGCCGTCCGTTTTGCCAAAACAAAAATATACTATATCAACGGCCCGGACACGCTCCCCCCGCCATTGACAAGGGAGCAGGAGCAGCTGACCTTCCGGCGCCTTGAGGAAAATGACGAAAGCGCCAAGCAGGAGCTGATTATACACAACCTGCGCCTTGTTGTTTACATAGCACGCAAATTCGAGTCCTCCGGCGTCGGGATGGAGGATCTGATATCTATCGGCACGATAGGCCTAATCAAAGCCGTAAACACCTTCTGCCCGGCAAGGGGGATAAAGCTGGCGACCTATGCCTCCCGCTGTATCGAAAACGAAATCCTCATGTTTATGCGTAAATGCCAGTCACAGAAGAATGAAATATCCATTGACGAGCCGCTGAACATAGACTGGGACGGGAACGAGCTTTTGCTCTCCGATATCCTCGGCACAGACCCCGATGCGATCAACCGCCCGATTGAACAGGCAATAGAGCGCAGTATACTGCTGGAAACCGTTGACAGGCTCGGGGAGCGCGAGCGCCAAATCATGCGGCTGCGTTTCGGGCTGGGGGACGGCGAGGAAAAAACGCAAAAAGAGGTAGCCGACATCATCGGGATATCGCAGTCGTATATATCGCGGCTCGAAAAAAGGATTGTTAAGCGCCTGAAAAAAGAACTGGAAAGGATCGGCTGACTACTTAAACACATACGCCGTCCTTGATATATACGCGTCCCCCGCCTTATAAATCGGCGACTGTACCCACGGCATCTGCGCCGCGTTTGGGAAGGTCTGTGTTTCCAGGCAGAACCCCTGGTGGTTGCCGTAGGAAGCCCCGCCCTTTCCCCTGCTTGGCATGTTCATGCCGTTGGATGTGTAAAGCTGAACGCCGGGGAGGTCTGTCCATGTCTCCATAACGCGCCCGCTGACCGGGTCGGACGCGGTAGCGATTTTTCTGTAGCCGGAGCCGTTCAGGACGATATTGTGGTCATAACCGCCGAACATCTTAACCTGCTCGAAATCAGCATCAATATCCTGCCCGATCGGCTTTGCCTTGCGGAAATCGAACGGCGTACCCTCAACAAACCTAATCTCGCCGGTCGGGATGCTGTCTGCGCCGTTGGGCGTATAGAAATCCGCGTCAATTTCCAACAGCTGGCCGTGCATATTTCCGCTGTCATACCCGGCAAGGTTGAAGTAGCTGTGATTGGTCAGGTTAATCACGGTGTCTTGGTCGCAGACGGCGTGGTAGTCAAGGATTATCGCGTTATCATCTGTGAGCGTATAGGTGAAGGTTACATCTAAATTCCCCGGGAAGCCGTCGGACAAATCGGCGACGACGCGGCGCAGTTTTACGGAGCTGCTGCCGTTACTGTCCTGTATTCCCGCTTCTTCAAATGCCATAACCGCCATACCCCTGTTGTTGGAGTGCAGGTTGTTCTCGCCGTTGTTTTTGTCGAGCAGGACTGTCTTGCCGCCGACCTCGACCTTCGCGCCTTTTATCCGATTGGCGTTGCGCCCGATTATAACCCCCATGCCGAAGCTTGATTTTTCCATATCGGGGCTTAGCACAACATCGGCTATATTGCCGTTTTTATCCGGCACAAACAAAGCCTGCAGGTTACAGCCGATATTTGTGACGAGCGCCTTCATGCCGTTCTTGTTCTCCAGGGTATAGAGCAGGATATCCTCGCCGGATTGCAGCTTGCCGTACTTTTCGCTTTTTACCATAATCGCACATCCCTTTCTGTTATGCTGCCTTCTGTTATGCAGCCTTTTTAATGAGATCTGTATTTATGACCGTTTCCGGGTTTACCCATACATTGTTTACCGACATCGCGAAGTGCAGGTGCGGCCCCGTAGAAAATCCCGTGGAGCCCATTTTTCCGATGCTCTGCCCCATCTTCACCGTGCCGCCCGTTTCCACGCTGACGGAGTTCATATGGTAGTACCAGCTTTTCAGCCCAAGCCCATGCTCGATTATTATCGTGTATCCCGTAAGCTGTAAATATCCCGCGTAAAGCACACGCCCATTCGCCGCGGCTTTTATATCGGTACCGGCAGAGTTTGCGATGTCAATACCGCCGTGCCGTGTGGATGTCGGGCTGTTGTTTACATAGCGTATCATTCCAAACTCCGTGGATACCACGCCCGGTGCCGGCCATACAAACCCGTCCCAGTACGCGCGGCTGTCCGTAACCCTGCGCAGGGGCGCGGCAACACGTTCATACTCAGCATTCGCGGCGGTGCTGTTCACTGTGGAGTTAGCGGTGGATTGGCTGATCGTCATGTTTTGGATCTGGAAGTTTTTGCCGCGCACGGCGATATCCCATCTTACGCTCTCGCCTTTGCAATTTAAGCTGATAAAATATGTTCCCGCCGATGTAAAATAGCTCACCGGCATCAGCGCGATTTTCCCGCCTTCGCCATCACTGAAAAACTGCGGCGTAAAGTTTATGTTGCCGGAAAATGTTACTATGTCCCCCGGCGCGGCGTTGTGTACGCGCAAAACCATAAGCTCCCCGGGATAAGTCGCGGAGCCTTCTATGGAAAACCGCGCTTTGCTTACAGCGCCGCTGTCCGGGTCGGTTTCGAACACATATGTAATCACGCCGCGGTAGTAGTCATGGCGAAAGCGTGCCTGCGCCTCGACGCGGTAGGTTTTCTTCTCCGCGCGCGCAAACCGCCCCGCCATCTCCCATGTGCCGGAAAAAACCTCCCTGCCGTTATCGAAAACTTTTACCGCGACAGACTGCGGCTGTACCGAAAATTCCGGCGCGGGCCACGAGTCCCGCACGCCTACGATATTCAGTAAATCAAGTTGGACCTGCCCCCCGGGCCTGATAAACCTGCCGTCCAGCCTTTTGTAGGCGTAATTGCCCGCATCCTTCCAAATTTCGGTCCCGTTCAGCGTCAGGGCAGGCACGGCGCGGTATGGGTACAGCTTGTCGCGGAAGCCCCCCATGAGCCTGTTAAACTCAGAAGCGTCCAGCTTCAGCGTTGTTTGCCCCCTGCTCGCGTACAGGCCGTTTTCATCGTTTAGCAGCCTGTATGACGTTATCCCCCCGCCCCAAGAAAGCAGCGTCATGTCCGCCGCATGGACAGGGTTTTCGGGCGCGGGGACGGGGCGGGACGCGCCCTTCAGCAGCCCCGCCATGATTTCCACCGCGCGCTCATTGCTTGTAGAAACACTGCCGATACCGTCTTCCCTCCCTGCGATGGAAAACCCCGCTATTTCGCCAACGCTAAAGCCGGATACCGACGCGTAGACAGGCATGGGAAAAATCAGCAAAGACAAAACAGCGCACAGTGCCGTAATTGCCGCCGCGCAAATTCTGATGCCTTGGAATTTCTTAATCAATGCCGCGCCCCCCATTTTCTATCTGGTAAGGAACTGATATGTAACGGAGCCGCCGTATAGGTCATGGCTGAATTCTACCGTTACCTCTACCAAATATCTGCCGGGGCTGCGCCGCATGAACTCCCCCGCTTGATTCCAAGAGCCGGTAAAAACCACCTGCGATTCGCTGATTATACGGACATTAGCAGACGATGGGCTTGCCGCCGAACCCGTGAACGCAAGCGACGGCCAAGGCTTAGAAGCATCTAAAGCATCCGGCCTGTCAGGCTGCCTAAAGCCCGGCGTATAAAGCCTGCCGTCAAGCTTTTTGAAGTGGTAGGTCGCTTGCGTGATGACGGTATGCACAGCTTCATCCCCCGCGCCTTTCAGCGTCAAGAAAGGCATGGGGCGGTATATGTAGAACTTGCTGAAGCCGCCCATGAGCCTTTCAAACGCCGCGGCGTCAATCCTAAAGAACCGTGGGCCTTCCTCGGCGTACATATTGCCCTTGCCGTCATTGTGTATACGGTAAACAATCGTATTCCCGCTGGGCAGCTCCAAAGTAAGATTTGCGACAAAATTAGTGTTTTCCGGCCGCGTACCCGGGTCGGCCGCGGTGTTCAGCAGGTTTTCCACCATGGCGACAGCGGTTTTGTTTTGCGTGGACACCCGCCTTGTCATCGCCTCATTGCCCGCAATTGTTATCCCCGCAAGCTCCGGCACGTTAAACCCCGCCGCCAATGCTGGTATTGGCAGCATGGCAATAACCAGCGCCGCCGCAAGAAAAATTATAAACTTCCTTTTCATTAAGGGGCCCCCTTTATTTTTTAGCCGATATCGTAGAACACGCGCGCGATCGGCGAATCCCCGGACAGGATCAGCGTAGTGTCCCCGCCCTGCAGCGCTTTCCTCGAAGCGTCCAGCGCACGTACAAAGGCATAGAAATCAGCCCTTTCGGGATCGTTATAGGCTTCGGATAAAATCTCCATGTAGCGGCGCTCACCGTCCGCTATTGTCCTTGCGGCAATCGCCTCCGCACGGGACAGCATGATTGAAACCTGCATATCCGTGTTATTGTGGATCATCCTTGCCTCCTCCGCGCCCTCGGCGTGGTAGGTTGCCGCGATGTTGTTGCGCTCCGAGATCATGCGGTCATATACGGCTTGCTTATTTGCGTCGGGCAAGTCCAGATGCTTGGTTTCGATCGCGATGAGCGCGATGCCGAACTGGTCCAGGCTCCCGCCGATATTGTCCATGATCCTCAGCGCGAGGGTATCGCGCCCGCTGATAATCTCCGACTGCGGGAGCAGGCTTATGACGTTTTGCATGGAGTTGTAGGAAATTGTTTCGATGTGCATCTCGGCGGCGGCGACTACGCCGTTGACCGATTGGATAAACTTAGTGGGGTCCGTTACCTTCCAGAGGATAAAACTGTCGACGACCATGCTCCTTTTGTCCTGCGTGATAACGTCGGATACCGGTATGTCATATTTCTTCACGCGCTTGGTCACAGAGCGGCTTGTCTGGATAAAAGGCAGCTTGAAGGAAATGCCCGGCTCATGCGTTACCTGCCTGATTTCGCCGAACTGCTGGATGACCATGTACTCGTCCGCCCGTGTCAGCACAATGCACTGCCCCGCTAAAATCAGCACGGCAATCAGTACCGCAACCGCCGCAAACCCGCGCTTTAAAGCTTTAACCATAATCGCCGTGCCTTCGCTGTAATCCTGCGGCCCCCCGGGCCCCTGCGGCTCGCCCTGGCTATATGGCGGGCGCTTGTTTTTATCACTGCCGCCCAACCCCAAAAAATCTAAAAAATCATTCACCTGCGGCACCCTCCGTCCCTGTAATATTACTTCTCGGCAGTGATGACGCCGCCGCGCCCATGTCCTGGTCCGAGAAAGCGTCCAGCGGCAGTATCCTTGTAGTCTGCCCGTCCCCGCTGTCGATGACAATTTTCAGCCCCGGCAAAATATCCTCCATCGCTTCGTAGAACATACGCTGCCTTGTCATCCGCGGGTGCTTTAGGTATTCCTCGAACATTGCGTTGAATACGGCAACCTGGCCGATCGCCTCGTTTATGCGTGCCTCGCGCTGGGATTCCGCTGTTTTTTCAATCGCGTTCACCTGCGCGCGGGCGGCGGGTATCTGCTCGTTTTCATATTTGCGGGCAGTGTTTATGGCGGTTTCTTTATCTTGCCGCGCATTCTCAACATTTTTGAAAGCTTCTGTTACTTCTGCTGTAGGCGGCACGGAATCCTGTATTGTGATGTTGACAAGCTGCAGGCCGATATCCTCGGCGACAAGCCGTCGGGAGAGCTTTTCGCGTATTTCCGCCTGGATCTCGTTTTTGCCTGTAGTGATTACCACATCCACCTCATGCAGCCCGATGGTGTCGCGGATATAGCTGAGCGCCATGTTACGCAGTATTGCCACAGGGTCGTCGGTAGCAAACAGAAATTTATCCGGGTGGGAAACCCTGTACTGCAAATAGAAATCCACGTTGACGATGTTGTAGTCCGACGTTATCATCATGGATTCCTGGGAAATTGCCGCGTAACCTCCCCCCGTACTCTGATAGCCGATGGAAAGCCCCATTATTTCCATGGAAACGATATGCGCCTGCTGAATGAACGGGATCTTCATGTGCAGCCCGGGCGTGTCAACGACGTGCGGCCTGCCCAGCGTCATGACGACTGCCTGCTCCTGCGCCGCGATTGTGTAGATTGAATTTGCGGCAAGGATGATCACAGCCAGCACTATAACCGACATAATGATGCCCCTTAGTGTCCGTTTTGCTTGTTTTGCGGTCATTTTTTTCTCCTTTACCTATTTTATTAAGATTTTTCAATTATATCTTTAAAGAAATCGTTCCAATACGCAATGATAATGCCCCTGTTGTCTTTGATAAACCGCAGCAGCTTACGCATCTCCCTGTCGCTGACATCCGGTGAGTGAAAGGCTACCGACACATCATTTTCCCCTACCCAAACCTTAGAAAGCTTTGTGCGTGAGTGCCCTTTGCTAAAATGGATATGCACCGGCTCCAGTGATTTTCCCGACATTTCGCTTGCAAAAAAGAAAAAATAATAGCCCAGATACGAGAACGGCAGGTTAGGCATTCGCAGCCCCGCCTTTCTCGGAATACTCCCATATCGCGAGTAGATTCTTTTTTACAAATTCTGTAAATTTCTGTACTTCTGTATCGGGGAAACCCTCCCGTTTTTCCAGCGTACAATCCGGGAGCTTATATGTCAGCGTATCCAGCCCCCTGTCCCCCAGGCGCTCAACATACACCATCACATATTCAAGGAGGTTTTCCTCCCTGCGTGCGGAGTGGGCAATTTCCGCGCCGTAGATTTCGCAATAAGGGTACATATCCGACCCCTCCCCATAAATATTCATCACCACAACCCCTTAACTTAATACAGCCTATCCACATATTTATCCAAAAAAGCGCTGTTCTTGTCCGATGTATAGGGGCTTTTGATCTCGCTGAGTTTATCTAAATTCAGCCGCCTGTACAGTATATCCGGCGCGTACCTGCCCGAGCTTTGCTCCAATATGCCGTTTTTGCCCCTGACGATTTCATTGGGCGCGTAGATCGCGCAAGGCCCCTGAAGCGGGAACCCCAGGCCCGTATCCCCCACCGCCGCGCTCCTCACGCCGTAGAATTTGTTTTCCTGTACACGCAGGTTAAGGCCGTCCGCCGCGTCCGCCGGTGTGTATTCCCTGCGCAGCCATGTTGGGTTGAGCAAAATGCCCGCGCCGAGGGATTTCGCGATCCTGCCTACCTCATAATACCCGACATCCTCACCAATTGCAATGGCGACTGTCCCCATCGGGGTATCGAATGCCTTAACCTCGGCGCCTTCGTTTACACTAAGCCCCTGTTCCGCGGTATTAAGGCTGACCTTGTCCTGGAAGCCCGCAAGCTGGCCGTCGTCCGCGAAGAGGAACGCGCGGTGCCTCAGTTCCTCATCCTCGTAACAATACGACGTCCCCGCCATGATATAGACACGGTGCTTTGCCGCGAGCATGGACATGGTGTAATAGAAGACCTCGTAGACAAATTCCGCGACAAGCGCCAAGCTGGCATTCGCAGACTTAAAATCCGGCAGGCCGCTGTAGGGGTCCGGGCGTATTTTTTCGATGCCCGCTTCGTACTGCGGCATGAAGGTAAACGGCAGCAGCCCCGCAAACGCGGGGAATACAATCAGCTGCGCCCTGCGGTTTACCGCGTCTTCTATGTACAAATTCATATCGACGATGTATTCCGCCACGGATTCATAACGCTTCAGTAAAAGCTGGACCGCCGCCACGCCCACGGAGTCGCTTGTGACAATATCTAAATTCCCGGACGGCGCGATGTTCAGCCGCCCGACCAGCCCCTCTATTTCCTTGGGGGACACTTTTACCGAAAGCATCCTCGCAAGGCTCGACATTTTAAACGGATGCACAGCGCGCCCCCCCTGTGATTTATACCATCCACAGTAATTATACTATAATGCGCCATCTCAATGCAAATAGAAAATAGAAATTAGGAATTAGAAATTAGTAAGGGAAGAAGCGATAAGTTTTGTCCCAAGAAAAAGTGCAGACTACAAAGGCAAGTATGTACATAACGAAAGCAAGGAGCGACGCCCGGAAGCGCCCGCGCACGTAATAACAGCGGAAAAAGTCTTTGATATCTTTTATTCCTAATACCTTTTTTCGCGTTCGAACCCTGGAGCCCGGCTCGGCTGGGTGATTGGGTGGATTATAGAACAAAGCTTTTGACGTGCGCGATGAAAGGCACTAATCTATGCGATTTGTCGAAATGGGGGTTCGGGGTCTCCCCGGCGCGCTTTGGTTACTTTGCCGCGTTGCAAAGTAACAGCCCCCGCGGCTTGAGCGGTGAAAAATAACCGAAGATGAAATCGTGTTAAAAACCACCCCCGCGGTTCGCCC
>Ga0099364_10014070_pt1 | contig 10684 bp, 12 predicted proteins | sample TergutTh196P3_FD_73070 | JGI IMG/M metagenome (GOLD analysis project Ga0099364, IMG submission 73070) | Microcerotermes parvus P3 segment gut microbial communities from Pointe-Noire, Republic of the Congo - Th196 P3 | ecosystem: Host-associated > Arthropoda: Insects > Digestive system > Gut ...
GGCAAGCCTGGGCAAGCGTCCGGCGCTGGTCATTACAGACAGCCAGGTTTTTGCCGAAGTTTCCGCTGCGGTACCGCCGCAGATACCCCTTACTTCGTTTTCGATTTTGTTTGCCCGTTACAAAGACTCGCTGGAAAGTTCTGTCCTTGGTATTGCCGCTCTGGACAGCCTGCAAGATGGCGACAAAATTTTAATCTGTGAAGGCTGCACCCATCATCGCCAGTGCGATGACATCGGTACTGTAAAAATCCCACGTATGATAAAAAACTACACTAAAAAAGAGCCTGAGTTCTCTTTCCGCTCTGGCGGCGATTTTTCCGACGACCTTTCCCCGTACAAAATGGTCATACACTGCGGAGCCTGTATGCTAAATGATCGGGAAATGCAGTACCGCCGCCGCTGTGCTGATGATCAGAACATTCCTTTTACCAATTATGGTATATGCATTGCCCATATTCAGGGGATACTGGAGCGGAGTATTGCGATATTTGATTTAAAATTATAGACTTGAATAAAATATGAACGAAAATTTTATTCACCGTGAATACATTGAAGGTTTGCTGGAAGATGCAAAAAAAGCGGATGACGCTTTCATTAGCCGCTCACTGGACAAGGCGGAACGTTTTGATTCTCTTACTCACCGCGAGATTGCCGCGTTGCTGGTAAATGACAATCCCGAACACCTTAAGCGGATATTTAGCGTTGCCGGGGAAATTAAGCGGCGTATCTACGGCAGCCGCATTGTGATGTTTGCCCCATTGTATGTCAGCGATTACTGCGTAAACCGCTGCGCCTATTGCAGCTTTAATTGTGGACATGATTTTAACCGCCGCAAGCTTACAATGGACGAACTACGGGAAGAAGTGAAGATACTCGAAAGGATGGGACATAAGCGGCTTGCTTTGGAAGCCGGCGAGCATCAAGGCGAATGTCCTATGGATTATATTCTTGACTGCATTAAAACCATTTATGCAATGAAATTTGAAAACGGCGAAATCCGCCGCGTCAACGTAAACATCGCGGCGACTACTACCGAAGATTACCGCAAGCTCAAGAAAGCCGGCATCGGCACTTACATTCTTTTTCAGGAAACTTACCGCGAGCCAAGCTATGACCATGTCCACCTTGCCGGGCCGAAAAAAGACTTTGTTTGGCACCTGAACGCTTTTGACCGCGCCCAGGAAGCGGGGATAGATGATGTCGGCGGCGGCGTTCTGTTCGGTTTGGCCGATCCATATTTTGATGTTTTGGGTCTGATGATACACAATGAACATTTGGAGAAAAAATATGGCGTTGGTTTTCACACAATTTCCGTTCCCCGACTCTGTCCGGCTACAGGGATGGACATTGCCGATTTTCCCAATCTTGTAGAAGATGAAACTTTCGCAAAAATTGTCGCTGTTATCCGAATTGCCGTTCCCTTTACCGGAATGATTCTTTCTACCAGAGAAAACCATGAAATGAGAAAAAAACTGCTGCGTCTGGGAATATCACAGATCAGCGCCGGTTCCAGCACTGTGGTTGGCGGCTATGCACAAACCGCAGCATTGCAGATACAATCAACTTTAAGTCCGCCAACCGAAGATATACATATCAAGCATGAACGAAACGAGACGCTAAACCCGCAATTTCTGGTAAACGATGACAGAAGCGCCCTTTCAATTATTTGTGAGTTGATGGATGACGGTTACATACCCAGCTTTTGCACTGCCTGCTATCGCGGCGGCAGAACCGGCGACCGTTTTATGTCGCTGGCAAAGTCGGGACAAATTGGAAATGTCTGCCATCCAAATGCCTTGATGACTCTGGCTGAATATTCAATGGATTACGGTGATGATTCATTCAGGAAAAAATCCGCCGCGATTATCGAAAAAGAAATCCTTCGCATTACCAATGATGATATAAGGCAAAAAACAATTGAGAATATCGAAAGTATCCGTTGCGGCGCCGGACGTGATTTTTTTGTGTAAAATAGGATGAAGAAGTGGGTAGTGGATAGAGAAGAAAAGTCCAAACTAATCACTACTCACTAACCACTAATCTAATTACTTTGCGTTATTCCAAACAGATACGGTTATTCGTCCCAATTAGCTGCATTGTTGTTGTCTAAATTCAAGCTTGGGCCTGCAGTGGTTTCTTTGCGTCTGGTAGCCGAAAAGTATACCGCATGACCCCTACGGGCTAAGACTCCTTCATTGTCTCTTACCACATTGCCGCTTGTGGTAGAGCTATACCCTGTAATAGTTCCGCCGGTCTTGATAAATCTAGCTGCATGCACATACACCCCGCCGCCATACTCTCTTGCTGTATTACCTGTGATAGTTCCGCCGCGCATATTGAAGGTTCCAGAATACGTATACACCCCGCCGCCATAACCGGTACTACTATTACCAGAGATAGTACCGTTATTCATGGTAAATGTTCCGTTCACATACACTCCACCTCCATAACCACCACTAACATTATTACCGGAGATTGTGCCGTCGTTCATAGTAAAAGTTCCACTCACATACACCCCACGCGCATTGCCAGAGATAGTACCGCCGTTCATTGTAAAAGTTCCACCATTCAAATACACGCCAGTGGTCCAATTGCCTGTAATAGTTGCTCCCGTATTCATTCTGAATATTCCACCATTAACATTAACCATGTAACCGGTGTTTTGACTGTGTCCTCTAAGGGTAATGTTATTGCCCAGAATAAAAGTTACATTGGAATTCACCGTAAACATAGTGCCATTTTGTGAAAGACGAATTGTCCTATTCCCTCCAACGCCTCTAAGGTGTACGGTAACATTGATCGCGCCGGTGTACCCAAGCGTACGGGAACCTATTGTTTCGTCGGCATCTATATTAACATAATAAATTCCGTGGCTTTCTGCGCTTCTTTGCAGCCAGTTCAGTTTATCGGCAAGGCCCTCGCCGGGAACGGTTACGCCTTCTTCCCATCTTGCGTAAATAGTGGTGTTTGCCGTAAATACCGTATTTGCAGTTACTTCCGTTCCGCCTGTTGTTTCTGTCCACCAGCCGTTAAAAGTATGTCCGCTTCTTGTCGGCGTTGGCAAAGATTCCAGCCTTCTGCCTGCAATTGTATTGCTGCCTGACGGAGAAACTGATCCGCCGTTTGCGTTAAATGTTATTATATAGGTTGGCTCTTCTTCACATGCAATCATTGTAAATACCAATACCGCCGCAAGAGCGATAATCCATGAAACCTTGCTAAAGTTCTTTTTCATAAGAAACTCCCTTATATTGGTTTTTATACCCAAAACAGCCGTTTTTGGGTAAACAATAACGTAAAGTTATTTAATTAAATATTATATATCTTTCCGTTACTAGTGTCAATATCAATCTGTCTAATAAATTATTAAATATATAACACAGAGTTTATTATGGTTAGATTACGAACAATTCTTGCTGAGAATTTAAGGGCATATCGAAAAGAAAAGGGTATTTCTCAATTTAAACTGGCAGATATGATAGATTCCGCCCCCAATTATATAGCTATGATCGAAGCGGAAAAACGATTCCCCACAGACACTATGCTTGAAAAATTAGCAGTTGCTTTAAATAAGGAACCTTACGAGCTATTTTCGATTACCCCAATAAAAAAACAATGGAAAAAAACAGTATTAGCAGAACTCGCAGCCTTTCTAACCCAAAAACTGAATGATAGTTAAAGCCTCCGCTGATCCCCGATCCCTGGTTATTTATCTGCGCTCTAAACGGCAACAAGATTAGCACGTTGTCTTTTTTCGGGTTCAAGGGTTCGGCTTGTATTACTTTTTTTTTCAAGGCACATTTCGTCATACTCACGCATCCTTGCATCAGAAATCGCGCCTATTTCAAATTTATCAATTGCGCTCTGATGTATCACTTCTAAAATGTCACTTTTGTATTTCATTTTTATCCTCCAAAGGAATCTCAATTAAGGTTCCGCGCTTTAACCAAGCGTTTATTTGAGCATCAGTCAAGGCAAAATCTTCCTTGGCATCAATCTTGAAAGCCTTTAACTCTTTCTCACTTATATTTCCTCTAACAGATTTAGGAAAACCATAAACAAAGAATGTGCGAAATTCATTCCTAAAATACACAATAAGCCGATGACCGCCGGATTTTCCTTCTCCTGCCCGCGCCAACCGTACCTTGTATACATCGCCGCCCAAATTAGCATCAGCTTGATCCTTCTCAAGTTGATTGATAATCTCCAGCAACTCAGCATCCGAAACATCTTCTTTTTTTGCAAATCTGCTAAACGCTGTATATTTGAAAACTCTCACTAAAAAACAATAGTATAAATCAAAGCAAAAATCAAGAGCGCAAGTCTTTGTGTCTACATCATCCAAAAATCCCAAACTTAGCGATGGTTTTGAGCTTATTATTCATTGCTTTCACAAGCATTTTTTCCATATGCAAAAGCGTAGAATATTCTTCAAGCATTGCTTTGTAACTATGTCCATTACTTGCAGGGAGAAGGTAAAAAGTATACTAGCAAATGAAGAGAGTCAACGAATTACGCGAATTCTGTTAACTCCCCTACTCCCCACTTCCCTCCATTTTATGTAGAATAAAGCAATGCTGCTAAAATATACTCGTGCGGGGCTTCTTATTATTTCTCCTGAGGATGACTGCCATAATATAGTAGATGCCATGCTTGGAACGGGTTATAACGAGGAATTTTGCATAGCTGCGAGCTTTGAACCTGAATTTACAGCAAGGCTTATGGATGCCGGCTTTTTGGTTATGTCGGCGGATTTTAGTCTTGGAGATGAGATAGAACCCTATTATATCTCGCTTCCAAAACTGCACCTTGAGCGTTCCGCCTTATTCTTTGACAGTCTGCACATTAAAAAATCAATCCGGCGGGTTTTGGACAGGTATGAACTCCTCCCTGATGTGGATTTTAATCGAATTGTAGACCGGTGTATAGAAAAGCACGGTGCGGACTGGCTTACTCCTCCATTGGTTGACAGTATAAAAGAGATACGGCTTACCAGGCCTACAAATAATGCATATCCATCCTCTTTTGCGCTTTACAGGGATGGGAAATTGGTTGCCGGAGAATTTGGCGTTATATGCGGAAGAGTCTACACCAGCTATTCGGGCTTCTATGATGAACGCAATGCCGGCACAGTACAAATAATCCTTATGGCAAAATACCTTGAAAAACAAGGTTTTTCTTTTCTTGATCTGGGAATGCCCATGAAATATAAAACCACTCTGGGCGCGGAAGACATCAGCCCTGAATCATTTGTAGCCCTATTCCGCGCAGCGCAATTATAATGGAGTTATTTCTTGCGATATTTACTCACAAAAATCTTTTCTGCTTCTTGCGGGAAAAAGCGCCCTCACTTTTAAAAAAAATTCAAAAAAAATCACGAATTTCTGATTTTCGATAAAGCAACACGCACGGCCGTGCCATATATATGCAGGAGGTATTTTATGAAAAAATACTTATTTTTCTTGGGAGCCTGTATTGTCACAAGCATTGCTTTTATGGCGCTTGTACTTGGCTCATGTTCAACAGAAGAAGGGGCTAATGGGATACTGTTCTGGTCAAACAGTTCTCAAGCGCCGGTCTTTCTGGGCTGCAAGGCGGTTGCTGAAGACGAAATAGAATTTACGTTTTCAAAGCCGGTCAAGGTTAAATCTATCAATTTTAACCCCGAACTTGCAATTGTTTCATCAGATACTGCGGATCATGATGACAGAATCGTAAGAGTAAAGCTGGAAGAAAAACTTCCGCCCGGTATACTTCTTACGGCGGATATTTTGGCGGAGGATGACAAAAGAAACACAATCAATGTATTGGTTCCTTTTCGATCCAGAAACAATCGTATGCCAAAATTGGAAATTAATGAATTTCGCACGGAGTATTCAAGATCAGTTAGCGCCGCCCGTACCACGTACAGAGTGGAATTTGCCGAGCTAAAAATCAAGACTGCCGGTAATTTTGGCGGAATGCGCGTTGTCATGGCGGGAGGCAGCCAAAAACCGACTGTCTACACTTTTGCTCCCGTGGAAGTAAGAGCGGGAGACTATGTAGCTCTTCATTTTAGGAAGATGGAAGATGCCTGTAAAGATGAATATGGAAGACTTGATGAATCCGGCGGCACGGAAGCAGTGCCTACGGCGCGGGAATTCTGGATTCCGGGAACAGATAAACTGATTAACAAGACCGGGTTTATCTATGTGCTGGATCAGGATGATGAAGTGCTTTCTGCAGTTATGTTTTCAGAGACTCCGGATGTCTTGTGGAAAAAAGACTATCTGGCGGAAGCTGCAGAGTTCCTGCACCAAAAGGGAGCATGGACAAACGCAAGCGGAGGAATCTGCAGCCCGGCGGACTCAATTATCACTATAGGAACTACAGCTACCCGTACAATCTGCCGCGATGAAACAAAACCAAATACCAATACTGCGGCGGATTGGTATATTACAGTGACAAGCGGTCAGACTCCGGGACGGACAAATAATACCGGCAGATATGCGCCTTAATTATGCGTAATGTTAAATTAAGTTTTTAAACAAGGCAATTATATCATTTTTAGGAGCGGCACCGGATTTTTTATTTACCGGCGCTCCGTCTTTGTAAAGGATCAGTGTGGGTATCGATGTGATCCCATGCTGTTCCGCAAGGGCGGCATCTTCGTCCACATTAATCTTGCCGACTTTAACCTTGCCGCTGTATTCCCCTGCGATTTCGTCTATTACAGGCCCAACCATCTTGCATGGCCCGCACCAAGGCGCCCAAAAGTCAAGTAATACCGGAACCGACGACTGTAACACCTCAGACTCAAAATTATCGTTTGTGATTATTAAGCTGCTCATTTTTCCTCCCAAGATTAGTATTACCTGTTTTTGGGAAAATTACAAGCGGGTATTTTGGACGGTTACTTTGGGGGTACGGCTTCCCATGAGGTATAGCACGGTAATGCGGAGATAACACACAACAACTCCGCGGCACCCTTTCCCCTTCTCGCTACCCCCTACCCACTAACCACTACTCAATGTTATACTGTTCAAGAGAAGTCTGTCTGCAAAACAACTGATTTTGCGGACAAATACTAAGAATACAAAGGAGAGAAAATGGACATTAACACAAAGAAATCGCTTATCGAAGCCAATTGGCGGCTGGAAGATATAAACGAGGTGCCATTCGTTATCGAAGTTGGCCCTATGCATATGGCAACAAAAAAGTATTACAACAATCCGGATGCGGAAATTGAATGGGCGGAGGGACATTCCCGCTTGCGTGAAGGCATTTACGATTATGGCTTTCCAAACATCAAGCCAAACCAGGGTATCAATATAATCGCTGGAGCGTTTGGCTGTGAATGTAAACCCAATGATGAAGCCGACCCTTGGGTTGAGCCGCTCATTCGTGAAGAAAATGTAGAGGATGTTTTTGATCTTAAAGTACCGGATCCCGTTAACAATCCGTATTTTGAACAGGCGTGGAAACATGTAGAAGCATTGCAGGCAAAATCAAAAATCCCCCTGCGTGTTATCAATGTTCCGTCTCCTCTTGTAACAGCCTCTCTTATTTGGGAGTATACCGGTTTTATAGAAGCGACCTTAGTCTACCCCGACGAAGTTCACGCGCTTATGGAAAAAATCACAGAAGCAACAATCGGCTACATAAAGGAAATGTTCAAGCGTATTTCTAACTTGTACGGTATCAGCCACGAATTTTGGTATGTGCCAAAAGAAATGGGGATTCGTGTCAGTGACGATACGGCGGCGCTTTTATCACCCGGCTTGTACCGTGAGTTTGGCGTTAAATACAACGCGATGATTGCAAAAGAATTTGGCGGCATTGTTGTTCATTCCTGCGGAGATGTTTCCAATGTTGCCGCCGCAATGATGGAAATCCCCGGTTTGCGCGGGCTTGATTTTACAATCCCTCAGGTGCAGGACTGGGCAAAAGTTCGAGATGCTGCTGCGGGAAAGACAGCTTTATGTCTTCGTCATTTTTATTGGGATCATATTGATGATGCCGGTGCAGATTTGGCGGAATATTCCAAAAAACTTTTGGATTTTTTTGGACGCAAGGGGCTATTTATTCAGACATCGACTCCCACACAGGAAGAAGCCATAGCGTTAGGTGAAAAATTACATAAGATACTGTCGATATAGGAATTTATAAAGAGAAAGTAATGTTTACAAAAGAGCGGCCTGACGGAACTTATATTCGCGACTTGCCTGTTTATACGCAGATTGTTCCCTATATTGTCCCCTCAAGGACTGATACGTGTGTTATTTATGAGCAGGAATTTGATGTTACAAAGACTTTGGAATTTGCGCAGGAAAGACAATTAACGCTTGCTCAGGTTTTTATTTTTGCGGCAATAAGGGCAATAGCGTTAATGCCAAAGGTAAACCGGTTTGTGTCGGGTCACAGACATTATCAGCGTAACCGCCTTTCTTTTACCTTTGCGGCAAAAAGTGATTCAAACGCCGATAAAGAACCTGTTGATGTTACCATGTCGTTTTCCCCTCGTTCAACGTTAAAGGGTTTCCGAAATAAAATTCAAGCGCATGTTGCATCATTGGAAAAAAAACCGAGTCCCTATAAAGAAAAATTATTATTTATTTTTAACAAGCTGCCGCGTTTTTTGATTAAAATAATAATCTGGGGATTAAAAATCCTTGATTATCATAATGCTCTTCCGGCATCGCTCATTAATATCATACCTTTTTACAGCACTATGATTTTAACCGATGCAGGCAATATGGATTTTGATGCGGTAATTTATCGCAATTATAAAGTTGGCACCTGCGGAATTTTCTGCACTATTGGGAAAATAAAAAAAGAAGATTCCGGCGATAAGGCAAAAGTTATGTTTGTTTATGATGACAGAATAACAGACCCTCTTTACTTTGTAAGCACAATAGACATTCTGCGTGATCTTATAGAAAACCCGGAAAAACTTGACGAACCGTTTGAAATGACAACGGAACAGTTTGTAAGACTTGGTCTTGCAGAAAAAGAATTAAATGATGTATGAGCCGGCCATTATTTCTCTAAACGATGCGGCTATTTCTTCCGGTGATTTTCCCTCAACATAGATAGAGAAACTTGCAATTTGTTGATAAGCCGCACAGCGGCGTTCGTGAAGGCTGCTATGATTCTCCTGCGGGTTTTCGGTTCTCAGGAATGGGGGGAGGTCTCCTTCGGCAGTTATGCGCTGCCATGCAGAGGCGGCGGGAAGGTTCAGGTGCAGTATAACTGCGCCGGAGTTTTTTAATCGGGAGAGCAGGACAGCAGCTTCGGGGTTGTCGATGATGCCGCCGCCTGTTGCAATAATGCGTTTGTCTTGATCATTATTACCAACGCCGGCTATTGCAATTATTGATGCCAGCGCATCAGCTTCCGCTTTTTGAAAAACAGCCTGCCCTTCATCGTAAAGCCGGCGCGGGGTCTTGCCGGTTATTTGCAGGATTAATTCGTCAAGGTCTATAAAGCTGCAAGAGAAAAGCGAGGCAAGGGCTTTTCCCGCGCTGGTTTTTCCGCAGTGTTTTGGCCCCACCAGAATTATGTCGTTCATCTTTTCCCCTAAAAGTGTACATTGTACAATGTACCTAGTACATAGTATATAGTAAATTGCTATGATATAATACTGTCATGATGCATTATCTGATAATGTTTATAGTCTCCGCGATTCCTGTGATAGCTGTATATATCTGGTTCCGGCTTGCAAAGTATGAATTTTCGTTGGTGTGGTTTTTGATTGCGCTGCTTATGGGAGCCGCAGCCTTTTTTCCTGCCTTAGTTCTTCAATATTTATTGAATTTCCCTGTTACTCCGGGCAGAGGCGCAATGTTTTATCATCTTTTTATTCGTGTTGCTTTTACGGAAGAGGTTAGCCGCTTATTGATGCTGTTTATTTTTTTTGGTGCAATCAATCTTGTAAAGAAAAAAAACAGCCCCGATCAACCGCTTTCATGGAACACTTTAGTTAGAGGTACTGCGACAGGTTTTATTGTCGGCCTTGGGTTCGCAATTTTGGAAAATATTGTCTATGCGGCTTCTGTTCCGCAGACTTTGTTAATGCGCGCTGTCACTGCCGCCCCTCTGCACGCTGCCTGCGGCGCTCGTATAGGGGCTGCCGCCGTATTGTTTCCAACAAACCCTATTCAAGCGATATTCCGCCTTATTACCGCAACGGCTATTCATGGTATCTACAATTTTATGGTTGCCATGCCCGGCTTCCCCGCAGTAATGGCGATTTTAATCGCTTTATCCGCCTTAATTACCGCAATTTTATCTATACGCAGCGGCGAACCGCAAGAGACGGGCTTGACAAGATTTCATTAAATTGATAACTTATATATAACGACGCAAGGTAGAGCAGTTGGCAGCTCGTCGGGCTCATAACCCGGAGGTCGCAGGTTCGAGTCCTGTCCTTGCTATTTGTATTTCCATTCCCCGATATTGCGTTTTTCGCTGTCAAAGTTTACGCCTAGCTTGAACAGTTTTTTACCGCCGCTTTTATTAAGCGAGCCTGCCCATGGTAACAGGTATTCTTTTGTGTCAATCTGCGCTAATGCTTCATCTGCTGTTTTGTCTAGCTTAAACTCAAAGCAATAAACAAAGTTTTTTGTTTCTACCAATGTGTCTATGCGCCCTGCGGCAATTCGCACTTCCGAGCGGCAGTTAAGACCGAGCATCGAGAATACCA
>Ga0099364_10014071_pt1 | contig 10684 bp, 9 predicted proteins | sample TergutTh196P3_FD_73070 | JGI IMG/M metagenome (GOLD analysis project Ga0099364, IMG submission 73070) | Microcerotermes parvus P3 segment gut microbial communities from Pointe-Noire, Republic of the Congo - Th196 P3 | ecosystem: Host-associated > Arthropoda: Insects > Digestive system > Gut ...
TAATAATATTGTGATTTTTGATGAAACCTTTGGCAGCTTCATTACAATTACATCTGAACTTGACCTAGCCGAACTAATAAAAATCGCTGAAAACATCGAATAGATACACCAAAAATCATGTCTTTGCCGGGTTCTTACAAGCCCGGCAGAATTTTTTTGAGAAAAGGGGTGACAAATGCCTCTGAAATATTGTCTATATAAGTGAGAGCATTCAAAGTAAAAATTTGAGGAGTAGAACTATGTTAAAAAAATACATACTGATTCGTAGGAAAAAAGCACATTCCAGTGTTGCAGAGGACATGACGGATCATACCATTGATGGACGGAACTCATACATGATGCAAGGTTTGGATGAAGATACCGCTATTGAAAAAGCTATCGCTGGCTCGGGCGACGCAACCGTGATTGGCACACGATTCAACAGGATTCATAGACCAAAGCCACAGAGGGATATGCTTATGGCAACTGCGGCGTGTTTGCTGGTTGGCCTTTCGCTTATGATTGCTTTTTCCGGTAGAGAATTAAATTTTTTGTTAATACATTTGCTTTTCACCGGAATTGGTTTTGCAGGAATGATTGGTATATATTTTATGGACTTCACAAAATTAGGCAAGCATCCAAAGCCGATTTATTTTGGAGTGCTTGCGCTTGTGGTAGCATGTTTTGTAGGACGTATTATTGCATGGGATATTTTTGACAGATTGATGCTTCAAAGCATTGTCCTATTGTTGCCACTCGCTTTTGCGGCTGTCGTTTTCGCAGTGGGAAACAAGGGCTACCGGGGAATAATCTTCTGTGTGTTGGCTTATCTGCCGCTATGTTACATTGCGCTTCTTAATCCTGTTATAAAAGAGTCTCTTTATGCTATCGCTGTTTGCCTCGCACTCTTTGGGATTGCAATTTATAAAAACTGGTTTGGAACAAAGAGACTTTATAGCTTTTTGATAATATTTACATCCCATGCCATATTCATGATTTTGTTAATCGTCAACAGCGGTCATTGGCTGCTACTCTGGTTGAAATCAGCCTTCAACCCGTATATTGACCCGTATGCAATGGGGTATTGGAGCGTGCTAACAAGAGAAATGATGAGCGGCGCTCAACTTTTTGGAGCGGGGTATATGCCCCTACCTGATAATGGTCTGATTTGGGAGTCGGAGCTATTTTTGATCTGGCTAGCAGCGCGTTTTGGGTGGATTGCGTTCGCCGCGATTATTGCTGTGTTACTATTTTTCATTGTAATCGGCTTCAGACGTTGCATGAAGCAAAAAAACAGTTTGGGATTTTTTGTTTCAATAACCTTGATGTTGATGTTTTGCATTCAGGTGTTCGGTTATGTTGTGCATAACCTCGGCATTCAGTTTTTATCCCCGGCTTCGCTGCCACTAATTTCATACAGCAATACAGCAATGATGATAAACCTCTTGCTTATAGGTATCTTGTTGTCGGTGTTTCGGACTGGTGACGAGGCTATAGACGAAAATCCCCACCGAGATTAAAACAAAATTCTCTTGATGCGATTGGACATTTTAGTTTCATTCTTAATTGGTAAAAGGAGATGATGAACATGAATAATGATAGACTTAACATTGTTGGCGATAATCTTGATGCTGACCCAAATGAAGGCGATGTGAGAAATCGGAGTAAGAAACAAAGGAAAATAATCTTGCTTCGCTTAGTTGCAGGCATTTTAACTGTGGCGATATGTCCAACAGTTTTCGGAGGACAGCGTCTGTTGGCGCAAAGCAGCAACTCCCTACCTGCGAATGCATCGGAGCTGCTTATAGATAACAATGAGCTAAACGCTGCTGACTTTGTACTAAATCATGATGTTTGGGGCGGGTATTTTGATGGTGAAGTTTTTTTCATCAATATTAACCTTAGAGTTCCCGCAGAAAACATAATGGATGTTGAGTTTTCTTTAGTTGACGGTTTTTTCGCGTCGCAGTTTATAGGGAGCGCAGAAGAAGGCGAAAGAGTGTCAAAGATGTGTGTTGGCGCTGAGAATCGTTTGGTCATGTATGGTACTGAGTTTGATGTAATTGGTGACAAGATATCGCTTAGCCGGGATTCGCCAGACAGCAATCGGCTGTTGTTTTGGGCTGCACACACAGACTATGATAGCATTCGCAATATAACCATAGAGATTCAGACTAGCGCGAGATTTTATGACGGCAAAAACGCAGAGCTGATAATTTCAATTGACCTTTCAGATATAATGCTTGCAATGCGCACTCCAGTTTGGGCGATTCCAGGGTTAGGGGATTCATTGGAGAGAACAAAAGAATTGTCCGATCCATAGGACGCTAGATAGGCATTATAAACAGCATAACGCCGAGGGTAATTAAAACGCATTGCAAGTAAAACGCACATACCTGTGAAGGAAGTGGAAAACAGGCTATATCAAAGCAAGTTAAGACTGCGCAAAGTATTGTGCGGGAAAGGGGTCTAAGAAATGAATCGTAATTATATTACTGAACTGGACGATAAACGACTTGACGAGTTGCTGGCTTACACTCCGGGCTACTCAGAGCAAAATTCAGAAAACATTTCCAAGATGTTCCTGCAAAAAGTGAGCATCAAACGCAGTCCCGTTAAACGTATATATCTTATAGCGGCAATTGCCGCAGTTTTAGCTGCTTTTTCAGGGATGGCGCTTGCCGCTTCAATGGGTCTTGATTTTGGCAGGATAATCAACTCTTTCTTCAATAACCCCAATGTAGGGCATAGAGTAGAGGTAGGACAATCTGTAATAGTGAACGACCTTGAAGTTACGCTGATTTCAACTGTGTTTGACGATGACATGGCTTATGCATTGGTAGAGATTAGAAACCTTGAGGGCGAGCAGCTTACAAACCCGATAAGGGTCCTTGGCAATGAGGATACATACAATTACAACATACTTTTTCACGGAGAGGCCATATATGACGAAGACGAGAACAAGTTTTCGTTGCCGCTAACACTCCATTTTCAGCATCCTGTCAGTTCAGGCGACACGCTTGAACTCAACATAGACGCAATACTGTTCGGGGTTGAATATGTTGAGTCCGAGATGCTTGACTTTGATGTCGCCGCTCACGCGAAAAACAGCGCGGCACTTTCAGAGGATGAATGGTTCAGCGCAATTAATGCCGATACGGACGTTCCGGGTACAGTGGGCTTTTCGGGAGATAATCTGCCGCATGATATGGGCTTCAATGAATATGGAATAACAGGCATGAGCTTGCTTGATTTGGATAAAATGGAGATTGCGATAGGCGGTGCTGATTGGGCGCTGGTTACTAATGCCGGAATAGCCGATGGTCTGCTTCATCTACAAACCAAACACACGGCATCGTTTAATAGAAACTATAATTCCGGCTTGTTCCACTTAATTGATGATAAAGGCAATATGATTGAAAAGTTCTATGATATCAGCATGGACGACTACGAAGAGATTGTATTTGATATCAGAGGAATTGACCTGAGTGCAATTAGGCTCGCGGCATCGAGTCTGCGCGCTGACAGTGTTGCCCTCGGCCCGTGGAACATGAGCTTCATTGCAGAACAGAAAATGCCAAAGGAGAGTATCGCGTTCACACCTGCCGATTCTCCATACTTCGCCGAAGTTGAGGTTATCTACTCACCCCTTGCCACGTCCGTTTGGATAACACTGAAAGAGCAAGACGTTGGAGACGTTCATGAATTCTTTGATTTGTTGAATGAGCACATAAATAGCTTTGACCCACCGTATTTTACCCTTAACGACCGTAGTATTGTCCCTCTCGACATGCAGGGAATGATGAACGACAGCACCGCAAGCTCTTCTTGGTACAGAAGCGAATACTTTGACGTAGATATGCTTTATTCATTGACCTTATACGGCGAAGTATACTTCTTTGACTGAGTTCATAAATGTCCTCAATAAAGTCTGACCATAAAGCGGCTTTAACACTTACTATGTAGAAGGAAGACACCTATATTCGCAATGTGGTGGAACAAATCGAGAATAATACTATCAATTGGAGGCAATCAAGATGAAAAAGACAATCGCATTTGGCATAATAGTATTTCTTTTTGTGTCATTAACCGGGTGTAACCGGGGCAGCAGCACCGATAACAATGCAGAGAGTATTGAACCATCTGCTCCAATCGTAGAGTTGCAGTCGGATAATGGAACAATTCAGGTATTGCTGAACAGAAACCTCACGATCACGTACAGAGGTGAAGCGCAAACTATGTTAGACGCAAACGGAAACCAAGTATTCCCAATATCTTACGATGGCATTACATATCTACCAGTTCAAGCTGTATCGAGTATGTTAGGCATTTCCATAGAATTGGATGGGTCTTCAAACGCTGTACACATTGACTCTTTATATGCGTCCCCTTCATATGTGCCGGAGACAGAATCGGTCGAGCCGCCTATGACTGAGGTTTTATCTTTGACCATAACTTACGAGGGTTCTGTTGTTACTGAATTTTCAGAACCGATGGGTTCGCAAGTCCCGTTACGCGTCAGGATAGAACCGGCAGATGCGGAGTTTGATGATGAAATCATTTGGACAAGCAGTGATACAAGCGTTGCTGAAGTCGTTAAGAGTGACATTGATGAAATTTCCGCCATAGTCACCATTGTTGGCTCAGGAACGGCGAACTCAGCCACGCTGACTGTGAGTAAAGGCGATGTTATGGCGGAATGTACAGTCAGTGTAAGCCGCTAGAGAAACTAAGCATTCGTTGCTGTATGTCTAAAAACTGTGCCGTTCGTGATTTGGCTCTTGACAATAATAACTTCAGTACGATATCGCCGAGGATTTCTTTTCTTCGGTAGGCTCACACCAATTGGGAGCAGAGCGAGCGAGTTTATATGAGGTTATCGAGATGAAAAAGATAATCATATTAAGCATAATTATAATCCTTCTTGTGCAGTTTACCGGGTGTCGCTGGAACGGTAGCAACACCAATAACAACGCGGGGAATATTGAACCATCTATTCCACTTGAAGACTTACAGACGGACAATGGAACTGCTAATTCGGAACAGCTGGACATATCCGAACCTCCGCATATTCAAGCAGAGCAGCTCGGCTTTGAAGGCGGCAACATTGGCGCAGGCGGGTTGGTCAGCGGCGGTGATGACGGTTATATCTACTACCGCAGCGAAAGTGACGGTTGGAAACTCTATAAGGCAAAACCTGACGGCTCAGAGAAAACAAAGTTAAACGACGGCATGGTATCAGAAGTCAATGTTCTTGACGGATGGATATACTTCACAAATTACTCTGGAGGTTTCTCAATCTATAGAATCCGTTTAGACGGCACGGAAGAAATGAAGCTTGTTGACGGTTATTGCAGCAATCTATATGTCGCGGAAAGCGGGATGTATTTCGACAAGCGTGATGATAGCAATATGTCCCATATTTACCGAGCCGACTTGGACGGTGGCAATCTGACCTTGCTTTATTCAGAAGCGAGCCTCATGTACTATTATGATGGCAAGATTTACCTCGGCGCGGCACAGCTTGGAGTCTTTGATATTGAAACGGGTGAGGAAAAAATCCTTGCGGAAACGTATGTGTATAATGTGTCCGTTGACGATAGCGGCATTTATTATTGGGCTGTGGACGAGGGAGAGTTCCGCTGCATGAATCTTGACGGCAGCAACGACAGATTGGTTTTACGCGGCGGTGACAGGTTCAACTACAGCAATGGAAATTTGTATTACATGGGAATCAGCGAAAATGCTAACGGGCCTTGTTATGTGATAAACAGGCTGAACATAGCTACAAATGAGACTGTCACGTTTGTTGAGGAAGCAAATGAGTTTTTTGATGCGCATGGCGAGTGGACTGGCATTTCATATCAGCAGTTTTTTCACTATCCCGAGACCATTGACCCTGAATTAATGATACCAAACGCGCAAGGCGAGATTGAAATCGGCTACAGTGAGTCGATGGGATATGTCTATGTTTTGGGAGAGCACCTTTTCATGCGCGCTTCGCTGCGCGAAAGCCTTCTTCAACATGGCAGACTGGATTGTATCGCCCGGCTTGACAGCGGCGTGGTGGTGTGGGATTAGAGTTAATAGCGTTTTTGAAAGTACCATCCTATCAACCCCAACATCGTCATTTTGGATAAATCGTAAGTCGTGTTTTGTAGGCGTTGCGTGATTTATTTTTTGGACGGTACGGCAAAGAAGTAATACTATCGCTTGCTAGTATATGTGACCCGGAATAGGAATAATCTTCGGAATAATGCCGCTTGAATTTTATTCCGAATTGCGCTATGATTAGAAACGTGAGAGGAGTGATTCACGTTGAAATATGAATTTATAACCGCCCAGAAAGCGGCGAAAATATGGGGAATCTCCGACCGCCGTGTGCGCGTTTTATGCGGCGAGGGAAAAATCCCCGGTGCATTCAAAGACGGCAAATCATACAAAATCCCCGCCGATGCCGTGAAACCGGCTTGACGGCGCTGCCCGGTGGATAATGAAAGCGGTGGCTATGCTGGCGGATTTAAGTTAAGAAAGACCGTTTGCGGCATATGAAAAATCGAGAGGATAGTCCCTCTTTTAATATTTTTTAGCGTACTTGGTATTCCGCGCGGCACCGACCTTTTCTATCAAGCCGCCTTTGAGCATTGCCGCAAGGGCGGCTTCCACTGTGGTGGGGCTGACATCGGGCAGGATATAGCAAATCTCTTGTTTGGAAATCGGCAGGATGCTGTTTAGCACCGTGGCTTCGATGCGCCCGCGCTTGGTTACTTTTTTGCTGTTCACCACAGCGAAACGCTTGTCAAGCTCCTTATAGCAGGACAGCAGCGTCGTTATAAAGTTTTCAATGAATGGGAAATAGCTGCTTCGCCCCTCGTGCCAGCCGATGGAACTATCCTTCAAGGCTTTGTAGTAACCGGCTTTCCCGCGGTTAATCTGTTCTTCAAAGGAAATGTACCGCCACGCGTCAAAGCTGTTTTTGTACAGTATGAGAAGGGACAGCAGCCGCGACATCCGTCCGTTTCCGTCCGTGAATGGATGTATGCACAGAAAATCCAAAACAAAACACGGAATGAGTAAAAGCTGATTGATATTGTAGTTGTTCCGTGCGTCCATGTACGCCAAGAAAAGCTGTTCCATTGCTTCGGATATTTCGCTTGCGGGGACGGTTTCAAAGCGGACGCGCCTGATGCCGCCCACCGTTTCCATTATTACGTTGTCGGCGTCCTTGTACCTACCGCCGTTTGCAGGCGTGTAGGAGAGCATGATTTCATGGAGCCGTAAAACATCACGCTCCCGAATATCGAGCGCGGCGGCATTTTCGTGTATCAGTGAAAGCGCATCTCGGTAGCCGGCGATTTCAGCCTCATTATGGTTCAGCGGCGCACTGTTTTGGTTCACGATCTCGTTAATGCGCTGTTCACTGGTAACGATACCCTCAATTTCGTTGGAACCTTTGACCGACTGCACTTTGGCGATGCTTTCCAAACGTGCGAACATCTCTCCAAAGCTGTCTTTGCGTTCGTTTTTGCGCACCCGCAATTCGCTGATGGCGCTGACGATGTTTACGAGACCTGCCGGGAGCATACCATGTTCCAAAAATGAATAATCAAAAAATCTCATAACAGCCCCCTAAAGCTATCTGCACATAAGTTTAGCATATTATATGCAGATAATCAAGGCATGCGCGGCGTTTATCTGCATAAACTCAAAAGAGTTTTATGCAGATAACATCATCGGCGGGACTTTTTTTACAAAACATTAAGCCTTAAAAAAAATCATCGAGCGTAAATAGAGACATACTTTTTTTTTGCGCCTCTTGGATGACTGCTTGTGTAAACCCGGATTTTGACATCAACGCATAGTGTCTCTTATCACACGGGAATGACTCCCCTTTTTCGATAAGTCCGTTAAAAACCCTCATATCAACAGGCTCATTTGTCCACTTGCACTCACAAATGAGCGCTTCGTTATTGCCGAGCGCGACAATATCCAACTCCACCTGCGTTTTTTTTGTCTCGTCTGAACCCCACCACTTTCCGAGTTGCCGGAATACAAACGGCAAATTTCTCTCCCTGTTTTGCCTGTGCAGAAAATCCGCGCAAATCCGCTCGAAAAGTCTTCCCGCGTGTTGATTGAGGCGTGGTAGTATCTCATTTTCCAAAACAAAATCCGAAAGCCCGCGCGCAATTAATGAGCGGTTTGGGAACACGAACGAATACCAAAAGGTGAAAAATGGATCCGATAATGAGTATAGCGTTTTTTTTCCGCTCGGCTTGCTGCCTATTGGCATCTCACGCACTACGAATCCAAGATCAATGAGTGTATTCAAGTATTTCCCGCACTTGCTGACATCTTCTCCGATGCGTGTGGCAATCGCATTTAACCGGCTTGCCCCGGAAGCAATCGCCTCAATTACCGAGTTGTATATGGCAGGTTCACGCAATTCCTGTTTTAGCAGCAGAATCGGTTCGTCGTATAGATATGAATGTGGGTCTAAGACATTTTCGATGATATTCTCTGCAATAGTGCTCTCATCATCCAGTTTTATCAGGTAATGCGGAATGCCGCCAAATATGCTGTATGTCAGAGCCTTATCAATGCTTGAAAAACTCGGCACAAAACGTGAAGCGGTCAAATAATCAAACGGCTCAATTCTCATTTGCCCTGTGCGGCGCCCGAATAACGGGCTTTTCGCGCCTAGAACTTCGCGCTCCATGAAACCAATCGTGCTTCCGCAAAGAATCAAAAAGAGCGATCTGTTTTTTAGCGTTGTATCAATGAAGTTTTGAATCAGCGACAGCAAGCCCGGATCGGATTCCGCGAGATATGGAAACTCGTCAATTATAAGTAAAAGCCGCTGCTGTTCAGCCAATTCAGCTATATTGTCCAAAGCCTCAGCCCAGCTTTCGAAATGTAGGCCTATCTGCCCGGCAAACGCGGCTACAGACTGCGAAAACTGATCGCGGGAAGCTTTTGGGCTTGTTTCCTGCGCAAGATGATAGATACCGCGTTTGCTTTCGGCAAAATGCGTAAGGAGCATGGACTTTCCCACTCGCCTGCGCCCATACATGACTATAAACTGAAAATCATCTTTTCGCCAAGCCTTTTCCAGAGTGGCAAGCTCTTTTTCTCTGCCAATAAACACTGGGGTACTCCCCTTCCCCACAATTCAAATAAAGGAAACATGATTATAATAATCATGTTTCCTTTATTGTACAATATTCCACGCCATCCGTCAATGTGTTTTTTCATGATCGGCGTCGACCACCAGACCGCTGCTCGCTGTCAGATATATTGTCAGGCGCTATACCTTATCAGTAACCAACGCCCCCGTAACAGCAATAAAAGCAAGCTGTTATAATACACCTAATCGGCCTCGTCTTCTATCTCTCTCCTCTCTCCGCTTTCCTCTCTCAGCTTGCGATCCGCAGACCACGTTAGTAAATTCTCGAAATCATAGACTTTTAATAATCTCACGCAAAATCTCGTTCGCTTTCTTTTCATCTACCTCGTCAACATAACCCTCTTCGCTTAGCCTACCATTTACTACTCTTTGCCTAATCAATTCAGCAAACAGATCATATTTCCAACCACTGTTTCCAAATGGGCGTTTTCCGCTAAATCTCTCCTCTTCTTACCAAAGCGTTAGAAGAAGTTTCTTTAGAAAATCTTTAACCGTTAATTTACTTTTTAAGTCATAGTTGTAAAAAGCCATATCCATTATATTCTGCTTTTCTTGGCTATCATCAATGATATGATATGTTTCAAACTCAAGCGTTCCTAGTGTTATCCCTTCGCCTTGTTTGAGCGTAGCAATGCCCTTTTCCGGATTTATTTCCAAATACATTTGCTTAACCTCTTTCTTTATATTTTTTATTTGAATGCGTTGCCTCTTAAATCGCTACGAATCTTATCATCCTTCGCCAAACAAACCATTCAGAGCGGCGAGCTCATCCTCCGTCCATCCTACAAGGTTTTCGGACAGGATGCCGATGTGTCTCGTGATTTCGTATTTAATATCTGGCAAAATTTTGACTCTCCTTGAAAGTCCTGCTTGTTTTACATTTATAATAGCAAAAATACTTATAAACGTCAATTGATGCGCTTTCGAATGTTTTTGTTTACTCAAGCTGTAGTTTGTGATACAATGAAGCTAGGAGATTCGACTATATCCGATAAAACGCTCCTGTCACTCGTATATGAGGAAAACCTCGGAATGACTACGAAAACCGCAGAGAACAATTAGGCACTTTTTTGAACTTGGGTTTATAAGGGGATATTGGGAAGAATGAGCAAGGACTTTTTTGTCGTCGATCTCGAATTTACGCAATATACGAAACCAACGGGCAAGCCTCGGGCCTTTTTTCCGGAGATCATTGAAATAGGCGCGGTGAAGATTGACTGCCGCACAAACGAGCCAAGCGGGCATATCGAGAGCTTTGTCAAGCCGCGTTTTTTCCCGAAGCAAGCGGCCGAGAGCATGGAGTTCTGCATGATCACCGAGGCAGACATGGAAACCGCGATCGAGTTCAGCGACATGATAAAGAAAATCGAGAACCTTTACGTTCCAGGGAAAACATATTTTGCTTCCTGGGGCGATGACGATTACGGCGTCCTTGCGCAAGGATGCGACCGCCATTCCCTTCCGAACCCCGTTTTGCCGGAGGATTGCTTGGATTTGGCAGCAGCCTATAAGCTGATGAAA
>Ga0099364_10006245_pt2 | contig 10683 bp, 9 predicted proteins | sample TergutTh196P3_FD_73070 | JGI IMG/M metagenome (GOLD analysis project Ga0099364, IMG submission 73070) | Microcerotermes parvus P3 segment gut microbial communities from Pointe-Noire, Republic of the Congo - Th196 P3 | ecosystem: Host-associated > Arthropoda: Insects > Digestive system > Gut ...
GGACTTTGTGGTCAAGATGATGTGCATCATCAAAGACCTCTTTAACGGAAACCCCAAGCTGCCTGAAGGCTGCGAGGAAGAGAGGCTGGGTCATAACGCCATAGCCGGCGGTTTCCAGGGTCAGAGGCAGTGGACGGATTTTTACCCCAACTGCGACTTTCCAGAATCCCTTATGTGTTCCTCCTTTGACTGGGAAGGACCAAGGGAGCCCTATATACTTGCAACCGAGAATGACACGCTTAATGGAGTTGGAATGTTGTTCGGAAAACTCCTCACGGGCACCGCCCAAATTTTTGCCGATGTGCGAAGTTACTGGAGCCCCGAAGCTGTTAAGCGTGCTACAGGTTACGAGCTAACAGGGGCCGCAAAAGAAGCCGGCGGTTTTATTCACCTGATAAATTCCGGGGCTGCCTGTGTGGATGCCTCAGGCGTAATGAAGGGAGAAGACGGCAAGGGCATGATAAAGCCTTTCTGGGAAGTGAGTGAAGCGGACTGGAAAGCCAGCATAGGAGCTGTCACCTGGAATGCAGCAGACTTCGGTTATTTCCGGGGCGGCGGCTTTTCCTCCCGCTTTATTACAAAGGCGGAAATGCCCGTAACCATGTCCAGGCTTAACCTGGTTAAGGGAGTAGGTCCGGTACTGCAGATAGCCGAAGGCTGGACTCTGAATCTGCCTGACAATGTATCGGACATACTCTGGAAGCGTACCGATTATACCTGGCCATGCACCTGGTTTGCACCGCGTATTACAGGCTCTGGTCCCTTTAAGAGCGCATACGATGTTATGAACAGCTGGGGAGCCAACCACGGTTCAATTTCCTACGGTCACATAGGTGCCGACCTTATCGCGTTATGCGCCATACTGCGTATTCCTGTCTGCATGCATAATGTTGCAGAAGAGAAGATCTTCCGGCCTAGCTACTGGAATGCTTTTGGAATGGATAAGGAAAGCTCCGATTACAGAGCCTGTGCCGCTCTGGGGCCTCTGTATAGGTAGTCTTTTGCCCATTGTAAAAATATTTTGTCATGGGCATAAGCAGAAAAAGCGGAAGGTACTCCTCTCTAGTATTGCAGCCTGCAATGAGGGTGCCGGTTCGTTCGAAGAATGAATCGGGCTCCCGGAGCAGGCTGCTTATCAGGTATACCTTCCGTGGTACTCCCCTTTATGTTATGCTTTGTATAAATTTAACATGAGTAAAGGAGATGCAAAGTGCGTCCTGTACTATTGGAATTTATGAAATGCATGGAAAGGGAGAGAATAGGACAGTTCCGTGCGATTATCGTGCATATAGACGGAAAGTTATGGGATGAGCATTTTCAGGCTCCCAGGATACCATACAACATTCATTCAGTTTCAAAGAGTTTTATGTCTACGGCTGTAGGTTTCGCAGTTGATGAAGGTCTTTTGAAACTGGATGACAAGGTTGTTGACGCTTTTCCTGACTTATTACCCGAAAAGGTATGCGACAGGTTGGGTACGCTGACGCTTAGGCATCTCTTGATGATGTCGTCCGGCGGGGTAAAAGCCTCCCAGACAAACAATCATTTAAAATTCGGCCATTATGAAAACACAGACTGGATAGAACAATATTTGCGTCAGCCTTTTGAAGCTGATCCGGGGACTAGGTTCTGGTACCAAAGCGGCGATACATATATGGCGGCTGTTATGCTGCAAAAAAAGACAGGCATGACTATGGTAGAGTACCTCCAAAGCCGCCTCTTTGACCCTTTGCAGATTGAGACACCCTATTGGGCTGTTTCGCCTGCTGGTTACAACATAGGCTGGACAGGGCTTTGGCTTAAAACTGAAGATATGATTAAATGGGCAGAATTGTTCCGTAATAAGGGGAAATGGCAGGGTCGGCAGTTAATATCGCCGGAATGGGTAGCTGAAGCCACAACCAAGCATATCAATACGGATGACAACGATTTTAACTACGGGCATGAGGCACTGGGTTATGGCTATCAAATATGGCAGTGCCTTGACGGCGGTTTTAGAGGCTCAGGACTGGGCGGACAGCATACCATAGCCTTACCAATGTACAATGCGACAATTGCAGTAAGTGCATATGATGTCCCCAAGATGCATAAGGTTCTTGAGCTCATTTGGGATATAATCGTACCGGAAATTAAATTGGGCGCTAATTGAGCTAGAATAAGCACAAAAAATCAGATTATTTTTTGAAATTTTTCTTGACACCTGTATAATGCTGTGTTAACCTACGATTGAAGCGGTTCAATGATTTAATAATCGTTTAATATTGAGGAAAACATGGTAAATAACAGGAAATCTACATTAAAAGATGTTGCAATAAAAGCCGGAGTTTCAACCGGATCTGTTTCACGTTACATAAACAAAGACCCCTCTCTGAGCATGCGTATGAGCGAAGACATAGAGCAGGCAATGCGGGATTTGTACTACACACCCAATATGATTGCACAGCGTCTTGCAAAGGGCCGCTCAAATGTTATTCAACTATATGTATTCCATGAGGACCCTGCAGTTTCCACTTCATGGGTTAACGAGTTGGTGCTTATGCAATCCATAAGTATGTATTTACGGGATACCCAATACACACTGCAGATTGCCTTCGATTCATACCTTGAGGTAAACAATAGCATTAATTTTTTAAGGGATTGTATCAAAGGGAAAAATATAGACGGGGTACTTATTTTTTCATCATGGAATATTAACCGCGAACTCATTGAAATGCTGCAAGAGGAAGAATTCCCCTTTGTACTCGTGCGTACGCGGAATCCTGTTTCTCCGAATAACGAAGTGTATTTTGATTATCAAAACGTGTATTCCGAATTGGTAGAGCGCCTCTATAAAAAAGGGCACAGAAATTTTGCTTTTTTCGGCGGATACCAAAACAGACGGCGCACTGCCGACAGATATGAAGGTTTTTCAAAGGCATGTGAAAAGTTGGGCTTGCCGCTAAGGAAGGAATGGATTAAGTACGGCAATTACTCCATGGAGAGCGGCTCAGAGTTTTACAGTGAACTTGGTACGCTTTCCGAAAAGCCGACTGCCATTATATGCGGTAACGACACTATAGCAGCAGGTGTCGTAAAAGCGGCTAACGCAGCCAATGAAAGCCATTTAATCGAAGTAACAGGATTCGGCGATATGGACATAGCGAAACTGCTTTCACCGCCCATAACAACTGTTAAGGTGTCGTCAATTGAAATTGGTAGAACAGCCATAAAGATGCTATTGGACATCATTAGCCGCAATGAATGTCTCTTTAAATCGGTAAGTTTACCGTGTGAAATATGTCATCCGGAAAATTGGGATAGGGTACAGATATGAACAACTTAAAAAAGATTCCGCTTTTTAAACAGCGTGGTTTTCATTTATTTCTTTTAACTCTGCCTTTCATAGTCCTTGTTTTTTTACTCAGCTATCTGCCTCTTCGAGGCTGGGCCTTCGCATTTTTCGATTACAGACCCGGCAGGCCGCTCACCTCACAGCATTTCGTTGGGTTCCACTACTTCACAAGCATGATTTCGGACCAGTTTATACGTGAAGATATTATAAGGGTTATGCGTAACACCTTTGTCATGAGCGGGCTGGGTATACTCGGTTCACCTTTGCCCATGATACTTGCCATGCTGCTCAACGAAATAAGGTTTACACCCTTTAAACGTGTAACTCAGACACTTATAACCATTCCAAATTTTATAAGCTGGGTTCTTGTATATGCCGTTGCCTTTGCAATGTTTTCTGTGGGAGACGGCTTTGTAAACCGCATGATTCAATATATGGGCGGCACTCCCATTAATTTCCTCGCATCAAGCAGTAATGTGTGGTTTACCATGTGGGGTTACGAGATATGGAAGGGTGTAGGATGGGGTACGATAATTTATTTTGCGGCATTAAGCGGCATAGACCAGGAGCAGTATGAAGCTGCCAGGATAGATGGCGCAGGGCGTTTCTCCTGCATGTTGCATATAACGCTGCCCGGCCTGCTTCCGACTTATTTTGTGCTGCTTATATTAAGTATAGGGCACCTGATTTCCAACAATCTGGAACAGTTCATGATGTTCCAAAACCCCATGAACAGGCCGCAAATAGAGGTGCTCGATCTCTTTGTGTACAACCAGGGCATAGGAAGGCTGAATTACGCATATGCAACAGCCGTGGGTGTGTTAAAGTCCTTGGTCAGCATAACGCTGCTGTTTATCGCAAATTCCCTGTCAAAAATATTCAGGGAAGAAACATTATTCTAGGGCAGGGTGTAAAATTATGAAATACAGGGTATCTGTTGGCGATGTTATCTTCAATATATTAAACTATACATTCTTCATCTTGCTTGTGTTGGTCTGCGTTTTTCCCTTTTACTATCTCTTTATAAATACCATAAGCGATAACACTCTCGTAGGCAGGGGTCAAATTTATCTTATACCCCGAGGCGTACATTTTGACAACTACGCAAGAGTTATAAACCTTAGAGGCTTTGGAGATGCCGTGCGTGTATCGCTTCTGCGTACAATAATAGGCCCTGTTCTGAGCGTCATCTGCACCGGTTGGCTTGCCTTCACCATGACACGCAAGGAATACTGGAAGCGCAAGTTATGGTACCGCTTCTTTATAGTTACCATGTATTTTAATGCGGGACTAATCCCTACTTACTTAAATTTAAGAATGCTGGGTCTGTTTAATACCTTCACCATTTATGTTATTGGAGTAATCTCGGTTTTTGGCATGATACTGTTTAAAACATACATAGAGAGCCTTCCTGTATCTCTTTCGGAATCTGCAGAAATAGATGGGGCAGGATATTTTAGGATTTATTTCCGTATAATATTCCCGCTGTGCAAACCCATTATTGCCACTCTGCTTGTATTCGGCGCTGTGAACCATTGGAACGACTTTATGACAACCCAGTTATACATAACGGAACAGCGCCTCTTTACGCTGCAGTACATACTAAGGATGTATCTGAATGAGGCATCCAGACTTGCGGCTGACATAATGGCGGCAGAGGAAATGGGTGTGCATTTCGGGAATAGGGCAGCGACACTGACCCCGTCTTCGGTTAGGATGACAATTTCCATGGTCGTAGTGTTCCCCATACTGTGCGTATACCCTTTGTTCCAGCGCTTCTTTGTTAAAGGAATAATGATAGGGGCTATAAAAGGATAATAAGCGCAAGTCGCATATTATATAAATTTAGGAGGATTATATGAAAAGTTTTGTAAAACTTTTGCTTACTGCTGTTATGCTTGTTTCCCTGGCAGGGTTTTTTACAGGCTGCCAATCGGAAGATGAGTATGTGTGGTCAGGACCTCAAAACTATACCGAAGATGGTTACTGGATAGGGGAAATCACTACCATACGTGTTGCAAGCAGATGGTCGTCTTTGTTTGGGGTTCAGGATGGAACCAACTACACACAGGAAATCCTGAAAGAACGTATTGGTGTTATCCTTGAATTTATTCCCATGGGAGATAACCCTATACAGCAGCTAGACCTGATGATTGCAGCTGGGGATCTCCCGCCCATTATAGGCCCGGGTAACAATGACCAAATCAGGAATGCAATCGATGCAGGCCTGGTGGTCAACCTTTCAGATTATGCGGACAGGCTTCCGGCATTATTTAATAATATACCAAATGCTCTTAGGTATTGGTCAGAAGTGCTTGAAGCCGACGGCGTTTATTTTGCACCCGGTAACGTTCAAAACGCTCCCATAATGACAGGTGACAATGACCTTTCATATCATATGCGCTGGGATTTATACAAAGCCATAGGCATGCCGCCCATAAGGACTTTTGAAGATGTCCTTGATGTCCTTGAAAGGATGTGGGCAATTTACCCCGTTAATGAAGATGGTTTAAGGGTATATCCCCTCTCGCCGCACACACGCAATGACGGAAACCGCTTTGAGTTTGCTACAGGTCATATTCAGGCAATGGGACGCAGAGCAGAAAACTTCCTTGAAATTAACTGGTGGGATAATTCCTACATGAGCATCTTCGATGACAATTCCCAGTATAAACGTATGGTCAGGTGGTTGTTCCAGGCAAACCAGAGGGGATTGCTTGACCCCGATGTTTTAACCCAGACTGCAGATGATTTTGGTGCCAAGATTTCTTCCGGACGTGTCTTGTATTCCCACATGAACTGGGCCTTTGGTACCTTCAATACACCTGAACGTTTGGATGCCGGTATAGGCTTTATGCCTTTTTATGCCGAAGATCAGAGCTTCTCCAGATTTACAGCACCTAACCCTCTCGGCAACGGCAGGGGCACTTTTATAGGTGCGGGCAACAGCGAAAGAGAGCTTGATGCCGCACTTCGTTACCTTAACTTTATGTATGACCATGAAACATTGTGGGAATATTTCCATGGACGCCAGGGATTGGTGTGGGATATTAATCAAAACGGTCCATATGTAACGGCATGGGGCTGGCAGCATATGACAGATCCGGAATCGGTTTTCCCCGAAGGTGGACGCCATGCAGACGGCTTCTGGCAGTATGCATCACCGGGATATAATCACAATGAATTAAATCCCTTCTATGGTCTGCCCTACAATGTAGGCACATGGCCTAACGCACCTTATGCAATACCCCCGCGCCTTGCCCGCGTAGAATGGGAGCAGCATTTCTTCGGCAGTGTCGGCAGATATCAAGGAACCATAGACTGGCTTAAATCCACCGGCCGCCAGATAGACCAGAACCTCTTCATTCCCGCACCGGGATACGCCACCATACCTGAGAACATTCAGCTAATTAACGGCCGTATAGCCGAAATCCTTGTACCCACCAACTGGCGCATGGTATATGCCGCAAACGAGGCTGAATTTGAATCTATGTGGGCAGATCTGCGTGAAAGAGCTTACGGCATGGGACTGCAGCAATCACTTGACGCTCAAATCCTTTGGTTTGAAAAAGCTCTGGAATACGGTGCTCTCTTTTCAGGTGAGCCTGTACGTCAACCTCGTAGATAGAATAAAGACTTAGGGCTCTGCTTCAAACTCTGGAGCAGAGCCTTAGTTTGATTATGTAAAGGGGAATTACAATATGGCCTTTTTAACCGTAAATTTTTATGCAGAAACATTGTGGATGAGTACGGGAGTTTCCGTTATCCTGCCTTCTTATAGGGGGAATAAGGAACCTTGCCAGTCTATATATCTGCTGCATGGCGGCGGCGGTGATCATACCTATTATATCCGTCACTTTCCCATAGAAGCATGGGTAAACCAGTACAATTTGGCAGTAATTATGCCTACCACCCCCAGTAGGTATAAGTTAAAAGATATTGAACATGGTGAGCAGTGGTTTAAGTACGCAAGTGAGGAACTGCCGGAAATTTGCTGTAATATGTTTAACCTTTCCCGGAAAAGAGAGGATACCTTCGCAATGGGAGCTTCTGGAGGCGGTTACAATGCGCTTAAACTCGGACTCCGTAAGCCGGAGCGTTTTGGTGCAGTGATGGGGATTTATCCTGCCCTGCTCAGTCAACGTTTCATGGAACAAATGAGAGGGCATGACGGTGATAAAGGAACACGTTATCTGGAACTTAAACATATATTTGGCGATCAAATTCCACCGGAAGATGATGCATTCAAATTCCTTGAGACTGCGGCAAAGAAGGACCTAAAAACAAAGTTATATATTTGCTGCGGTACAGATGATGTACTCCACGGGATTAATAAAGATTTTCAGGCTAAAACAGTGGAGCTGGGTTTTGATTCAATTTGGGATCAAAGACCGGGCGGACATGACGGAGTGGTCTGCGCTCATTATATACAGGAAGGCTTAAAATGGCTTCCATTGAAGAAATTAAATTGAAGAAGCTAAATGAAAGATAAAGTTAAATTCACATTTATAGGTGCAGGGAGTGTGTGTTTTTGTCCTGAAACAGTCGCAGATATTTTGAAGAGCGATCTGTTTAAACAGGTGGATGTTGAAATTTGTTTGATGGATATATCACAGGAAGCCCTTGATTTAAGTTTTGGATATTGTAAAGAAGTTGCTGAACATTTAGGAAGTAAGGCTCTTGTTAGTGCCACGACGGATTTGCAAAAAGCCGTAGACGGTGCTGATTTTGTTATAACCGCCATTGAAGTAAACCGCTATCATTATTGGTCAATGGATTTTCATATTCCCCGCCGCTTTGGCTTCAGACAAATTTACGGCGAAAACGGCGGGCCTGGCGGCATGTTCCATTTTCTGCGTAATGTCAGCCCCCTTATCAAAATTGCCAAAGCCATGGAAAAGGGCTGCCCCGATGCCTGGATGCTGAATTATACGAATCCCGAAGCAAAGCTCATGGAAGCCGTTTCCAAGCTCACCAAAATAAAATCAGTCGGATTGTGCCACGGAGTGGAAATGGGCATGGATCAGTTAGGCATGCTGCTGGACATTCCAAAAGATGAAATCGAGGCGGAGGGCGGAGGGCTTAACCACTTCGGCTGGTTTACCAGTGTTAGGCGTAAGTCTACCGGCGAAGATCTTTATCCCCTGTTGAGGGAAAGGGAGAAGAAGATAGACAGGCTTTGGCAGTGGGATAATTTTGCTCTGTCGCGTCTTATGTTTAACACCTTCGGCCTTTGGCCCTACCCCGGTACTAACCACATAGGGGAGTATATCTCCTGGTCGGATGAATTGCTTGCTAGTGCGAAATTGCAATTTTATTATAATCCTACAGAATTTAATCCCTGGAATGATAAAAAGCAGCTTGAATTTGTATATTCCATAGATAAAGAAACAACAGATAGACCCATGTTTCCTAATGAGGGTGATACTGATGATGCATACATAAATAGTTTTACCCTGGGAGGACATAAGCCGCCTGCCTCTGCAGAGTATGGAATTCCCATAGCAGAGGCCATTTTCTTTGACAAAGCCAGGCATTTTGGAGCCGTAAATGTCTTAAATAATGGGTTTATACCCAATGTCCTTGATAAAATGGCAGTGGAAGTTCCTGCCATCGCAGACGGAAAAGGCATACATCCAGAGACTATTGCACCGCTGCCTGCTGCAGTTGCGGCTATGATTTCCCTGCAGGGTACTATACATCAGCTTTTAATTGAAGCATATCAGGAAAAATCTAAGAACAAGCTGCTTCAGGCCTTGTTGATAGATCCTACCCTGTCTAACTATCATAATGCGGTAGAGTTAATAAATGTTATGTGCAATATGCAAAAAGAGATTTTGCCCGAACTAAGGTAACTAATTATGGACATCAGAACATTTGACACATATGAGGCCTTATGCGCTGAAATAGGCTTTGAAATTTGCTGTGCCCTGGAACAGAACCCGCGTTTACTTATTTGCATAGCAGCGGGGCATACATCCATAGGCTTGTTTGATTACCTTGCAGAAAAATTCATGGCAGGAGGTGTCAATTTTTCGCATGCCGCTTTTGTTTCTATGGACGAATGGGTAGGGATGTCAGAAAGTACGCAGAGCAGCTGCGGACATTTCCTGCGTAGTAAGTTTCTTTCCCGCGTTAATTTTTCTGAGTCCCGTATAAGGCTTTTTAACGGGCTCGCCAGTGACCTAGAAAGCGAATGCCGGAGAGTGGAAGATTTTATTGCGTCTAACTCCATTAACGGGGTTATAGATTATCTTGTACTGGGTACGGGCATGAACGGGCATCTTGCGCTTAACGAACCTGTCGCAGATTTGGAATCAAGAGCACATGTGACATCCCTTACTCCGCTTACTGCAAAGGTCGCTCAGAAATACTTCCCTTCCCAAATACAGCTTACAGGCGGCGTTACTCTTGGTATGGCAAATTTTAGAGAAGCTACCCGTACCATGCTTATGGTAAGCGGTTCTCATAAAAAAGAGATCCTAAGTAAAATCCTTACAGATAACTATATTAACGGGATTATTCCTGCCTCTGCCATCAAGACCTTCGCTAATGCATCTATATATTGCGATAAAGATGCTTACGAAATAAAAACTTGACAAATATTCCTGGTTCAAGTTGGAAATAGCCTAAAATTACCCAAACTCCCTCTTTAACCTCTCCAGTGCCTCTCTTATTACACTTCTTGGGCAGGCTATGTTCATGCGCTGAAAGCCTTTCCCCTCTTCGCCAAAGGAAGTGCCGGAGTTAAACCATAATTTTGCACCTTCCGTTATGCGCCTGTCCAGTTCTTCCTGCTCAAGATTGTATGCAGAAAAATCCATCCATAATAGGTATGTGGCTTCCGGTTCTATTAGTTTTACTTTTGTTAAATGTAAGCCAAGAAATTCCTTGCATAGTTTTATACTATCTTCCATGTATGTTTTTAAGGCAGAGAGCCAGGGGCCGCCCTTGGAGTAAGCGCTTTGGCAGGCAATTAAACCTAGCTGGTTAAGCTGGCTGTAACCGCTCCTGCGCATTTCGGTTTTTACTCTGTCTCTAAGCTCTGTATTTTTTACTATGATATTGGAGGCTTGAAGTCCTGCCAGGTTAAAGGTTTTGCTTGGGGCTGTTGCAATAATGGCATTATCGTTTATTTCGCCAAAGGAGCTAAACTTGTATCCTGACCAGACAAAATCACAGTGTATCTCGTCAGAGACTATAATTACATTGTGCTTAATACAAATGGCGTTTAACTTTTCCAGTTCTTCCCTTGTCCATACTCTGCCAACGGGATTATGGGGACTGCAAAAAAGAAACATTTTTACATTATGTTCAATAACTTTTTTTTCAAAATCTTCAAAGTCTATGCT
>Ga0099364_10014072_pt1 | contig 10683 bp, 8 predicted proteins | sample TergutTh196P3_FD_73070 | JGI IMG/M metagenome (GOLD analysis project Ga0099364, IMG submission 73070) | Microcerotermes parvus P3 segment gut microbial communities from Pointe-Noire, Republic of the Congo - Th196 P3 | ecosystem: Host-associated > Arthropoda: Insects > Digestive system > Gut ...
CGGTTTGGCGGATCGTCTTGACCGCGCCGCCGCACCCCCAGTCGAATTCGACGGAAGAGCCGATCCGGTACGCGCCGCCGCCGAGGACGATCACGCTTTTCCCGTCTTTCGGAAACTCCACATCGTGCTCCGAGGCGTGGTACGTCAGATAAAAATAATTGGCTTCCGCCGGGTATTCCCCCGCGAGAGTGTCAATCTTATTGACGTAAGGAACGATCCCCCGTTTTTTCCGCTCTTCCCGGACGGCGTGGATCGCTTTGTCCGGCTCGGTTTTTCCATGCAACACAGAGCGTCCGATCTGGAAGTCGGAAAACCCCTTCCTTTTTGCGGTCAAAAAAAGCGCGTCGGGCACCTCTTCCAGCGTTTTGTATTCCCGCAACTCCTTATTCGTATCGATAATCGATTTGAGCTTTTCGAGAAACCACCGGTCGATTTTCGTGAGATCATGGATTTGATCGACCGTGTAGCCTTCCTGGAACGCTTGGGCGACGGCGAAAATCCGCGTGTCGGTCGGATTGGCGAGCGAGTCCTCGATGTCGGTGAAATGGAGATCGCGGTTGGCGACGAAGCCGTGCATCCCCTGTCCGATCATGCGGAGTCCTTTTTGGATCGCCTCCTCAAAGGACCGCCCAATTGCCATGACTTCGCCGACGCTTTTCATGCTGGACCCGATTTGCTTGGATACCCCTTTGAACTTCGAAAGATCCCAGCGGGGAATCTTGACGATGATGTAATCGAGTGCCGGCTCGAAGCAGGCCGTCGTTGTTTGAGTGATTGCGTTTTTGAGTTCGTGAAGCCCGTACCCGAGCGCGATTTTCGCGGCGACAAACGCCAACGGATAACCGGTCGCCTTGGACGCCAGCGCGGACGACCGCGAAAGTCGGGCGTTGATTTCAATCACACGGTAATCCTCGCTGTACGGATCGAGCGCGAATTGGATATTACACTCGCCGACGATCCCGATGTGTTCGGTAATGCGGATCGCGAGTTCCCGCAACTTTTGATTTTCGGATGCACTGAGCGTCTGAACCGGAGCGACGACAATGCTTTCGCCGGTGTGGATTCCGAGCGGATCAAAGTTCTCCATGCTCGCAATCGTAAAGCAGTTGCCGAAACGGTCGCGGATAATTTCGTACTCAATTTCCTTCCAGCCGCGAAGCGATTTTTCGACGAGCACCTGGCTGGTGAACGAGAGCGACTTGGCGACCATCGCCCGGAGTGGCTCCTCGTTGTCGCAGAACCCGGAGCCTTGACCGCCGAGAACGTAGGCCGCCCGGATGATAACGGGATAGCCGAGTTCCTCCGCCGCTTTCACGGCGTCTTCAACCGATTCGACGGCCTGCGACGCGATGGTTTTCACGTCGATTTCGTTGAGCCGCCGCACAAACAGGTCGCGGTCTTCCGTGTCGATGATCGCCTGAACCGGCGTGCCGAGCACCTTGACGCCGTGTTCTTCCAGAACGCCGCTTTTGTACAGTGCGATGCCGCAGTTGAGTGCCGTCTGACCGCCGAACGCGAGCAGGATGCCGTCCGGTTTTTCCCTTTTGATGACGTCGCTCACGAATTCCGGCGTCACAGGTAAAAAGTAAACCCGGTCCGCGATTTCCTGCGATGTCTGAATCGTCGCGATGTTCGGATTGATGAGGACCGTTTTGATCCCTTCTTCCTGGAGAGCTTTCAGGGCTTGCGAGCCGCTATAATCAAATTCCCCGGCTTCGCCGATTTTAAGGGCACCGGAACCGAGAACGAGAACTTTTTTGAGACCGTGGTGGAACATGTCTGGTGACTAGGTAGTGTTTTTTTACCACAGAGAGCACGGAGGACACCGAGAGAATCAATTTCGAACAAAAAAATCTCTATGCTCTCTGTGGACTCTGTGGTTTTAAAAAATTAAAGCACGAAACGAGTTATTCCTTCTTTGAGTATCTTTACATTGAAGTTGATCGACAATCCTCTCGAAACTCCTGCCAACTTCATGTAGGTAAGAATTTGAGCTTTGTGAATATCATGAATGGCACTCACCGATTTAAGTTCGACGATGAGTTGATTTTCTATCCACAGGTCAAGCCGGCAACCACAATCGACACGCATTTCCTTGTAAATCACCGGGAGGGGGTATTCCATTTCATGCCGAATACCCGCCAGTGATAATTCCCGGCTCAAACAATGTTTGTAAGTCGATTCCAAAAGTCCCGGCCCAAGATGTCGATGAACCTCAATGGCACATCCAATGACTTTTCCGGTTAATGGGTCTTTTTCCATTTTATTTTTGTTTTATTCTTTACCACAGAGCGCACAGAGGACACAGAGAGAATACTTGACAAAAATCTCTGTGCTCTCTGCGCACTCTGTGGTTTTAAAAAACCAACCGCGAAAAAAACAAATCATAAATATTCTCCCGGTTTCCCGGTCCGCCGCACTGTTCCGGGTGAAATTGAACCGCAAAAAATGGTTTTGTTTTATGCCGGATTCCTTCGCAGGTTCCGTCATTGAGGTTGGTGAACCACGACTCCCAGCTCTCTGCCAGCCGCTGTGGATCAATCGCGAACCCGTGATTTTGCGGCGTTACGTAAGTCCGGTCCGAGCCGCAAAGCCGGACTGGCTGGTTACTTGAATGATGCCCGAACGGCAGGCGAAAAACCTCCGCCCCCGCCGCTTGACCGAGCAGGAGATTCCCCATGCCAATCCCGAAAATCGGCTTCCCCATCGTGATCGCTTTCCTGATTTTTTCGACAACTTCCCCCAAGAACGCCGGATCACCGGGGCCGTTGCTGAGAACGAGGCCGTCGTATTCCCGCTTCGTGAAGTCGTCATTCCACGGAACGCGAATCACCTTCGCCCCCCGGCTGGTCAGGTTGCGAATCACGTTGTTCTTGACGCCGAGGTCGAGCAAGAGGAGAGTGGGGAGTGGGAAATGGGGGGTGGAAGTCGGTTCGTATTCAATAATGTCCCTGCAACTGACTTCGGCGGTCAGGTTACGCTTTCGGGGGTCATTTTCCTCACTCTCCACGGTTTCTCCGCCTTCCACGACGATCTTTCCGAGCATCGTTCCTTTTTCACGGATACGTTTGGTGAGCGACCGGGTATCGATTCCGGTAATCGCCGGCACGCCTTCTTCTTTGAGCCAATCGCCAAGCGAGCGGACGGCGTTCCAGTGAGAGAATTGCGGCGAATACTCGGAAATGACAAGACCGCAGGGCCAAATTCGGTTTGATTCGAAAAAATGGCGAACACTGCGGTCTTCCGTTTGAGGGGGGACGCCTGAATTTCCAACCAGCGGCCAAGTCAGCGTCAAAACTTGGCCGGCGAAGGTCGGGTCGGTGAGTAGCTCACAATACCCGACCATTGTTGTATTAAAGATCAGTTCACCGGACGTATTACGGGGTGATCCGAAAGAAAAACCGTGATATTCGGTTCCGTCTTCCAGAATCAATCTGGCCTGGGGAGATGTTTCCGCGAAGGAAGGGGAGGGACTCATTGTCGTTTTTTGAAGGAAGTATGTACTGTGAACAGGCAAACCGCAAGTCCAAAACGCCCCCACTATAAAAGTCCCTTCCGGCTTGTCAAGCCCGGTCAAAGACCGGGTGCACAATTTCTGCCCCCTATTTTCCCAATTTCCCAAAAAATTACAAAATCTTCCATTGACAAAGAACCGCATTATCGGTATTACACTCAAATCATCTTCAAATTTCGTCAAATCCGTCGATTTTTGGAATTTTCCTCGAAACATTAGTGCAATGGTAGATAAAGTATCGCAAAAACAGGGACGTTCATTGGTCATTGTCGAATCACCCGCAAAAGCCCGGACAATCGGCGGTTTTCTCGGGAAATCGTTCTCCGTAGAGGCGAGCATCGGGCATGTTCGGGATCTTCCAAAAAGCGCAAAAGAAATCCCGGAAACGTACAAAAAGGAAAGCTGGGCAAGACTGGGGGTTAACGTCGATTCGGAGTTTGAGCCAATTTACGTCGTTTCCGACGACAAAAAAAAGCAAATCAAAAAAATTAAGGAAATTCTCAAAGAATCGGACACCGTTTACCTCGCGACCGACGAAGACCGGGAAGGGGAAGCGATTAGCTGGCATCTTTTGGAAGTTCTCAAGCCAAAAGTCCCCGTTTATCGGCTCGTTTTTCACGAAATCACGAAACCGGCGATTGATCGGGCACTCTCCAGTCCGCGACAGATTGACAACGATCTGGTCCGCGCTCAGGAAACGCGGCGTATTATTGACCGGCTTTACGGGTACGAGGTTTCGCCGCTCCTTTGGTATAAAGTCGCCCCGAAACTCTCCGCCGGACGGGTCCAAAGCGTTGCCGTCCGAATGATCGTCCAGCGGGAAAAAGAGCGGATCGCGTTCAAACCGGCGACCTACTGGGATTTGCTCGGCTATTTTTCGCCGGAAAACGGGAGACCGCTCACCACGACGCTTGTTTCCGTCGCCGGGAGGAAAATTCCAGCCGGAAAGGATTTCAACCCGAACACCGGTCTGCTCTTTAAGCCGGAAAACTTCCTGCTTCTCGACGAGCCGGGAGCCAAAACACTCCGGGAACGCCTGCTTTCCGGTCAAGCGCGTGTTGCCGGCGTCGAGGAAAAACCGTATACGGCCCGACCTTACGCACCGTTCACGACCAGTACGTTGCAACAAGAAGCGAACCGGAAGTTCGGGTTGACCGCCCGAACGACCATGAGCCTCGCGCAGAGTCTGTATGAAAACGGGTACATTACCTACATGCGGACCGACTCGACCAATCTGTCCAGAGAAGCAATCGACGCCGCCCGGAAGCTGGTCGCCTCGCAATATGGGGCGGAATACTTGCCCGACGCTCCCCGGTATTACAGCACGAAGGTCAAAAACGCCCAGGAAGCTCACGAAGCGATCCGTCCGGCGGGGAACACGTTTCAGCTCCCCGAACAACTTCGGGGAAAACTCTCCTACGACGAATTCCGCCTGTTCGACCTGATCTGGAAACGAACGGTCGCGTCGCAAATGAAAGATGCTCACGGGTTCAGAACGAAAATCGAGATCGCATTGGACGACGCGATTTTTGACGTGTCCGGCAAAACGATCAGTTTTCCGGGCTATTTACGGGCTTACGTCGAAGGTTCCGACGATCCGGACGCGGAATTGGCGGACCAGGAAGTGGTTCTCCCGAAACTGGTGGTCGGGCAACGGCTCACGACCAACGAACTGGAACCGAAATCGCATACGACGAAACCACCGGCTCGGTACACCGAAGCGGCTCTTACCAAAGCGTTGGAAGAGAAGGGAAGCGGTCGCCCGAGCACCTACGCTTCGATCATCGAGACGATTCTCAACCGGAATTACGGGTTCAAAAAGAGCGGGGCACTCGTTCCGACCTGGATTGCGTTTTCGGTCTCCCAGTTGCTGGAACAACATCTTCCCGACTTGGTGGACTATGAATTCACCGCTCAGATGGAGGACCAACTCGATGCGATCAGCCGCGGAGAACTCGGATACATCAATTACCTGCGGGAGTTCTATTTCGGCGAAGAACAGCAGGTCGGGCTGAAAAAGCAGCTCGAAAAGAAGGCCGAGACGATTGACGCGAAAGAGATCAACCAGATCGAAATCGGCAGACCGGACGGGGCCGTGGAATCCATTTACGTCCGCGTCGGCAAATTTGGCCCGTTTTTACAGTACGGCGAACAACGGGCAAGTGTCCCGGAAGACCTTCCGCCGGACGAATTGAAAATGGACAAGGCAATCGAACTGCTCAACCAAACGACGCAGGCGGAACAGCCGCTGGGATATTGCCCGGACACGGAAAAGCCGGTGTTCCTCAAGGTCGGGCGGTTCGGCCCATACATCCAGCGCGGAACAAGCGAGGGAGAGGAAAAGCCGCAATTCGCGTCGCTTTTGAAGGGAATGGAGGTCGAATCGCTCGATTTTGAGACCGCTTTGAAATTGTTGAGTTTACCCCGCACTTTGGGGGTCAAGGAAGAGACCGGTGAGCCGATCATTGCGCAAAACGGCAGGTTCGGCCCTTATATTCAGTGCGGCAAGGAGACCCGCTCGCTCCCGGCGGAGTTGTCGCCGCTCGAAGTGAATTTGGAACAGGCTCTTGAATTGCTGGCCAAACCGAAACAATACGGTCGCGGAGCCGGTCGGGGCGGTTCAACGGCGAAAAAAACGGAGCCGCTCAAGGTTTTCGACGTTTCCCCGGTGACGGAAAAGCCGATTCAGGTACTCAACGGGCGTTTCGGAATCTACGTGACCGACGGAGAAACCAACGCGACACTTCCCAAGGATTTGTCGCTGGAGGAGTTAATGTTTGAAAAGGCTCTCGACCTTCTGGCCGCCCGAGCCGCCAAAGGTGGAACGAAAAAGAAAACCTCCCCCAAAAAAGCGGCTGTGAAAAAAACGGTCAAAAAGGCCGCAAAAGCGAGCACGAAAAAAACGACCAAAAAAGTACAGGGGGTGCAAACGGATAAAAAGGCCGGGAAGAAGTGAATGTTGCGAAAATCCGGTTTTTCTGGTCGCCGCTCGTTAAAAGATTGCTTAACTTACCTCATGTCCCCATATCCCCAAAAAAGTTTGTACGCCCCCCATAAAATTGGCACACTCCCATGTCCTTGCATGATCTGCGAAAATCTGCGAGAATCGCATTCTATGAGAGTTTGCGGATGCAAGTCGACTTGCGTAGCACAACAAGAGCCATCCACCCTATTGCCCTATTTCTAATGAACTCCCGGGAAACCATTTTACAAGCCGTCCGAGAATCTCTTGCCGACCCCAAACCGCGACCGGTGCTCCCGCCGGAACCGGAGGTTTGGACGGTTCAAGGGAAATCGCCCGAAGAACTCCAGGAAACGTTTCGCACCTCTTTGGAAACGGTTTTTGGGGAATTTACGGCTTGTGCCAATTTTGACGATGCTCTGCACAAAATCTCGAATCTGCTCGGCGAAGTCGGCGCAAAAAAGATCGGTGTCCTTGACCGTCCTTTGAGCCGGCAAATTGCGGAATCACTGCAACTTCCGCTGGAAAAAAATTTCGCGACGAGCCCGTCGGACGAGGTCCGGCCCGAGGTGCTCGCCGAATGGGACGCCGCGATCGTTTCACCGGAATTTCTTGTGGCGGACACCGGGAGTTGCCTGTTTTCCGCTCCGACCGCGTATGACCGTCTGTTGTGCTACATCACCCCGCTTTGCCTGGTCGTCGCCTCAAAAAGCATGTTACGGGAACATTTACCGCATGTTTGGACCGAATGGAAAGGGCGTTTCGGAAGCGAAACGACGATTCAGCAACAAATTGAAGAAGCCCAAACGACGGGTGAATTCCTGCTCATGACCGGTCCAAGCCGGACGGCGGACATCGAAAAAGTCCTCATCCTCGGTGTACATGGCCCCCGCCGGGTGGTTGTGTTCCTGGTGGAAGGGTAATTTTTGGAAATGCCCCTTTTACAGCCCCGTCCAGATTTGTCGGCCAACCATTTGTTGGACGAGTTTTTCCGACATCGGTGGACGCAACTGAGGATCGAAAGTTTTCCAGAGTTCATGGGTCTCGTGGAAGCGATTTCGCCAAATGGCGACGCGATGCTCTTCAACGTTGTAATCTCTTTGGATTTGAATGTTGGTCAATTTTTCTGCGGCGGCGAGCACGATTTGTGCTCTGGTTTGCAGGTCTTTTCCCGTATTGCGGGAGCGAAGGATTTTTTGTAGAATGCCCTTCACAAGAGCGTCCCATTCAATCCGGGCGGCGGTCCTTGCCATCATGGTCTCCGAAAAAAGAGGGAATGCGAAAAAACGTCCTCTCCATTGCTTTACAAACCGGGACCGGCGGATGTTTGGAATGTTTTCAGGCAAGAATTGGCAGGCGTTTAACTCCTTTTTAACCTCTCTATCCCCATGAAACACTGTTTTTCACTGCTGATCATGTTGGCATTAGGCATCGCTCCTGTGAAGGTCGATGCCCAAGAAACGCTCGACGCCGAAACGCAGAGGCTTTGGGACGCACATACCGTCGTACCGAAAACAGATGACATCAAGGAACTTCGGGCGTTTTTGCAGTACGGCCTAGATAACTGGATGCAAATGAGCGGGCGGTTTCGCGGGGAAGAAATATGGAAGCGGTATCACATCGAGAAAAACAAGGCGACATTTGAAGCCGCCGACCGAATCATTGCCCTCTCGAAAAATGAACCGGGAGAAGAACCGCCGCCGCCGAAAGACATGGCGGAATATTACGGTTGGAATGATAGCGACGATCTTCGATTTGCGCTACAACAAAAAATCGGTGCGTATAATGGTGCAAGAGATTGGAATCCCGACTGGCAAGAGCAATTTCGGGATTTTATCGAAAACATCAAAAAGGATCCCGCCCACAAATACGTCCTGAAATTTGCGGAACAGAGTTGGTTCAATCATCATTTCAACTCTGCTGTTTTCTCGAAAGGAGTACTCGGAGAAGCCCCCGAGTTCGAGGAAAGCCTCCGTCTGTATGAGGAAAACTTTGAGAACCTGAAGCGTTACGTTGCCGACCACGCTAATGATCCTTATTTGAAATTTCAGATAAACAAGCACATCCATCAAAAGGCGGCGGAAATGCTTGAAGGGAAGGGTAAACTCAAAAAAGGGATGCTGGTGAAGCCGGTCCTTGAGTTTTACCGCGAGCTTTACGAAAAGCATCCCGATGCCCCCGAAGCGGAAGGGTACTTGCGAATGATCAACAGCGAACTGGTGAAATACGAGATTTTGGCGGCGGACGATCAGTTGACAGCATTTCGCGGGGCAGTCGAAACTCTGAAAGAGTCATTGGAAAAGGAACTCGAGGAAAATTCGATTCAAAAAGTCTGGGGCTTGAGCATGATGCTCGAAGATTTGGATTGCCGCACCGAGGCAAGCAAGTTGCTCTACCAGACGGTGCATCCGATATTTGCCGCTTCCGACAATCCGAAGATCAACGAATATGAGATTAGTTTTGGAATAGCATTGAGCCAACTTGCGTTGGAAGGCTTGGAGTTTGAATTCGAGGCTGTGTTGCTCGACGGGACGAAAATCGACCTGAGAGAGTATCGCGGCAAGGTGGTGGTTCTCGATTACTGGGCAACATGGTGCGGACCGTGTATTGGCGATATGCCTCGACTAAAAACGTTTTACGAAAATTGGCATGAAGACCGAGGGGTTGAACTGATCGGCTTTAGCGTTGATGAAGATTTGGACGCATTGAGGGCGTTTGTCGAAAAAGAACAGCTTCCCTGGCCGAACGCCTCGGAAAAGCTGTCGAAGGAGCAGAATCTCCCTGATTCCCGTGCGAAGTACAACATTGATGCTTTCCCGACGACGATCCTGATCGACCAAACCGGCAAAGTCGTCCGGGCGGGCAACGGCCTCTACTCAGTCATCATGGAAATCGGGAAACTGTTTCCGGTGGATGGGGAGAAATGATGAAACAAGACCGGAAAGAGATGGAAACACTCGATTTGGAACGCATTCGCGGCGGGTTTCCGGGCATTACGCCGGTTTTCGGTACAATGTTGCTCGAAGCATGTCTGGTTTGTTTGGAGAAACTGGACCATAAGCCGGGTACGGTCCTGAGTGTTTTCGGCGATTGGAATGTCGAGGTCGAACTCCGCTGGAACACCGTTGTCGATGAGCAAATGCGGAGAACCTGGAGTAATCAAAATGAAACAACGGAATTTGCAGCGGTTTGCCTCGTGGTTCTGCTGGTCAATCAATTAACTCCTTATATGGTGCTGGAACGAGCTGATAAGAATACAGGCATTGATTATTGGTTGATGTCGAAGTCGATGCCGGAAATTGAAAAAGCAAGCGGACGCCTGGAAATCTCCGGGATTTTTTCCGGAACCCCGGCTCAAATCAATAGACGGTTCCAAATGAAATTGATTCAATCCGGCCAATCTGACGCGGCAAGTTTTCCCGCAATCATCGGAATCGCGGAATTTTCAAAACCACAAACTCGATTGGAAGAGAAAAAATGAGTAATACGAGCAAAGAGCATTTTCGCAACCTTCACAACGAGGCGATGGACCTCATGGTTTTCGCACGGCTGGGGTATGATCCCCGGGATCGGGATCGTGTCTACACCGACACCGACAGGATGCGGGATATTGAGAAGGCTCTCGAACTGGAAAAACAAGCGATTACTCTGGTTCAGACAAGGTATGGTCAAACACAAGACGACGGTGATAAACTGACCGAATCGATTTATAGCCGCAGTGCCGCCTGGATCGCAATTCAGGCCGGGCAGTTCGATGAAGCGGAAAAGATTGCGCTGACCGCACTTGCCCGTGGGGCGCACCCGGAGGAAAAAGCCAAGTTGCTCGACGCTCTGTTTACGGCGACGAAAAAACAGGGATATCAGCTACAATCCTTCGAGGAAGAAAAACCAAACGCAATGACGGTCGATATGGCACAATCACCCTCATTGGCAATGGAACTTATCCCTCATTGACGAATAAAACATCAGAAAAAATGGAAACACTTGATTTGGAACGTATTTGCGGTGGGTTCCCGGGCATTACGCCGGTTTTCGGCACAATGCTATCGAATAAAGCACTATCGGGGCCGCCAAACGTGCCGGAACAATGATCGTGAAGCACATGAGGAGCGCATGGATGGCACTGAGCGTAATCATAACAGACAGTGCTGTATCAAAATTAGCATAGGCAAGAAGCGAGCGAAAGAGAATATACACGGCAACCAAT
>Ga0099364_10014073_pt1 | contig 10683 bp, 8 predicted proteins | sample TergutTh196P3_FD_73070 | JGI IMG/M metagenome (GOLD analysis project Ga0099364, IMG submission 73070) | Microcerotermes parvus P3 segment gut microbial communities from Pointe-Noire, Republic of the Congo - Th196 P3 | ecosystem: Host-associated > Arthropoda: Insects > Digestive system > Gut ...
GGCAGTGACGCTGTGTTTGGAGCTTAGTGATGCGTATTGTAACCAATTAATTATATCTGTATTAATTAAATTAAATTTCTATTTTATTTTAACGCAGCCAACTTAAATATAAGTTTAAAAATATGTTTCATAAAACAGTGCCGCCAACTGTTTTTTGAATGTTATTTCGTATTACATTAATTAATATCTAATTGTTATAAAAATATAATGATAATGTGATATATAAATGTGTTGTGTGTTAGGTAATCTCGAATGCTTTATAGTTTCCTCGATAAACGTCTTTTTCATGATATTTCTTTCTGTCCGTCTGCTGGAAGTTGTTTTACTACCTGCAGAAATTTCATTTTAACCCACGTAACTCTCTATACACTTCAATTTCTATACCATTTTGTTACATTTAATGTGTGCAGCCCGCGACAAAAATAAAATTCCAAATGAACAGCTTCTGATGTCGCTCAGAACTACCAGTGGTGTTTACGTGGTGCTAACGAATTGTGTTAACGTGTTTTTTTAGTGTGTTCTTTATGAGATCAGTAAGAGGAATACTTGTGCCTGTGTTCGGACAATAATGGTGGATTGTGCGAACTTTCTGAGGTGTCGGAGGGCCCTCACGTCCCTTCTATTGTTCTCTATGTCGTCTTCTAACCTGTAAGGACATTCTGGAATCTGCATCGTCCATTTTTCTGGATCCTATTTCCCTGTCAAGGTAAACCACAAACATTGTGTTAACCTTGTTAACGTGGACACCAAAGTTTTAGGATGTATGAAAATCTTACAGGAATAGCTCAATTGTTTGTCATATTCACTGACATACCATCATATTGTTGAATAAGTGGGTTGCGAAATGAAACTAAATCCACGTATGCGTTCTATTGCATGGTGAATGGTATTTATCTACCACTGATAATTTAAATTTAATACCACTTAAAATATTTGTTACAATTTACAGTCTGGTAGTCATGTAAAGGCGAAAAAATATCACGAATAGGTAAACGTAATTTATAAAGTCTAGTCTAATGTTGGTGTATTTTGTGCTAACTTTCTGTAATTGTGTTATCTTAGTACAGTGAATTCGGTCTGTTGAAACAGTGACTTGCTTCTTGTAAGCCTATATTTCTGTGATTTGTGCTGTGATGTAACTAAACTTTAACGCGAACTTAGGAACATTTATTTATAAATATTGAGGTATAAGTTAAAAAGAATGGAATATTTTACTCCTCTGTACGGTCGTGACAAATGTTAGTATGTTGTGGCGTGTATTTACTAGTTTTCTGTACGTCCCAGAATAAATTATGTCATTATTTCAGCGTACTCGTCGTACATGACGGATTTTCGTAATGAATAGACTGTGTACTTTTTGGACGTTTGTAATTGAATATGTTTTATTCAAATTTGCTTCGTCTTTTGATCAGTTCGATAGCAATTTAAGTTCTAATAGTGTACAAAATTACGCAAGGAAACGTGAAAAATGAGAAGATATTTGAAAGTAATCCGTTTTCACTAAATATCAAACTACCAACAAATGCACTAATTGTATGTCATTTATTTTAAATCACCTTTTTAAAACACTTTTCACTGTTGGTAGTGTGATATTTAGTGAATTTTTTTTTATGAGTTACTAATATAACAAATAAGATTGCCAACAATGCCAATTCATGACATTTCTAAAAATGTGTAACTTCAAGAGATACATTCAGTAATTCAATAGGTAATGCTGTCACAAACAAACCTTAATGTATTAATATAAATATATATATATATATATATATTATATATATGATGGTACTGAGTGTTTTTTGTTGCTATATATTTTGTATTACGACCAGAAAACTTTGGAAACTTGAAACACTCTATTTCAGGATTCTTCTCATTTTAGTAATAGTCTGTTAAAAGGATTTCTCATATGATTGTTATAGATTCCATTATTTGGTATAATGAGTTCAGATTCTGCGGATCCTTTCTATTGGATCCGTGTAATCTTGGCATCCAACAGGGGTACTTTGATGGAACTGGGTATTTCACCGATAGTCACATCAGGTCTTATCATGCAATTGCTTGCTGGAGCTAAGATCATTGAAGTTGGTGACACTCCAAAGGACAGAGCTCTTTTCAATGGAGCTCAGAAATGTAAGCTAATTTGTAATCTTAATATAAATTCTAGATTGTTAATTTGCTCATTAGAATCCTGTGACATGAAGCAGTACTTTGGGAAATACAAGGTTTTCAGTTTCATTGTTCTTGAAATTTTATTTCATAAACTGATATAATCCGTATGTGATACACAAAAATGTTGTTTGAATGTAGAAAATTTTTGTAATGTAGTTTGAAATCTGGCACCAGGTGGGTTAGTGTTGCTGTGAGAAATACAGAATTACAGATTGCAGACATAGTATGTCTTCACCTCAGCTTGATTCTTGTGAAATGGAATTCTTATAATCAGCATTCTTTTCTTGTGACTTAGCAACATTACGTACGGGGTCACTATACTCTTCTTCTTTAATTCTTCTTTGCAAAATATGCTGTGATTCATGATATTACATTAAAAAAACACTAAAAGTAAGACCTGCTAAACAGTTTCTTTTTATTTTCACTTTAAATGTGTTTTAATTAGTTAAAGTAATGAGAAAAGTTTTCTTTTTTGGTTTATTTTACAAAACTGTCAGCATCTCAGTCAGCACAATGTGAGATATTTAGTAAATGATGAGTGATGAATGAGAAAGCATTTGGAAGGAAGTGATCATGGCCTAATTAAGATACTCTTCAAGAATTTGCCTGGAGGGACTGAGGAAAATTACCGAGATTTTGGGGAGGATAGCAGGTGTCACAGCTGAGATTCTGACTGTGAGGAAAAAATAATTTGTGGGCACATAGTGTGAATGGCTTTGCAGCAGTAGATATGCAACTTCTCTGAACAAATAAGTAATTCTTATTCATAATTGAAGTAAGTCGTGTTAGAAAGGTTTTGAAGTTTAATAAAGGACGGTACGTATGTGTAATGCTGATGTTTGGATATATGTTGCGTAATAAAAGTAATGAGAGTATGGTGCAAGTGGAAGTATAGTAGATTGCTTATACAAGGGATCATCATCATTCCCATATTCTGTGTTCAGTTACATAATTAAAATTACGTGTTCGATGGCATGAAGGGGATAGATATTCACCTCTTGCAAGGCTAGTAACAGCAGTAAGCCAATGCTTATGTCAATAGAAAGACATGTTTTGAAAATTAATGTATTCTGAATTGGTGTGCACTTTTTTACTTTTGCTTGGTAATGTTCTGGCATGCATTATTTACAGCCAATAATTAAAATTTTTTGAAATTGTAGTTACCACTGATAACTTGTTTTCAGTGTTTGGAATGGTGATTACTGTGGGACAGGCAATTGTTTATGTGATGACTGGAATGTATGGAGATCCTGCAGAGATTGGAGCAGGTGTTTGCTTATTGATCATTATTCAGTTGTTTGTGGCGGGTCTCATTGTATTGCTGTTGGATGAGCTGCTCCAGAAAGGATATGGTCTTGGTTCTGGAATCTCTCTCTTTATTGCCACCAACATTTGTGAGACCATTGTGTGGAAGGCATTTAGTCCTGCCACTGTAAACACTGGTGAGTACAAAATGTAGACAGTCTCTTTTATGAAGCAGTTATCATAGATGTATTGGCCTTTAAATGACCTACGTTCGCATATGTGAAAGCGAGGTAAAAAACACTCCCAGAAATTCGTTGTATGTTTTTAGACAACAAGGATATTTATTGCATTTTTAAGATATTATGCATAATTTCTGTTTTGTTTTGCACAAAATGCTGTTTATTTCAAAATTGTATTTTATTCTATACAAATAATACATTTTTTCATTCGCCATGGTCAAAAATTTAAATACCAATCCAGTTTTTTAAAGGTTAAAGTGCTGAATAATTCAACTATAGAATTAATGATTCTGTCTCGTAGTAATTTACACCCTTGGAACCACCTGTCTGTTTGGAGCTGTTGTTTACAGGCAAACTTGCCACACACAAAGAAGGTAAAGCTGAGCTTTTACATGCACCTTTGTTAGGTGCTGGTTCAAAATGCAGCTGAGTTATTAGACACTGTTGTTCTGCTGACCTGTTCTGGCTGTGAAATAGTCATCTTCCTTCAGAAAAGTGAAGGTTATTGTTTTTTAAAAGCCCCATTGAATTTTTTGTTTTTGTCTTAGGCCTTTGTCCATCAGCTGGTACAGTATCCATCCTTCCACAACCATTCAGAGTGTGTGGTTCTCATTTTTTTGCTCTTCTATGCGTTCCACATCTGTTTCTGTGTCACTTGTCCCTCACGTGGAACAGCTGATCATATGTTGTCCTATTAATTAAGTGATGAACATTGAAGAAGTCAGTTCGGCTCTTTGACAAGCTTCTTACTGTGCACAGATGCTTTAAGCTCCTGTAACAGTTGTGTAATGATAATTAACATTTTTAAATGAACATATGGCATAATAAAACAAAAATTTCCAGCTTCTTTTCAACAACCAAACATTGCAGTACACAGTGAAACAGGTTGTTAGAATCAGAGTTTTCACATGATGAACAGTTTGGAATTTTAAATTTAAATTAATTGAATATTCATAGAACAAGAAGAAAGATTTCCTTATATACAAGAGTGTCCTACAACAGCTTATCGTGCAATTACAGACGTTGAAATAGTTCAAGGATTTAACTGAAGTTCTTTAATAAATACTTAATTGGTTTGCTAAGAAAAATTATTTCTGTTAGCATTTTAAGTTCCCCAAATTTGAGAACTATGAGACACTGGATTCCTCTCATGTTGCCTGGGTAATAATTCTGAGTACCAAAAATGAAACATTTCAGGAGTACAAAGATTGTTTCTTCATGTGTGAACTTATTTCATTTACTAACTTTAATGCACAATTCCTTTATTCATTAACCATATGTATGTTACATTACAATCTTCGACATGTTTCGAGCAGTAACATGCCCATCTTCAGGAGGACAAATTGTAGTATTACAGCATCTGGTATCGTCACTCTCTGTAAACGGCTGTACAGTATGCTGGATGAGAGCAGACTCTGCAGAGTCTGCCCTCAATGCCATGCCCTGGCCACTTTACCCCTGGGAAAGACCTGGTACCCATTGTATGGGAGGCTGGGTGGGCCCCAGGGCCGGTCTGGGCGGGTGCAGAAATTCTCGTCCCCACTGGGATTCAATTCCTGGAGTGTCCAGCCTGTAGCGAGTCTGTGTACCGACTGCGCTATCTCGGCCCCAGGCAGGAAGTAATACCTGCACTCAGTTTGTATAGTCTCAAACCCAGAACCTGCATGTTATGATGGCATTGCTGTGGACTACAAGATCCTCTAACTGAATGAATGGCATATAGTTTTGAATATGGGTTTTTTAATATATACTTCTTTATACTTTAAGGCCGTGGCACAGAGTTTGAAGGTGCTGTCATTGCATTGTTCCATTTGTTGGCAACCAGACAGGACAAGGTCAGAGCACTTCGTGAAGCATTTTATCGACAGAATCTGCCTAATCTGATGAACTTGCTGGCTACAGTTCTTGTATTTGCCATTGTCATATACTTCCAGGTAAGCCAGTTATCTGTAATGTATAAGTTGCAGTTCTATTAATTTTGCATCTTGCTACTAATGCACCAGTCACACCCCTGTTAATTTGTACTTGTTTTAATTAGGAGTTGATAACTCATACTTCACTGAACCTCTGTACAAATTCAAGAGCTAGACATCTTCAAAACTCTTGGAATGATAGTGGATGGAAGGATTGGGTGATGTTTGGGCACCAAAGACAGATTTTTTTTAGAGATATGATGAGATGATAGAGGTTTTGTAGGGATGACAGTATGGTCCTGTGGGTTTTGATGCCACATAGTCTGGTACCACCCTGTAGATGGATGTAGTATGTTGCTGCAAAGTGTTAGTAAATTTCTACCAGATATTGGAACAATACATCCCAGGAAATACTAATCTTAATAAACAGTACTTCATGAATGGTGTGTCACTAGACAGAGTTGTATTTAACTGCATGATAATGCCTTCTTGAGGCTGTACATTATTGTATCTTCCACAAAAGCACCTTACTGTATGCATTACTCAGGGAGGTCGTTAATTGGAAGAAGATAAAAGTGAACTAAAATGGGTGAGACACTTGATGTGTTTTCCTCATGTGCCTCAATCTTGGTTCAGACACAAATTGTATCTTCTCTATCAGTTCAACTCAGTGTTTGTTATGTGAATTTGTAAGGTAGAGGTGCTACTGTGTTGATAAAGCACCATGTCTTGAGGGCATTTGTGGGACTTGAGGTTCAGCTGTGCTCATTCTCAACTTTGGCACTAGTTGGTGATGAGTGGTCAGCTTAATGATCTGTACAGATGAAAGAGCTCTGGTACTTTTTGACTTTGATGGTTGGTGAGCCTTTGAGCCATTCTGGGTGTTTTGGAGAAGAGAGAATTTTTTGCCCATGCTAGGGATCAAGTCCCGTCCTGTAACTAGTCACTGTACCAAGTGCGATATCCCTGCATGCAGATGAATTTATAGCAGATTTATAATATCAGTTACTCTAATTATTAGGACCATGGATAAAGTTTATTTCAAAAGTGTCCAGTGCATTGCACATGAGCAGGGTTCAAATGGCCCAGAACACTTGCAGATAAATGTTGATTGTATTTGCAGGAATACAAGACAGTCTTGAATTTGAGAGAGCAAATAATAATTTGAAAAGGGAAAATCAACATTTGGGAAGTTATCTGTTTTTCAGCTGGGGTAGGGTTGTGTACCTTTATGGTATTATTGAGTACTGGGTCCTTGAGCACCTCAACTTTCGTTGTAGTGTCATCCTGCAACTTCTGACAGCTGTTAGTTGAAATTTTTCCAGTATTCTGTGTGTGTGTGTGTATGTATGTATATATGTATGTATTTATGTATGTATATATATATATATTTTTTTTTAACTTGGTCCTGCTGATTTGGGCCATTGATTGCAGAAGTTTCAGCAGCAATTTTTCCTATAATACTTTTCAAAAGCACCGCAGTGTAGCATATTTTTCAACTGAATTCACAAGTTCCTTCCTGACACGCTTACCCCCATAAAGCCCATATCACAGCAGTTTTGCTAGAAATATATTCACTGCATAGCTTGGACCTTACACCTGGTGACTTCCACCTCTTTGGACCATTGAAGAAACACCTTAACCTTTATCTTCTGAGCATTTAATTAAAAGCATCATGCCTGTGTTATGAAATATTTTTGTGACGGCACTCTATATCGTTTGTGTATGTTTGAAAGTAAACGTTTATATCTTATGAACAAAAGATGATGAACTAATGAAATAATATTGATTGCATTGGGAATAAATCAGAGATATTTCGGTTCATCAAAAAATGCAGTAGAAATGCTTAGTGCCTACATGCAGAAAGCTAATTAAAAAAATTAATAACGTTCAGTTTATTTTATTTACATTTTTGGTTTGAAATTCTAGCTTCAGAATTTGTGGAGTTGTGCTTTGGCATGGTAATCTCAAAAACATCATCTTGCTACACACACATCATACTTGTGCCACACTTCACCAAAAACTTTTCTCTTCACACCACTGGCAGTACACATGAGACATTATAGTTGCATCACCATCACGGACTTAGACAGACCAACCGCTTTAGGGTGCTGTCGTAGTCTACAGACTTGCACTGTCGTTTCCAGTATATCTTTCACGAGGATGAATCAAGAATCTCTATATGAAATTTCCTTGCTCTGTCAAGGAAAGACTAAACTGCCATATCATACAAGTATTCAGTCTCGTCACTTAGTTTGTAAATATTGTTGCCAAAACTTTTGTGTTTGTTTGTGAGGGCCAGAGGAGTGTGTCCACTGTGAAGTGGATGGTATTTGGACCTGTTGTTCCTGGCCCACTCTGAAAAACTTCTTCATCAGAGGCTCTTGAAGAAAACGAACTGCTGGACGCTTGGCCCCTGGATATTGGGTGGTCCGGTTACAGGTGTGACACCTCTGGCTCATCATCAAAACCTCCCTTTTCCTCAGAGCTGCTGTTGCTCAGGGCCTCTGTTTCTTAACTTTCGCTGTCCCAAACCAGATAAGATATCCAGTATGAGGACAGGAACCTGTCCTGTCACACGCACTTATCGCAGAATGCTTACTGAGAATATCCGGCTTATTATGTATTTGAAGCAGGTGATCACGTAGTGAAATGCCATGTATTTAAGCTCTTTATGGCTCAACTTTTTATGTACAAGTCTGTTTATTTCTGTATATCAGGCCTCAGTTGAAATTATAACCCCAAGTGGAGTTATCAAAGAGTTATCTCAGTTTCAGCATAAGTGTTGGGAAAAGCGTTACATCAACGGTGTTGCCAGTAATGACCTATATTTATTTGTGTGGCAATGGTATGCAGTCTCTTCATTGTCTTTTTTTAAAATCACCCTTATGTAACAGTTCGTGTTCTGAACTGAAATGTAAGAAAGGCATGAAAGAACCTGTGTACTATTGGAATTTTATCAAATATAGACAGTTGGTGGTAGTCCCTTTTAGTAGTGATATATCCTGCCATGTAGATTCTCTGTTCTGGCTGGGATAAGGACCAGAGTGCCATATATCAGTCAATGATATTGTGTAGTTATATTTCAACAGGGTACACACATCAAGAAAATTCTGCTACAAAACACGTCGTCACTGGGTGTTCCGTGGGCTGGAATACTCAGCAGACCAAATGAGACTTTGTTCCCAGTAATGTTGGTCTATTTTTACAACACACTACATTGCACTGCTAGGCATATCTTGTGAAGGGAATGAACAGCTTACTGTTGCATAGCAAAGCAAGAGATATGAGAGGTTTCAGAGCGCACAGGCAGGCTGCAAAATTCCTATTCATAAGGTACTTGGATTCTTAATTGGGTAAAGCGGCCAGAGCGTGCATCTGACCACCGACCATAATCTAATGCAGAGGTAACGAGTGGGTCTATAATTCTGTTACTCTTCATGACTGTATGGTGCGTTTAATAAAAGGCCACTGCATGTCGTATGTGGAATGTTCGGTACGCTCAGAGTTGAAATCACCGTATCACGTGTGGAACACTCGATGCCTAGAGGTTAAAGGAAGACAGTTTTCCTTGGTTATCATGCCAGAGCACAACAAACACCACTGTGTACACACTGTGAATTCTGATTCTTCTCCACGTGAATACCAACCCATGGGCTATCACTGGTATGTGCTTTTGAGTCTGGTGATTATGAAGTATAGATGGTTTGCTGGGTATTCCCATTTTTTTTTAAATTTCTATTGAAGTGATATATATGAATTTGACACATGCTATATGTTACTTTTTGAACATGGATCACGAGACCTTTATCACAGTGTTGCAAATCAGGAGTGTGGAGGACTGCTTGGGTTTAACTGCCTTTAAGCACCATTGAAGGATGTGAGATGGCAATGTATACAGTTGACCATTAAGTTCAAGATTCAAGTCTTCTGGGATGTGATACTGTAGACTGGTAAATAGTTAACTGCAATTCTGAAATGTACATAACTTTGTGGTTTGCAAATTATGATGATGTAAACGTGCTTGTAAAAGTGTGCAGGCCTAGACTCATGCAGTACTTAGTGGCATCATATAATGAAAGTCTTGTATTTACCTGTTGACATGTTCCAGAAGAACTGAATCATCAATAATCGCGTTAGAACCTCAAATCTTGCAAGTTCTGCTCAGTTTCAAGGGCGTGTGAGCACATGACAGCTCATGCCATTCCGTCCATAATAAGTGAAGTCTGCACCAAAAAGTCAATTTGTAGAGGGGACAGGAAATGACTGTTTTAAACCATATTAAATGTATAAAATTATACTTCCATAACATTAAAATGGCACTTCATGTGTCTGAAATATTTTGATGTGGGAGGAATGTTTGTGAGTTGCGTGGTATGTTTTAAGGACAGTTTTTGGAAAAAGATACTTTGAATAGCTTGAGTGGGGAAAATCCTTAAATTGCAACCTCTTGAGTGGATTATACTTTCATTTCTTTTGATTGCAACAAACCTTTGCATGTGGATTATGTTTTCAATGAATATATAAAGGGAACAAATTTAGAACACTGGCTGCAGAATGGTTATTGACTCACCAGTGGAATTTGTTTCATTTGTAGGGCTTCCGGGTGGATCTACCAATCAAATCAGCTCGCTACCGAGGCCAGTACAGTAGTTATCCAATCAAATTATTCTACACATCAAACATCCCAATTATTCTGCAGTCTGCACTGGTGTCCAACTTGTATGTTATTTCTCAGGTATGAAATGAATTGCTGTTCTAACAGCTATTATATTTTAGACTGTACTGAACTGTAAACATTGATTAGTACCACACATTTCCAGGGAAGGAGTCAGGACTTCATGGAGTAAGGTGTAGTAGAGTCTCAAAATTCATAAACCTCTTTGTTCAGGGGTTTGACATTTGGAATCGTTTATTTTAATAACATTATTTTGCACCTTCATAACATCTGGTTCTGATGAATTGGGATGGGACCACATGGCTGGCAAGTTGGCTTCCACCAGTATCCTGCTATTGCACAGCCCACCGTCAGCTGAGTCATGCTCTTTGTTTCATTCAGTGATGTTCATTGCCTTCATGCATTATGGAGTGAGGCTTCTTCAGTTATTTAATGTGATCTA
>Ga0099364_10014074_pt1 | contig 10682 bp, 15 predicted proteins | sample TergutTh196P3_FD_73070 | JGI IMG/M metagenome (GOLD analysis project Ga0099364, IMG submission 73070) | Microcerotermes parvus P3 segment gut microbial communities from Pointe-Noire, Republic of the Congo - Th196 P3 | ecosystem: Host-associated > Arthropoda: Insects > Digestive system > Gut ...
AAGTAAACGCAAAAATGGGGGTTGCCCTCCGCCCCCGCCAGCCCCCCTCCCCCCCAGACCCCCCCACCCCCCGCACCCCCACAATAAGGAAACGCATTTAACCTGGGGGGGAGGGGGACTTCTAAGGGGGCTCCGGCGCATTGCATTTGACCCCCATTTTTGCACCTTTTTGAAAATAGAATTTTCGGCTAAGACCCACGGAACGGGTCGTACTTCGCCCACCCTGGAGCCTCGCAACCTTCAAGCTATGCGTACTTTGCCCCACGGCTTCGTAAGTGTTACATTATCCCCAAACTCCGTAGCCGTTACCTTATCCGGTTAAAAACCGCCAGACCGCAAGCGGACTGGCGGCATGATAGGTCAGTGAAGGCAACCATGCCCGAAATCTTTACCGCACCAACCAGCGATGAGAACTAACCGAGCCGCACTCCGTAAAACCCGCCAACCTTTCAGGTAGGCGGGCATTGATAACAAAGGCATGGTAACAGCAGCAAGAACCACCCTACGCAAGACCCGCAAGCGGGACATGCTCCGGGCGTTTCTTGCTGCCCGCCTGACCGCTTGTCAGCGGTCAGGCGGCGTGATGATGAGAACACCCGCCGATAATCCGATGACCAATGACCGATGAACACCCCCGAATTTCCCACTTTCCTATATACAAACCAAATACAAAACTACCCTATATTATTTTTGTCATATCTTGTCATTTCATAAAGAAAAAACATAATAATTAAATCTTAATATATCTTATGAACAGTTATTGAATGATTTTTTTGATGACAAAAATCCCTCGAAAAAAGGGCTTTTTCCTGTCATTGATGACAAAGTTGTCTGTCATTAGCGGAAGGTGAGATTTTTTCGCAGGGGGGAGCGTGCGTCCCCAAATTTGCCACTTTTGATAACGACCGTTTTTTTTATATGTCAATTAGATTTTTGAAACAAGAAAAATGAAATCTAAAGCAGTCTAAAGCAATCTTGTGATATGCAAAATAAACCTAAAACCCAAGAATAGTGTTTTTCCTTGACAGCCCTACCGGGGCGCACGGGGGGGCGGCAAGAAAAGGGCAAACCCTACACCCGCAAAGCCAACCCCACCCAAAATCGGGCTTCGCTGGTTCTACTCTGCACAAAGTTCATTTCTTTAAGCCGCATGGTAAAAAACCTTTCGCTTACAGCGTGTTCTTTGTTATCATCACACCATTCAGCGTAAGCCTTGTAAAGTTCCCTAATCCGTATAGAGCAATCTTTTCCCTGTACGCAGCGTTGATTTAGAAAATGACCAATCACGTCCATTTCAGCACGGTATTCATCAGTAGCGTTAATTATTTCTTCAGGTGTTTTTAATCCTTCCCGCTTCCAACGAGCCGTACCTTCCAAAAGCCAGTTCAGTATACCGCTTGCTTCTTGCTTTAATTTTAATTCAAGGCTTTTATCTTGCTTCTCTTGCGGTATGGTAGTTGTAAAAGGAATTAGCTTTATACGCCGCCATATACCGTGGTCAGTTCCCTTAATAACAGGCTTATGGTTTGTAGCCATGAAAATTTTGAAAGTAGGCGTAAAATTAAAATACTCCCCATATAAAAACCTTGCCGTCATTTGGTCATTTCCGGTAATTTTTTTGATTAACGGTTCAGAGAGCCGCCGCCCAATTTCCGCTTCAGTAGTGGTAACAAACCGAGTACCCCGCAGCCTTGCTATGTCGTTAGTGTTTTGGTCTCCGCTTTTTTTCATAAAACTTTCTGTAGGCGTTGAAATTGCGTAATCCCCTAACAAATACAAAATCGTATTCAGGAATGTTGTTTTACCGTTAGCCCCGCTTCCATACAGAATAAACATTGTTTGTTCTTCAATGTTTCCGGTTAATCCCCAACCCGCCGCAGTTTGCAAAAAGTTTACCAGTTCAGGCTTAAAGTTCATTATTTCCCGAATAAACTGTTTCCACAAAGGACAATCAGCCGCAGGGTCATAAACCGCATTTGCTATTTTGGTGATCATTTCCTCTTGCTTGTGTTCCCGAAATTCACCTGTCAGCACGTTTATAGTGCCGTTTTGAACATTGAGCAGCCAGGGGTCAGGGTCTAGGTCATCACTATTGATATTCAATTCAGAATTCCATTGAGCCGCTTTTACAAAAGCCTCCCGCCTTCTTACACTTTCGCTTAACATACCGTACTTTTCTATCTCTATCCGTTCCCTGTAGTCATCGGTTTTAGCGAGTTCATCATAAATACCCCGCACAACTTCCAAACCCTTTTCATGCACTAAAGCCCCGCTTTCGTCAGTCTGCCAATACCTGCCATTCCATACAATCCATTTTTTCCATGCAGAATTGTATCGAATGTCCCGCCCATGTTCACGAGCAAGCCGGGCAGCATTAGTAGCGTCCGTAAACTGAATACTGCCTTTTTTCAGTTCCATAATCCGTAGAAAAATACTCTCATCACCAATTCTTTCAGGCATTTAGTAGCCCCCCTTCTCTAATGTCTTGGCGTACATCTTGAATTGGAAACACAATATGTCAAAAGCGTTTTCTTTAGTAACACTCGGCAATTCCTTATGACACCTATGATACATTTCATATAACAAAGTCAAAGACCCCGGCTTGCTTGTAAATTCCTTATTTATAAAAAAGGCACAAGCCCGGTACTCATCATCGGGAATATCCTGTCTTTTTAGCCTATACCACAACAGCAAATCATTAGCCCATTCAATCTCATGGGCTGCAAAATCTTCAAGCGTTCTTTGTTGTTTGCGTATATTGTCTCTATACCGTTCTTCAACAGTTTTCCTTTTTGGCATTATTTACCTTCATTCCACACATAAACCTTTGCCGTTTGCCCTGCCGCTGTCCGCCCATCGTGAAAGGTAATAAAAGCCCAAAAAGCCCACCAGCCTGATAAATCTATATCCCCCTCGATACACTCATGGAAAATTACCCCTTTTACAGTGTCCCCAACAGCAGCCGGAAATTCGCCTGATTTTCCGTTTGGCTTGCGATACCTGATAACAGCACTTTCTATCCCTTCCAAATCCACAAAAGTTTTAAGGGTAATGCGTAAAGCAGATTGCCCCTTGAATATCCGTCCCATACTTCCCCCTAGCCAATTTTACTGTCAAGAACAATTTCACGGCTTATACATGAATTTAGAGTAATTTCTTGCCTTGCTTTTAGAAAACGCCCTAAAAGATAATCCCGGACAAAAAGCCCTGTTACAATACGTATAAATAATAATAAACCACGAAAAGCCAAGCCTGTAACTTGAACCGTTTCAGATAATTTGAGAAAATATGTCCTTCCCAGTTTTGCTTCACTATATATTTTTGCATTTTCCAAAAGCCCACGGAAAAAAGTCCCCAAATGCCGAATTGTTTCTTTAATAGTAACGGTTTCCTTTATAGTGCGAGTAAACAAGAAAAAGATTGAACTATTATCTAACCCTTTTACAGTTTCTATTAGTTTCCTAAAGATTGTTTGCAGTCTTTTTACGGTTGTTACTGCTTTTACTGTTTGTTTTGAAATACGTTTATAATTTCCTGTTATTTTACGGTTGTCTGATAACTTAACTCCTTGCGATAAAGTCCTAATATAATTTTGTGCCGAACTATAAGTAAAATACATCGACAGCTTAAAGGCTGGAAGCCAGTTAGACGAACTACCCGGAAAAGTATTAGGTATTACATTTTCATTGCTCCAATACCAACTATCAAAAGTTCCCCCATAATCAAAACGGGGAAACCAAAAGTATTTGGTAAAACAACCAAACCAGATGTAAGAACCAGCCGCTATACTGCCATTTGAAGAAAATGTACCGGAACGCCAGCCTTTAGGTTTAGAGGAGCTTATTTCAAAATTAATAAAATTTTCAAGTATACTCCTTTTTGCATTTGGTTTATTTGTATTATCAGAATAGATAACTGGCAATCCCCCTGCTTCTTCGTTATAATCATCATTAGTATAAAAAAATGCTGTGCAACTTCCGTTAATGGTTTCATTTACCAAAAAACGATTTACAGGAATATCACACTCAAATTGAAGTGGAACCCACGGTTCCGGCGGGTCATTATCCCAAAGGTATTGACTTCCCACCGCAGTAGTCCCTATCGTTGGATCTACGACAACAGGATATTTAGCTTCATCAAGCCATTTTTCAGGTATAGTAATTAATAGGCAATTTCCGATAACCGATAAATCACCCCATACTTTTCGCCCCCTTGCGTCAATAATCAAGGGACGGTGAATATGACAAAGTTTTCCTGTTCCCTCTCCTAAAAGAGTTTCCTTCTTGTATACTGCATAACTGCCTTTTAGGAATGGGTCAGGGACAAAATCAGGTTGACGGTAAAAATCAAAGTATTCTGCACCTTCAATTAAAAGAGAAACAATATTGCTATCCGGCTCTTTTTCAAGGATACAGTCATATTCAAATGCCGTATCGCCAAGTATCGTAAACCGATGAGACCGCCGCCGTCCTTTATATACAAGCCGCCGCCTGTCTCCCCGCATGGTAAAACCTTCGTCATCAAAAGGGATAAACCGCAAGCCTTGATTGCCCCAGCGATTAAGCCCCCAAGACGGTATTTTTTCCCCAAGCCTAACCGTCAGCGGAAAATCATTGCTTGATTGCCTAAACTGTATATGGTTTTCATTCCTCATTGCTCATTGACCAAGTATTGTTATTTCCCATAGTACCTGTAATGTATCACTGGAAGTTACATTTACCGATGGAGTTATTTGGGCATAAGCCAGACAATTAGCGGATACATCATTCCCATTTAACAAACAAGCCTCATTTATCCCGTTGGCGTTTAATGAACCCGCAGCAAATGTAGCCCTGTAAGTTACAGTGGTATCCCCCGTATTACCCCATGACGCATTAAGCGCTGGATACCCAGCGTCAAGGGCGTTCATGCTTCCTGTAGGCGTATTGCACCTTGTATTCGTTTTAGTGCTGTTCCCTGTCCACCCTGTACCAACCTGAATAAAGCCGCTTGAGCTTGTTACTTTGGTTCTTGTGGGAGCTGCCAAAAGAGCGTCAGCAATTAAAGCGTCCCCTTCTCTCGTTACAATGTTATGAAACTCTTGAATAAGAAATTTTCCCCGCATACCCAATAGCCGACGTAACAAACCCGGACTTCTCCGCTTTAACTTCCCATGTTCATCAAAAACCTGAATAGTTACCTTCCCACGGATTTTTATTCTGTCTCTCATATTACCTACCCCCTATAATCAATGTCCCGCCAACGCCAACAACGAGACCGCCCAAAATACCTATCAAAGCAGCAAGCAAAGTATTTTTTCTCCCTGTTGTTCTTGCCGATTGCATTTCCTGAAAATTAAAATCCGCTTGCACCCGCCATCGTTCAGCTTCCCTCAATGCCGCCGCTTCACGCTCCAAAAGAGCCAAAGCCGCCGCCCTTGCAGCTTCCCCTGCCGCCTGTTCAATCGCTTCTAAAGCCGCTTCCGAAATTTCATCAATCAGTAACTCGACTTCTAAATCGCTCCAAAATCTCATCTCGCTTTCGCTCAAACTCGGCGGCTGCTCCGTCTGCTGCTGTGCGAACATCGGGAATGGTTTCAAGAAACTCAATAAAATCACGATTGAGATAATCTTCCCGCAATTCCTGAATTTCAATTTGTCTTTCTGCATACTCTATTAACTCCCTGTCTTTTCTATGGCGGTACATCAGCCCTGCCAAAATGCCAAATATTATAGCGGAAATAAGAACCCCCGCTATAAACCCTTTTCCAAAATCCGTAAAGCAATCAAACAGCTTAAACCTTTTCATTTCTCCCCCAATTTCCATTGAGCCAATACTTTAAGACCGACCACGCCAAAAAGTACAATCACCATAACAGAGAACCATATCCAATCCCGAATAAAGCCTTTAATTAAAAGCCAAGTAGCGACATACAGGCAGAAAGGCTTGAACCCCATCAATTTTGACGGTAAAGAAACAAGCCGTTTTCCCAAAATGGTAAACAACTCCTTAAATGAATGTTCCCAAGACGGTCTATCCGAAATAATAATGCCGTCAGTATCATTCATTTTCTTTTCAGCTTTTTTCTCTGTTACTTGTTCGTTACTCATGCCGACATATCCTCAAACTTCTTACAGACTGCCTTAACAATCCAGTAAAGCTCTTTGTGGTTTCTTTTCTTAATTGCCAAAGCACAAAAAATTATTCTGTTTTTATCTGTTGACTTTGCAGATACCTTACAATGCAGACAATCGACACAAGTTTTATCCGTTTTAGATTTCATACAATACCCCTGTTATCAAATCCCCCGCTTTTACACCTTTCTCCCTCAAATGTTTGTTAAGGGTTTTCAAATCCGATGATGATAAAATAAAACAGCCAGCAGACCAGGCATTGTTAGTGTCCTTCCCATGTTGGAAAGAAAACTTGTCATGGATAAGCCACCGCCCAAGCTGATAACCATTATCCAAAATCATCATTGCTTCATGGTTAATCCACCTGCCGCCCTTATCTCTTGTCTTGGTTATTGCATGGATTTCTCCATGAAAATTACGAGGCGGTACAAATGCTTTTATGGTAAAATCTCCCGCAGCAACTGTAGCAATATGCGGTTTGTGTTTTGGTCCCGCATGGATACCAAAACAATAATTTGCAACAGTTTGACATTTTAACCGGACAATTTCATTTTCTCCGTCAAACAAAATCAAATCGTCTAGGCTGTTATTTTTCCAGTTATTTTCAAAGCTATCCGGTCTATTCGGATTAGCCCTAAAATCATAAGACAACAATTTCCTTTCTACTTTGAAACTTAACATCATCTACCCCCATGCTTAAAAAAATTGACGATAATTGAAACCAACAAAGCCGCTGAAGCAATAATCACACTCAAAACAGAAGTACGCTCCTTGCTTCTTTCGGCTTCTTTTTTTTCAAGCCGAGAAACCCTTCCGATAACGTGTTCTTTGAATTCCTTCATCTCTCCCTTTAGTTCCCGCATTTCACCCAATGTCTCGACAATTAACCGCCTATCTTCGTTTGTCATAGTTCCCCCCTGCCTTGTATTTCTAGTTTTCATCTTTCACCCCTGTTTCTGTGATACGGAATGAAGCAATAAAAGCCTTATCCCTTTTGTATCTCAACGAAAACGCATTTATCGTTCCCGCTAATTCTTCTTTCCTTGTTTGTATTTTTACATTCGCACCTACACGGGCATTAAATAACGCTCTATGGGTTTTAACAGTAAACTCCCGCCTTTTTTGTAACCGTTCAGAAAGTTCACGGCTTACCCAATCTTCATAGTGTGGTTTACCGCCTATCTCATATTCTGAAAAAAATGAGCCTGTAACATTCAATGCCGCTGTTCCGTAAGTTGCCGCCGCTTCGCTGTCTGTTAAAAAACATGAACGGTTTAAGTCAAATACAATAGGTCTGCCATGAATAGAAGCATTATATAAATCTCCGTCATTTTCTTTTTGAAGCGTAATAATAGCTCTGTCATGGTTTGTAGTAATATCATAATGGGGATAAGAAAAAGCCCCGCCGTCATAATCAAGGCGGCTTTCCGCTTCCTCTTTAGTATCAATTAAATCAGCATAAACTACATTTCTTTCCTTGCCGTTTTCATCAGTTACCTTATATTTCGCTTCATACTTTCCCGCTTCAATTTCCCTGACCAACGGATACTTAAAAGGATAATGGGCTTGCATAAAATCATCATAGAAAACCGGATTTTCGTCATACCGCCATATTTCCTGTTTTTCCAGTGATACTGGCATATTAACTTTGAGCCGTACTGAATTACGGTACAGTTCCGCCCTTGCAGTTTTCCGAAAACAAAAAATATCATCTCCACAAAAAATGTATGAGTATTCATTATCTGTTAATGGTTCTGTCTGATAAGGTGAATGAGCAAATACAAGAGGCTTTTCTACCGGACATTCCAAATGACAACGGTAAGCACTTGCAAGGCTGGACAGTTCAGCCCAAATGTTTCTTTTAAGCCGTACATACGGCAATGTAACCTGAATAGTAGAGCAATCTATATCATTGCCGGATAACCCTGCACGTTGAGCTATACCATGCACCAAAGACTTATCCGGCTGTGTTTTATCGCACACTACCGTATAGGTAAACACCGCAGGAGCCGTCCAGTCCCTTGCTTCATCAGTTTTCCGTAACTTTGCCGATAAATCCCGCAAGTTAATAAAAACATATCGTTTGCGTCCTGCACCCCTGACATCTTGTATGCCTTTATCGTCTATGTAAAAAATAAACCTTTGAAAATAGGGCAGCCCATCACCAATGGAAAAAGATACCTTTACCTGTGAACCAGCCCCGACACTTGAATAAGAATATATCCCATGCGGATTATCAAGTAACAAATCCCCCCTTGATGAAGTACCCCCGGCAATTTCTTTTAAACTGTAAAAATTCGCCTCGATAATATCTTGTTCAAAAACCGCTTCAAAATGACCGGATACTTCAATTTCAATTTTCACTCTTACTGGTTTATCTGCGATTATTATGGCTTCCTGTAAGGCATGGTCTATTTCATAAAATTTCATTCTATAGTCTCTCCAGTAGAAGTAAATACTTCTGTAGAAACCGTACCCGCCACATAGTACCGCAATGGGCTTATAACCGTATCACTAGAATTTACCTGTGTTTCATTACTAATCATTACAAGCCGTGTGAGTGTAATGCGGAATGTGCCGAAATACCGATACTCGTATTTATCTTTCAATAGTTGAGCGTTAAATGACATTTCATCAATAATTGCCGGAATATCAAAACTATGGGCAGTATTATCGCCTTGCTGTAAAGCCCTTTTAATCCATATTTCTGTATGTGTTCCCCCCTGCTTTTTTGAAACAAGGGTAATTCCATATATATTTTTGTACTCTTGTCCGTTTATCTTGTAAGTTACGTTATCGCCGTTAAAACGTTCTCCCTGCTCTCTTAAATAAGTATCATCGTATGGGTAAACTCTTGGGTTTCGCTCCCCGGATATGTCAAGTTTCAATTTTAATGTTTCTTCCCGCATAATCCGTAATTCAAAACCCTGTACCCTGCAATCTTCAAAAAGCCTTCGTTCTCCGCCACGGTCTTGAACCAAATCAAACAAGTCTGTATCTTCCATTGGCAAAAGATTTAATTTGTACTGATAAAGGTTCCTAGTTTCCGTAACAAAAACCGGATTACCCGCAGACCCCATAGCAAGGTATAACAATAGGGGAGCCGTCGCTATGGTAAGGGGAGTAACCACACACCCGGTAACGCCGCTTGTTTTCCGTATACCCCGGCAGACCCCATCACCTTCAATAGCCGCTTCCTCTTGCAGAATAGATACAGCTTCTCTCAATGTTTCATCGGAATAGGGTATGTCCATTTCCTGATGAGTGGTTTTTATTACAATCGAGCAATCACAGCCATTAACCAGCATTTGCCATTCCTTCTACCGTTACCCGCAATGTAATGACCAACCCCCAGCCTTCGCCGCATTTTGGCTTTTTCGGCGGCACATACTTTTTTCCGGTTAATACAGCCCTGTCCGCAATCCCGCCCAATGTAATATCTTCACCTAACGCCTTGCCAAAAGCGTAAGCATAACCATAACAGTACAATTCGCCGTCCTCATGTTCCTCTAGGGTAAAACTGACAGACAATGAATAAGCGTCAAGCCTGATAATCCGTTCTTTTTCAGTCCGTTCACAACTGGAAAGCGTTACTACCGGAGCCACAGCATAACTGCCCCCGACAGCCTTAAAATCAATGACAGGCATTAAATAATCCCAATCCCGCATAATCTCATTCACCCGCCCATCGAGTATCTTTTTAACCGCCCCGATAATTGCTTCTTCTGTAAATAAAACCCGCCTATCGCTCATATAATTTTCCTCTTGTAAGGTTCCAGTAATGACTTCACATTTTCGGGCATAGACATTTCAAAATGCTCTCCGTCCCTGCCAGACCCCCGAATGTTACCTGTCATGCCTATACGCCGACCCCGGTAACGGTTCATATTCCAGCTTGCCAGTTCAAGACAGGCAGAAGCCAAATCCGGCGGCACAGCCCCATTGCCATAGCCAGCCCAATAAACCGCTTTAATTGTAGAAATGCCGCTTATGCGTTGTATGGCACGAGAAAGAGACAAACTGAAAGGTAAATCGTAATCAGTTCCACAGTCAGGAATGACACTGTAAAAATCCGGTTCCAGTATTTCACCATTGCCATAGAGATATACGGCTAGAACCCTGCTAACAGGATATTCCCGCAAGGGCAGTAGCAAATCCCCTATATATTCAATGTGTTCAAAGTGTTTTTTCCGTAAAAACCGCCTTTTACAGTATTGCTCTATGGTAAAAGTTCCGGTTACAAGACAAAATCGGGCTAGTTTATCTTCCCGGTCATCAACTCCCATAAGAGCCTTAAAGTCCTCAAGGGGAATGAGGGTATATAATGGTTTTCCGTCATTAGTCATATATTCAAGATAAGCTCGGCTAGAATTAGAAAAAATGGGACTTTTGCACAAATTAAGGGGTTAGTTTCACCTTTACTACGTTATGTGTAATATAGGCTAAAATGGTTGGGAAATTATTTATAATATGACATAAGATGGCATATTATCGTGATATACTATATACTGGTAAACATAGATGGTTGTATACAGACTGTTTGAAATAATATATATCCTTTTACGCGAA
>Ga0099364_10014075_pt1 | contig 10681 bp, 10 predicted proteins | sample TergutTh196P3_FD_73070 | JGI IMG/M metagenome (GOLD analysis project Ga0099364, IMG submission 73070) | Microcerotermes parvus P3 segment gut microbial communities from Pointe-Noire, Republic of the Congo - Th196 P3 | ecosystem: Host-associated > Arthropoda: Insects > Digestive system > Gut ...
CGGTCAAGAAACCGCTCAAGATGTCGAAATTTGCCTTGTCGCGCAGAATGCCTTTGATAGCGTAATCAAATGATATAATCGTACGTTCCATTTTTCTGAAATATTTACAGCGGCAAAGTTACAATAATTATTTTGATAAACAAGTAAAATTATCTCATTTCTTCAATTTTTTCCATTATTTTTTTCGCTTCCCCATCATTCCTTCGCGCACGTTCCAACCTTTCCGCCTGTTCCCTTACCAATTCCTCGTATTTCTCTACCTGTTTGCGCATGATTTTCACGCTGTCGACGTGTCTGAATTGCCGTTCTAAACGGTAAATATTTTCTTCGTTGGTTTGTCCCTGCATCTTGATATACCTGTATTTCAGGTCGTTTTCGCGGTATTGTTTTTTATCGAGCGTTTTTAAAAAATTCTCGCAGAAAATTTCGGGTAAACGCTATCCAAATAGATTTGAACTGTTCGCCGTTTTGCTGCAATTTTTTAACATTCACGCGGTTATCCTTTCGTATAAAAACACATTCGTCCTTGTGAAGTCTTGTGATTTTACCGTTTTCGTTGATTTCCATTTCGCCGCCCAACATGTATATAAGCCCGTGGTCTACCATCATAGGCGTACAGTTTTGAGCGCTGTCGGTAAAGCACGGCAAAAAAATGTTTGAAAAATTGATTATGTTTATCCTGTCTATTGTTTGTTTTGCAAATAATATTTTACTTTCCTTCCCCCAAAATCGTGGAAATCACTCTAATACGTGTATCCCAAAATCGAAAATTGTTCAACGACTTGAATAATCAATCAATTGTTTGTCTAACTGTTCTTTGTATTGTTGTCTTTCTTTCAGCAGTCTTATATAATTTGCGGTTCTTGTTTTCATATTCAGGTTTGCCGACCTTTGCGCCCAATAGAGCGCTTGTTCCAACTGATTTTGAAATTCATAAGCCACTGCCATATTATACGTAATCTGGCTTTTTGTCTTTTTTTGTCCTCTTTTTCGACACGAAAACAACATGCTTTCCCAGATATCGAAGGCACGCATATAAGCGTCGTTCTGCATTGCCCTGTAAGCCGATTGCGATAATTCGGGAAATTTATTAACCATGTATATGCTTCGTGACCCTGTTTGCCATCTGGGCGCTATTCTATCGGCATATCTTTGTGCTATTACAATGCCCGTATCCCAGCAGGCGTCCTTCACGGAAGGTAAATTATCTACAGCCTCCGCCTTACCCACATGTATACCCGAACGCCATATTATATTGTCACGATCAATATAATTATCTATTAGCGAGCCGGAAGCGTTACGTATAGACCAGTTTACAGCATAATGTATATATAAATAAGCCTCCCATTCAAAATAACCGTATTGCTGACCATAATAGGTATTACTTATTTGCAATCTGTCTAACTGTATCAGCAAGTCGAATTTGGAATATTCGGGTTGTACGTCGGATTGAGTTGTATAGGTGGAGAAGTTAGCATCATCGTACCCCGGCAACTCTTTCAAAAAAATCTGAAGCGAAAACAAAATGTTGGCAATCAACGAATCGGTCGGGATGCTTACAGTATTTTCAGACAACAGCGTAGTTTCCGATAATAGCGTTGGCGAGGCGCTGATGGCTATATTCTTTCTGGCGCCTTCAACAGTCAACTTTGCCGGTTGCAAAGTTTCAATGGGGAGACTGCGCATGGTTACGCATGACGAAATATGCAACGACACAAAAACAAATAACAAATATCTGACAATTTTAGCTAACATATATGATCGATTATTTAAACTGATGCAAAAATACTGTTTTTTTTAATTCAAACTATTATCTTTGCCGAAATTTTTCAACAAATATTTTTATAATCTTATAAATGAAAAAGTTAAAAAGAGTTGCAGCAATACACGATATTTCGGGCGTCGGCAAATGTTCGCTTACGGTTGCATTGCCTATTATCTCAGCTGCAGGAGTGGAATGTTCGGTTATGCCGACGGCGGTATTATCAACCCATACAGGTGGTTTTGAAGATTTTTTTTTCCGCGACCTGACCGATGATATGATTCCGATAGCAAAACACTGGAAAAAGGAAAACATTGGTTTTGACGCTCTTTACAGTGGATATCTTGGTTCGCTCGCTCAAATTGATATTGTGCGGGATATTTTCGATATGTTTCGCACGCCGAATACATTGATAGTTGTAGACCCTGTTATGGCAGACTATGGCAGACTGTACAGCCGTTTCACAACAGACCATGTGAAGGGTATGGCAAAACTTTGCGGATATGCAGATGTTATTATCCCTAACCGCACCGAAGCTGCCTTTATGCTGGAGCGCGAATATGCAGACTGCCCGATGACAAAAGAAGAAGTCAAAGACGTTTTATATGCGTTGTCGGATTTAGGGGCAAGGCAGGTAGTCTTGACCGGCGTTTATTTCGGCGATAACGACCTTGGCGCAGCCTGCTATGATACTCAAACAGGGCAGATCGATTATGTAATGGACGAGCGAATAGAAGGAATATATCACGGAACCGGTGATATATTCGGTTCGTTACTTTTGGGCGCCCTTGTGCGAGGGCAAAATTTGGCTGATGCAACAAAAATTGCCGTATGCTATACCTGCGAGGCTATCCGGCTGACTGCAAAAGACGGTACCGACCCGCGTATGGGAGTTAGATTTGAATCCGTACTTAACGACTACGGAAAAATATTTAGCGCAAAAACAATTGATATACTGCCGGTTGAATCAAGTTAAGCATGACGTCAATAGGTTTATCCTGCAATTTGAAATTTTTTTTACATTTTTTTGAATTGATAAATTTTATATGTATATTTGCATTTTATTTTTAACCAATAGACTTATTAAGACATGTCAGAGAATTTATTATATGTAGCGCATGGTTCGTCGCCATTGTATTTGAATCCCCGTATGGCAAACCGTCACGGTTTGATAGCCGGCGCAACGGGAACAGGTAAAACGGTATCGCTTCAGGTATTGGCGGAGGCATTCAGCGCAGAAGGCGTTGCTGTGTTTATGGCAGACGTTAAGGGCGACCTTTCGGGTATAGGCAAGCCCGGAACCATGAACAAAATTATCGCCGCCCGAACGGAAGAGTTTGGATTGCAGGATTTCAGTTTCCAATCGTATCCTGTATGTTTTTACGATGTTTTCGGCAAATTAGGGCATCCGCTTCGTGCAACAATTTCAGGACTTGGTCCGCTGTTGATTTCACGTCTGCTCAAACTTAACGAAACGCAGAGCGGCGCGCTAAATCTTGTGTTTCGCGTTGCCGACGACGATAATCTTTTGCTTATCGACATGAAGGATTTGCGCTCAATGCTCGACCACGTGGGCAAAAACGCAAGTAAATATACTACAACCTACGGCAACGTTTCAGGTCAAAGTATAGGAGCGATACAGCGCGGGTTATTAGCGCTCGAAGACCAGGGAGGCAATGTCTTTTTTGGCGAACCCGACTTGGAAACTTCCGATCTGATTAGAACGCAGGGCGGAAAAGGAGTAATCAACATTTTGGCTGCCGATAAACTTATGCAGTCGCCCGTACTGTATTCCACGCTGTTATTGTGGCTATTATCCGATTTGTACGAAAAATTGCCCGAAGTAGGCGACTTGCCCAAACCGAAATTGGTATTCATTTTCGACGAAGCGCATCTTTTGTTTAACGATGCGCCAAAGGTCTTGACGGATAAGATAGAACAGATAGTTCGCCTGATACGCTCGAAAGGCGTTGGCGTATATTTTGTGTCGCAAAGCCCTTCGGATATTCCCAACAACGTACTTGGACAGTTAGGCAACCGCATACAGCACGCTTTGCGCGCCTATACGCCGCGCGACCAGAAAGTCGTAAAAAGCGCGGCACAAAGTTTCCGTCCAAACCCCGATATTAATACCGAGCAGGCAATTACCGAATTAGGCGTTGGCGAGGCGTTAGTATCCTTCTTAGACGATGAAGGACGCCCTTCGATAGTGGAAAGAGCAAAGATGTTGCCGCCACATTCGCAAATAGGACCGCTAACCGATGAAGAGCGCGCCGAACTTATCAAAAGATCGCCAATATTCAATAAATACGAACAGTTTTTCGACAGAATATCTGCATTTGAAATTTTGCAGCAACAGCAACAGCAACAGCAGCAACAGCAACAAGTTCAACAACAAAAAACAAGTTCGTCAGCGCCCTCAACTTCAAAACAAAAGCCTGCAACAAGGACTTCCTCTGCCAAAAAACAGAACACCACCGGCAAGGCTCTTATAAATACAGCCGTAAAAACGCTTGGAAGTACTCAAGGGCAACGATTTATAAGGGGATTGTTAGGTTCATTGACAAAAAAGTAAAAAATATAGCAGTAAGAACATGGAAAAATTTGTATTAGCCCTTGATCAAGGCACAACAAGCTCGCGAGCAATTGTTTTCGACCGGAAAGGTTCGGTTGTAGCGGTTGCGCAAAAGGAATTTAAGCAAATATACCCACAACCGGGATGGGTAGAGCATGATCCGATGGAAATATGGTCGTCGCAAATGGAGGTAATAACGGGAGCGTTATCCAAAAATGGTTTGCATATGGAGCAAATGGCGGCGGTTGGCATCACCAATCAGCGCGAAACGACAATCGTATGGGAACGCGCTACCGGTCGTCCCGTCTACAATGCCATTGTGTGGCAAGACCGTCGTACTGCCGATTATTGCGACAAACTGAAGGCTGAAAACCGTACAGCCGAAATCCGCAATAAGACAGGTTTAATAATTGACGCCTATTTTTCGGCTACGAAAGTTAAATGGATCCTCGACAATGTAGACGGCGCGCGCAAAAAAGCCATGAAAGGCGAGTTGGCGTTCGGAACGGTAGACAGTTGGTTAGTGTGGAATCTTACGCAAGGCAAGTTGCATATCACCGACGTATCAAATGCTTCGCGCACAATGATATATAACATTCATACTCTTGAATGGGACAAAGACTTGCTGGCATTGTTCGACATACCGGCAAGCATGCTTCCGCAAGTGCGCCAAAGCAGCGAAATATACGGTGAAACGGCTCTTTGCCAATTATCGAAAATCCAGTTAGGCGGTATTGCCGGCGACCAGCAGGCTGCATTGTTCGGACAGATGTGCATTTACGAAGGAATGGTAAAAAACACATACGGCACAGGTTGTTTCATGATGATGAACACCGGCGAAAGACCCGTTGAATCGGCAAATAACCTGCTGACTACCATTGCATGGCAGGTTGACGGACAAACGACGTATGCGCTTGAAGGCAGCATCTTCATCGCCGGCGCTGTGGTTCAATGGCTGCGCGACGAGATGGGCGTTATTCGTTCATCGTCGGAAGTAGAAGACTTATGCAGCAAGGTTGTTGACAGCGGCGGCGTATATTTTGTTCCAGCCTTTGCAGGTTTGGGCGCGCCTTACTGGGAACAGCACGCACGCGGCAGCATATTCGGAATAACGCGGGGTACAACGTCTGCGCATTTAGCGCGCGCTGCAATCGACAGTATTGCGCTGCAAACGTTAGACGTATTGCACGCCATGAAAGCCGACGCAAAAATCAACATTGCCGAAATAAGAGTTGATGGCGGCGCGGTGGTAAACAATCTGTTAATGCAATTCCAGTCAGACATAGCAGGCGTGATTGTCGCGCGTCCGAAAGTTACCGAAACAACGGCGTTAGGCGCTGCATATCTTGCTGGATTGGCGACAGGTTACTGGGAAAAAATCTCTGAAATAGAGCAACAATGGCAAATTGACCATATTTTTTATCCTGAAATGCCATCGCAAAAAGTAGAAAATATTGTTGCCGAATGGAACAGAGCGATAAAAGCGGTTCAAAAGTGGAGTAGGAAATAGTTTCAAGTTTCAAGTTTCAAGTTTCAAGTTTCAGATATTAAATTAATTTTCAATTTTCAATTTTCAATTAAATATGAATCCTTATTTTGCAGAATTTATAGGTACCGCCCTTTTGATATTGTTGGGTGATGGCGTCGTGGCAAACTGCTTGTTGAGTAAGAACAAAGGCTTCAATGGCGGCTGGATTGTAATCACTTTTGGGTGGGCAATGGCTGTTTTTGTGGGCGTTTTTGTTGCGGCGTCGTCAAGCGGGGCGCATCTAAATCCGGCAGTTACGCTGGGGTTGGCGTTAACGGGCAAATTTGCGTGGTGTAGCGTATTTTTTTACATCATCTCGCAAATTGCAGGCGCAATGATGGGCGCTTTTTTAGTATGGGTTTCGTATCGCAGGCATTTTGCCGCTACCGACGATACAGGCGCAAAACTTGGCGTGTTTTGTACTGCCCCCGCTATTCGCAGTTATACAGATAATTTGCTGACAGAGGTCATCGCTACTTTTGTTTTAGTATTTGGCGTTTTGTTTATTGCCTCGCCCGATGTCGGGCTGGGAGCATTAGACGCTGTACCTGTGGCATTGTTGGTTTTGGCAATCGGTTTGTCTCTGGGAGGAGCAACGGGGTATGCCATCAATCCGGCGCGCGATCTGGGTCCAAGAATCATGCACGCTCTTTTGCCAATTCCGGGAAAAGGCTGCAGCGATTGGAAATATTCGTGGGTACCGGTAGCGGGACCATTTCTTGGGGCAGCGTTGGCAGCGTTGGTTTTCTTTTTGGTAGTTTAGAATAATATGCCAAATAAAGTATAGCCGGCTTTAAAATCGGCTCGGGAAACGCGTGCGCTTCTTATCGGTCAAATACTCTGAATTACAACTAGTTTTCGCAATTGTTAATAACTTAACCCCTATTGTTGAAAACACATGCTCAAAAAATTTGCCCATAATTTGAAAAGGTTATAACTTGCGCAACTTTTTTTGATAATAATATACATAATAATATATAGAAAATATGCTTACAAGCACGATGATTTATACAGAGAATCAAGTAGATGAGAAACGTCCCGAAAGGACGTTCACTTTTGAGGAGGCGTTTAAAAAATCGCTCGAATACTTTAATGGCGACGAGTTAGCCGCCAAAGTATGGGTTAACAAGTATGCCTTAAAAGATTCTTTCGGGAAGATCTATGAGCAGTCGCCCGATGACATGCACTGGCGCATAGCACGCGAATTAGCGCGTATAGAAAGAAAGTACGCCAATCCTATGAGCGAGCAGGAAATATATGACCTGTTGAAGGATTTCAAGTACATTGTCCCGCAAGGAAGCCCGATGACGGGCATAGGCAACAGGTTTCAGATAGCGTCGCTGTCTAACTGTTTTGTTATCGGCAACGATGGACATGCCGATTCCTACGGCGGTATTATGAAGACTGATCAGGAACAGGCGCAGTTGATGAAACGTCGCGGCGGCGTAGGACACGACCTGTCGCACATACGACCGGCAGGCAGTCCGGTATTAAACAGCGCATTGACCTCTACGGGCGTGGTTACTTTCATGGAGCGATATTCGCACACTACGCTCGAAGTAGCGCAAGACGGACGGCGTGGCGCACTGATGTTGAGCATTTCAAGCCAGCACCCCGACGCCGAAAATTTTATCGACGCCAAAATGACCCCCGGAAAAATTACCGGCGCAAACGTATCTGTCAAGATTGACGACGAATTTATGAACGCTGTGGTCAATAAGGAAAAATATATTGCAAAATATCCAATCAATTCAGACAAACCTACTTATACAAAAGAAATTGACGCATCAGCGCTTTGGAACAAAATTATACACAATGCTTGGAAATCAGCCGAGCCGGGAGTGCTTTTCTGGGATACTATCATACGCGAATCCGTTCCCGATTGCTATGACCATTTTGGCTATGGAACCACATCTACCAACCCATGCGGCGAGATTCCGCTTTGTCCGTATGACAGTTGCCGGCTGCTGGCAATAAATCTCTATGGCTATGTTGACAACCCTTTTACAAAAGAAGCGCATTTCAATTTCGACCTGTTTAGAAAACACGTTGCCTACGCCCAACGAATGATGGACGATATTATCGACCTTGAACTTGAAAAGATAGACGCCATACTGTTCAAAATACAATCAGACCCGGAAGACCCTGAAATTAAGCGCGTTGAGCGTCGTTTATGGGAACAAATCCGCGTGAAGACAGAAGAAGGACGACGTACCGGAATAGGCATCACCGCCGAAGGCGATATGCTGGCAGCGCTCGGTATCAGGTATGGCAGCGACGATGGTATAGATTTTGCGGTAGCAGTACAGCGCACATTAGCATTGGAAGCCTATCGCAGTTCGGTCAATTTAGCCCGCGAACGCGGCGCGTTCACTATTTACGATTCATCGCTCGAACGCGGCAATCCCTTCATCGAAAGAATGAAAAAAGAAGATGAAACGCTGTATCGCGAAATGCAAAAATACGGTCGGCGCAACATTGCCCTGCTTACAATAGCGCCCACAGGCTCAACAAGCCTGATGACGCAAACAAGTTCGGGCATAGAACCGGCGTATGACCTTTATTACAAACGCCGACGCAAAGTAAACCCAACCGATATGGACGTAAACGTATCTTTTACCGACGATAACGGCATTTCATACGAAGAATATATCGTGTTTCACCATAAATTTCTTGAATGGCTTAAAATAAACGGATACAACGTGAAGGAAGCCGTGAAGTACGACGAAGACCGTATGCGCGAATTAATAGAAAAGTCGCCCTACCACAATGCCACTGCAAAAAATATCGATTGGCTAAACAAAGTGCGTATGCAAGGCGAAATACAAAAATGGGTAGACCATTCAATCAGCGTAACAATAAACATGCCCAACGATGTTTCGGAAGATATGGTTGCGCAACTCTATATTGCAGCATGGAAGCATGGATGCAAGGGTATCACCGTTTATCGCGAAGGTTCGCGCGAGGGAATACTTATATCGGCAAATACGCCAATAGGAACTCCTTCGCCGCGTCGTCGCCCCGTTTCGTTAGACGCCGAAATTATCCGTTTCAATAATAACAAGGAAAACTGGATTGCCTTTATAGGCTTGTTTGAAGGACGTCCATACGAAATTTTTACAGGTATCACCGACGATGAGGTGCTTCTTGTTCCAAAATCGATTACTAAAGGTAAAATTCTAAAAATAAAGGACGAAAACGGCAAAAAACGCTACGATTTCCAATATATCGACCGCTTTGGCAACTCCAACACAGTTGGCGGCTTGTCGTACATGTTTGCGCCCGAATACTGGAATTATGCCAAATTCATTTCCAGCGTTTTGCGTTTCGGGATGCCTATTCTTGACGTGGTAAATTTGGTTTCGTCGCTACATCTGAACGACGAAAACATAAATACATGGAAAAAAGGAGTGGAACGAGCATTAAAACAGTATATTCCGAAAGGGACAAAAGTTTCAAAAAGAAACGTATGTCCCATGTGCAATACAGAAGGCAGCCTGATCTACGGCGAAGGCGGTTGTCCAAGATGTACTAATTGTGATTATTGGGATTGCGGATGATTGTTTAGTCAAGAGGATTGTCGTCGTCGTAGCTATCTTCACAAACAAAGATGAAGAAAACAGCTGGAATTGCTACAATTACGTTCACAATCAACATGATTATGCCGTGAATAAAGCCTGTCGAAGCATATACAGTGTAAACAATAACTAATAGAAGAATAAACCAAAAGCCGCTGTAATTGCCTTTATATCCATAACGAAAAAATATACTTGCAATTAAGATTGCCATTGTAGCGAAACCCAATGGCAAGGTAGCGATAAACAAACTTTTTATTAATCCGCTATCAGTTATTAAAAAATTGCGAATAATATCTGTGAAATAGAGCAAATAAAGGAATGTAAGTGTAATGCAGTTTTGTATATGTAGACCTATTCTGGCGTTGTATTTTTGTTTCGAATCCGGTTGATAATAGTCGTTTGGGTTTGTTTCTGCAACTTCGTTTTCGCTATTTTGACTATCTTGTAATACGCCATCGCTATAATAATAACCCCCCAACAAATGTTGTGATTTAGCAACGCCTTTTTCGGCTGAACTACAGGTTAAGGATAATAAAGTTTTTAGCATGCAACAAAGATACTGAATAATACAATTTTAAATTCGCCGCAAAGATATTTATTTTTTCAAAAAAAAAAAAGTCTGTCCGCTTCTGTCCGCTTCTGTCCGCTTTCAGGTATCGCGCGTCATTGCGGGCTTGACCCGCAATCTACTAAATATAACATAATTACATAATTTTTTCATAATTAACATATCAGACCTTGTAGTTGAAAAATGAAAAATCTCTGCGTCCCTCCGCGTCTTCTCTGTGTTTCTCAGCGTAACAATTATTTCCCTTGTTTTTTTCCAAAAAAGTACTTACATTTGCAGTACCAAATCGAAGACAACTTCCGTATAAGATTCTTAAATTTAACTATTTAACAATATATCGATGAATATTCCTCTCTTCCTTGCTAAATTCAACCCCAATCTTCACTAACTTCCTGCCATCCATCTGATATGGTATCAAATAACCCTTGTCATCAATTTGCTTCATTGCTTCTTCGGCTGTGCCATTCAACTTAAATTCAAAGACATAGATGGTGTCTTTTGTTTTTACTACTGCATCGGCTCTGCCTCTACTGCTGCGTACTTCAGCGTCTACATGCTCGCCAGCCAAAGTGAATATTACATAAAATACTGCCTGATAGTGTTTTTCGTTATTATTGTTCAGTTCGTACGACATTTTTGCAAAAAACACTTTCAATCGTTCCATAAAGCC
>Ga0099364_10014076_pt1 | contig 10681 bp, 5 predicted proteins | sample TergutTh196P3_FD_73070 | JGI IMG/M metagenome (GOLD analysis project Ga0099364, IMG submission 73070) | Microcerotermes parvus P3 segment gut microbial communities from Pointe-Noire, Republic of the Congo - Th196 P3 | ecosystem: Host-associated > Arthropoda: Insects > Digestive system > Gut ...
TGCCATATGAAACCATTTCCAGGGTTATGTTTTTTTCGAATACACTTTTTGCTAGGTTGATGGCTAGCAATTCATAAAACGGGAGGGAACGGAAGGCATGGCTTATATCAAAATATACTCTATCGTCATCATTTAACGAAGATGCTAGATTATTAAGGGTTTCAAGGTTTTTTGTCTGCTCATCCGGTGTTATGCCGTATTCCAGTATAATAATATCGCGGCAAAAACCCTCCATTGACTCTTTTAATTTTGTTAATTGCTTCCGCATTTCACTAACAGATAGTTTCATGCCTTCTATATTATTCAGATAAATATTTGAAAGATCGCGAAAGTAATTTTTATCTATCTCATTCGATCCTGGAATTATCGTATTTTCTTTATCGTATAAGTATTTATACAGGAGGCTCCAGGAACTGCCGACAGTCCCTATGAAAATTATTTCATCTATTTCGTACATATACTTCAATGCTGCAGAAACAAACGGCGTTTCACATGATATCCCATTTGAATCATCTGTCCGGTAATATGTTGTCTTCTTATATTCGTAGCCGCGGCTTTCTGTTTTTGTACCGTCACCTAGTGATGCAATCAGAACCTTTGCCATTTTATCCTCCATATCTGCTAATGAATCTTTGTGCCTCATTATAAAACCTGTTGTCTTTTGGAACTGCTTTCAATATTTCAAGATTCTTTGCATCATGCTTCTCTGGCCGGAATATATTACGAAAATGTGCCAAGGCGCTTTTTATATGGTTGTCTTTTATTGTAGTAGCAGTTTGGTGTTTTTCATTAATTTTTATGGTACTTAAGTTATTATTAATTGTATTGTTCCATTGTACATTTGCGCCAGCAGGATGAGTACGCGTTGGCCTGTTGCCGCTTTGCGCGGTGCGCGCCTGATTGCCGGATCTGCCACCTCCTTGCAATGCTGCGCCTTCCCTATTGCTTGGGGCTGTATAAGGCTCATAGCGCCGCCTTTCCTTTGAGTAGAATGGCAAGCTCTGTTCAACATCGAGCACTTTTGGTAGTACATTTTTGTATGCTTGAGCGTTGGGCTTTGCATCCGGCATTTCCCTATTTAGAACAAACCAATTATAAATCGTCTTTTCGCCGTTAACAGTGCCTTGCGGGTATGAAACTCCTTTTGGGCGATTGTTCCAACTCGTCACCCGCTCAAATTCGGCAACATGTTTCAACTCAAGAGCCTCCAACTCCGGCAATGGCTCACTCCCGATGCGCATATCCTCACACACAATATTCAGACCCTCGCCGACTTTGAATAGCTCTCCAGATTCAACCGAAATGCGCACGCTGCCAAATCCAATTGGCTTACCGCGCCCGAGTTTGTGCGCATGTGATTCGCTGCCGCCTATGCTCAGTACCCATTTTAATTTATTCAATTCATCTTGCGTTATATTTTCAAAAGCGACATCAAACTTAAAAGCAATTTTTTTATTATCCGAAGAAGGCATTAAAGCCCTCACCGTTGCCGTTTGGTTGGGCTTGTCTTTGGTTCTGTCAGCATATGCAATATCGTCGCTGTGCCAATAATACTTTCTGCCCCGAATATTAGCATCAATATCGCTCAAAGCGGTTTTTTGCTGTGGATTCCATCTCGGGTTCCCATCGCGCCCAATGCCGGTTGTGTGCGTCACCTTATAGTCATAATTATAATAGTCCGAACCCGTTATATCCTCCATATAAAACTCCGTTGCGGTAATGTGAGGCTCTCCGAGTATGGCCATGGCTCGCGGCTCGTCGTACCAGCCACTCCAGTCCGCCAACTCTACTACAGGTGTGGCATCCCGAAATGAAACGCGGGAAGCAACGGCATTATCTCCTCCGCTATCGATATCGTCATCTACAGTGTCAGTAGCTTCGGTAGCTTCAGTAGCTTCAGTAACTTCAGCAGCCTCACCAACCATGCCAAACAGTCTACACGCTTCACATAAGTCATTGCTGTGTCTGCACGAAGCATGATCGCCAAGCGTGGATTTCAACGTTCTCCCGAATACTTCCTGGCTGATGCAGGATGGCGATATATAGTAATGGCTCCCGACTTTTTCATAATATACAGGTTTTGGGTCTGCATCATTCCATCCGTCATACCATTTATGATCATTTTTATCATTTTTATCATTTTTGCTGTATATGCCTGCCAACTTGTCTAGCCTCGCCACATCGCTATCTGACAATCGTATGCCGCTACCACGCTGTATATCATATATAATTGTGTCGAAATGCTTTCTATCACCATCGCCGAACTGCTCGCCCGGCAAAAAATAAGCTTCAATTTCGTCTGTAGGACCGTTTACGCTTGTCACGACATTATCGCGGTTGAAGCCGAATGTGCCACCGAATGACACTTTAATTTTCTTCCACCTGGGTAAGCTGCTCCTGGGCAGTTGAGGGAAATCGGTTGGGCTATGCCACTTTGCTTTCGTTGGAAGCAATGCCTTTTTCCCTGTTTTCAATATCCTACCGTTTTCAATTATCCCAACGCCGGTTTCTATGCCTTGCCCCTGTCCTTGCCACTGTCCTGGCCCCCGGCGGTTATATGCTATCGGGCTACGCTTGTATAATACCATATCAACATCTATTGTGGACATGCAGCTATCTGTCACTGTTTCGAAGGCGCTACGTATGACCCCGCGAATGCTTGATCCCGGTATTATCGGACGCGGGCAATCTTCGCCCGTCTTCGCTGCTCCCCCATTCAGATTTTTATATGAGTAAAAATCGTATGAATGCACATTGGCTCTTTCATTATCAGCTAGTTCATTTTCTGCTTTGGCGCCTTTCCAGGTATCAATGTGGTGCTGCTCCATATCCGGAAAAGCGTGTTCGCTGGTCGTATTAGGTATGAACAGCGGCGTGAGCGGCTGGAGCGTGCAATGCAAGATGCCCGTCAATGTCCCGCCCCACGCGCTTGCAGCAATTTTGCTCCGGCTTGATTTGCTTCCAAGCCCGATGAATGTGTACGGATTTACATATGTATTATCAGGCACTAAATAACAACCTCCTCTTTATCCAAACCACACTTAAAGCCTGTATATGCATAATCGATTATTTCAAGGCGCAGATCACTCGAAACCTTCAGGTAACTGCGTATGCAGAGCCACATGACGGAATCGCCCTTAAACGAAGGAGTTTTGGGGAAATATAAATCACCACCCCGGTCTTCCCTTAATGCAATCCACCTGTCGCTGGCGTCGCTTATAGTGCTGGTACCCTCATCATTCGTTCCATACATTCTGTATGTTGCGACCCGTGTTTCGATATCTTCATCATTTGCATCGATATCCTCGCTACTATCCCTCGTAAGGACATCTCCGCCCTCATCTCGTAAAAAACGCAGTTCGCGTGCCTTGTTAAAAACTCTCAACTCCATGACATGCTTCCAATCGAAATCGACACTATCATGGAAAACGAAATTATCGCCATTCCACAAACCTATCGTAACTTCATGGTACATAACCGCATATGCCCATGAAACACCGGGGAATGCATCTTTAATCGCATTCATTATTTCATCCATAACCTAAGCGCCTCCTTCGGCATGCCGTATAATCGCTCCTTATCTGGTTGTTCGTCGCCGTCAATACAAATTCGCTTCACACAGAATAACCCGCGCCCAATCGATGTTTCCCCGCCAACGGTAATAATTCCGAGATCCATTGCCTGCAGCGCAAGGACGAACAATTCGCGGATCGCCGCGTTGTCATATGGGTAGTGAATGGTCAGCGTCACCTCTCCGCCGAACTGCGGCCGGGTCGTGAACAGAGCGGAATTGGATGCTCCACCTGTCCACCGGTCTATTTTTACACGCGTGACTATGTGGCGATTATCACTTGTACTGTCGTTACCGAAATACGATGCGTCTATTCGGATCTTCGACGGGCAAGTTTCTTTTTTTTCCGTTTCAACATCGTACTTTATACAACCAAATACTTGATCAAGGTAACTTTCACACCCTTTATAACCGTGAGTCTTTAAGAACCGCGCCAAACCGCCCCGTATCGCACCTGCCCATGATGTTCCATATATAACAGGGATGCCAGCGCTGGTTATATGCGCTTTATCCTCATCTTCCAGTACGCTATAATCGTCGCGTATTAACAACGTGCCATCCAGGGTGAGAACTGCGTCAATTCTACCGTGTGGGCTTGGTTTTGAGGGAAGCTGCTCAGGGGTGAGCGCCTCCAGGTCAGACCATTTGAATAGCAACCATTTATCCAAATCGTCGGGCGTGTTATGGAAAACCATTTTATATATAGCTGTGCATTCCAGTTTCCCGAACCCCCTGGAAGTTTTACCGCCAATATACAGGGTGTTCAACAAGTCCAACAACTCGTCCAGCAAAGCTTCATTATCGTAGCTTGATTCTTTACCCTCGCTCATGTTTTTGCGTTCGCGTACAACCAACTTTAGCCGTATGTCAAACCGTGAATCTCGCTCGACAGCCTGAAAATCGAACTTCCCTATTTTTGCGGCTATTTTATTCATATGATCGAGATGAGAAAAATCCCTCTTTCCATCTATTGCGGCATTGCGCCGATTCTCATCCAAGGATACGTTGTCAATAGTAATGATATCCGCCGCGTCGCTTGAATCCTTTTGATACAGGGGAGAATCGTAAACCCACAGTGGGCTCATGTCGCTTTTATCCTCTTTATTGACGATTAATTTACCAAATAGGCTATTTGCTTTATCTTCGCTCAATGCGCTGCGCAGCACCCCTGCGAGGGATGAACCTGAAAGGAGCGGTATGCTGCGAGGCGATGTTTGCCCGCCATCCTGGGCGCCATGCGTTTCTGCTGTATCTGGATTATTCGGGACGTTAAGCTCTTTTGATATATAAACATCCCCATCAGAGTATTCGTCCTCGCCGCTGCCTATCAGTGCGGGAGAACATAAACGCATCTTGCATAAGACGACTATTTGCTTCAATATTGGATTGGTGTTTTCCATTGCATATGCATTTTTGAATTCCTCAGACATTGCCTTTCCTCCTTTCAAGCTTCACTTTATAGATCAATGTGGTCAACCATGCCTTATATAAATCCCAATTTTCGGAAGGTGGTTCGTTAATTAGTGTGAATGCCTGCATTTTTTTCCGCTTATCTTCGATCTTCCATATGGAATCCTCCCCGTCACGCAACTCATCCCGAAGCCTATCCAGCGAGTTTACAGGATCGTTCCTTCTGTTGATGGCATTGAGTAATCTGCTGAGCTGAGCATTTGTTGGAGCGGATTTTACTTTGCTTTGCGAGTCTCTGGTTGCCAGTTCTTCATACTTTCGTTTTTCTTTAGTGAGGTTAATGCGCTTTGAAAGATTAATATTATGCTTGCCAGAGGCTTCTCCTGCTGCCATAATTTCAAAAGGTTTATATTCATTTTCGCTAACTGGCTTGTTCAGCTTCCCACTTACAAGCATTGCTTCTATGGATATATGCCCGCAGCCCTCGCCTGTCCGCAAGCCTATATGTTGTTCAGCCGCCAGTGGTATTTTATTTTCGGATGCGTTTTTCATTATAATGACGCTCCCTGCCTGTATTGCACCCATTTGCTGAAGCGGCAGCCGCCATTTTGAATTGTAGCCGGATGTCAATGTTGCGGTGGCAAAGGTGCGTACGATCTCCAATCCCAGGCGCTCTCCAAGCAGAGCTATGTCCGGTTTTATTGTTCCTTTTTTATCATATAAGATAAGCGGTGAGCGAACATGCACGCGGACCGTGCCATCGGGCGGTACAACAAGTGCATCATCAAGTGCTCCATCCGGCATTCCATCATTTGCTTTGTCCGATACTCCATCCGGCGTTTCAACAAGCGTCCCACCTGGCGTCCCATCCACAGAACTATCCAACGCCCAATTTTTAGGGTAGTTAATGCTAATCCAATTGAATGTTACTTCGCCATATTGCGCGGAGCGTGACCGTCCCAGCCGCATTTTTGTTTCAGACATCTCATTGAGCAAGTTCAAATCATCTTCCGAGCCAATAATGCTTCCAATGAATGTCTGTCCAGCCGAAATCGCCATATAACTGTATAAAGCGCCGTCTTTGGCGTTACCGCCCTCCTTCGCGTGCCCTGTGGCACGGTCATATGGCCTGGCGTGGTGCTGCGCCACTTCCCGCCGGACATTAATCGTCCTGGGAGTTGGCGCCGCCTGAGAGTCGGATAAAATAACATAACCGCCGATTTTGCTCCCTGCATTAAAGTTATCGCTGACGCTGATATCATGTGCGATATCCCTTGTCTTGTCTGTCTTATAGCAATCAGGGGCAGGGTAAAGCATCTTCTTTAATAAACTGCAAGGATAGGCATTGTCAAACTTGACCCCGCCTTCAAGGAACAGCCTTCGGAATTCAGGATTATTATGTTCATTATGCTCATTTCGTTCATTTTGCGCATAATCCTCATTTTGCTCATGTGAAATATCAATTCTTGATTTAATCCACAACCCTGCAAAACAGCCAAGCAACATGCTCCCCGGCAAATAACTTTCACAGGCGCCGCCGCCACCGCTGCCTGTAATGGGAGATGAAATGACAGGTTCGTCGAGGGAAATTTGGTAATATGCGATTTTATAATCACCGGAAAACGGATAAGTAATGAATTGCGGTTCGTCCCATTCGATCCCTTTAATCGGGTACTCTTCGTCAACAAGTAGCTTGCACTCGACCTCGCCTAAGCCCCGGGTACGGTTGCTGCCAATATTACGGAGCATCAGGCAGCATTTTGCAAGGAAATCTACATGCTCAAGGCAATCTACTTTGAAATATAATGTTTCACCTTTGATCAGCACTCGCACCACACGCAGCATATCGTCTTGTGTTTTGCGAATTAATCCGTCGCCTTCTGCTTCTTCCATCCGTATATTAGTTCTGACAGCTGTCAGCGCATCCAAAACATCGTCCCTGTTATGATTGCCTGAATTATAATCAAGCTTGCCATCATAAATTTTCAGGATACCGCTTTCGGACTGGCCTTTTTTACCAAACAGAGAATAAAACGATTCTTCATACTCAGGGCAAATTGAGAGAATGTCCAGTCCGGCTTCACGCAAGCAGCCTTTAATACGCTTTGAAGGGACATAAGGCAGCCCGGTATTTTCGTCAAAATTGATATCAGTGTCAACCGCGCCGGCTAGCCCGAAGCCGGATGCTGCGCATAAATCTGAAATAAGCGTGACTTTAATATGCATCGTTTTCACCCCATGATATGTCTTCATATATATCAGCAAGATCAAGCACGTCGAACAGCATTGAGAATTTGGATTTGTCTTTATATTCTCCGCCGTTCTTTTCCTCTCTAGCAGTGATAGCTTCAAATCTATCAGGCATGCTATACCCACGCGATTCGCACCAAACAATAACCTCATTTACTTCATTACTGTCTGTTCTTATTGCTTTTCGCAATGCTTTAAGCCTCGATCCGGGCCATTTGTTCTTTTCATATCGACTATATTTATCTGCCAAGGCCCAGTCATGCATCAGCCGTTCGAACTCATTGTATAAAGGATATATGTCTTTGAAGACATCATCGTCCGACACACAATATGGGCGGCATATTATTTTTTCGCCTTTCGTGGTATATTGCTCATTTCGAAATTGATTCAGGCTTACCACCACGCCCGATTGGTGGAGATGAAAGTCAATGAATGAACCGGAGATGTTATTCGTGTACTGCTCAGCATAGCGAGTATAACGCTTTGCGTTCGCGCAACATTCATCCGCCATTTTATATGCCTCTGAAAACGGATAATGGCTATGGAAAAGTGTCACGCCGGCGCACGCGCTGATGTGCGGCTTTTGGCTAGCGCCACTTTCCAGCCATATGCTTTCCCATTCCGGGAAAGGATAAAATTCATTGCTCTCGCCGAGGGTTTCTATGGCGTTGAGCAATTGGACGGCGAAGCTTATACCATACTGTCCGGATACGACACAAGTGATATCGTCGCCGTCATTGATTATGTTAATTAATGGAAAAATAGTTTTTTCGTCAGTATCTTTGGGGACACAATATCTGGCGAGTTTCACTGCTATTTGGTAATACGCCTCTTTAAATAGCTTGCTAATACGAAATGACATTTTACGCACGCGCGGCACAATCTCCGCCCATTTTTCACCTTTGCTGTATTCCATAATTGCGTTGCCCATGCTGTTACCATCCAGATGTATCACCGCAAGATAACTGTTCCCTCGTTCCAGATCGGAAAATTCTTTAGGTTTTTGGGCGGAAAATTTGTTTAATATATTATTTAACATTTCAATGGAGTTCCGGGAAGACGCATTTTTTTTAATGCGGTCAGCTTCATTCCGATCGTCGCGGTATGCATTGCGTTTTAACAGTTGCTCCACGCTTAACCCCTCAAAATCAGCACTAGGATCAAAGTCGACGACAGGTAAACCGGGCAGTAGCGACGATGTTGTTATTTGTTGGTTACCTACCAGTATGGGCTGGTTTATGTTGCCTTTCGTGTGCGAGAGCTTTACTTGCAAGCGCTGGAATTGATCGGAATAGCCATCTTTAAAGTCTGTTTCGACGAAAGCGGATGCTATGCCTATACCTGCTGTTTTGTCGTAGACTTTGAATAAGAGTTTTTTAGTAACTTTTTTGTACGCATCATAATCCTTAAAGGCGACATATGCGTTTCCGCCTCCGATATATATGATTTCAGCATAAATATCGTTGTCGTTTTCTATCTCAAGCGGTTTATCGCAGCGCACTTCCCAATCAGTGATGGCGTATGCGTTGTCTTTCTTTGACATTTCATTTATTATTACCGCTAAATACTCTTCTAACACTTTGCGAACTAGTATCGAAGCCCCTACATTTTCTCTTAGTTTGTTAGAAGCGAATATGTATGACTGTATGCCTGTAGTGTCATATACTGCGAATATGCCCATAAATTCCTCCATTTATCCTACATGATATCTATATTGACAAGATATGACCCGAGGTAAAATTCCACTTTAGAAAATTATAAATACTATCTGCTAATGAAAATCAGTTTTACAATGAAGTTGAAGTAGTTAATAGTCAAGATGCTGGTTATCACTTGAATTATATGTTTTCAAAACTTATTGTAATTAGCCGATCTACAGTTGTCAATAAAAGAAGGTTGTTTTTTAATTAATGGCTTAATGGCTAATTGGTTAATTTTGTTTTTCTTTTTTATTATTTGTTTTCTTTTGCCATTTTTGTATTTTTTTATTTTTTCTGTTTTTCTTGATATATTTCGAAATTTATATTATTTTGTAAATGAACAATCATTTTCTCTTTTATAATGTTATGGTAGAATGATATCGATTGGATGCCATTCAATAGCTGAAGGCTGGTGTGATAATGAACGGAAAACAGACAGGTGATTTTAGTTTTTTGCATTTTTCTGATCTGCATTTAAAAGCTAAACCTAATTTTAGAACTGCCTTGGCGAGAAGGCGATTAATTAAATACTTAAAAGAAGAGTCCGATGCCAAACGATTTTATTGCGATTTTATATTTATTACAGGAGATATTGCTTACCAAAACGATTATAGTGGATCAATTGATTTTTTAAGACAACTTTTCGATTCTTTAAATTGGAGTTCTGACAAGTACGATAGAGTTTTTTTTACTGCAGGGAATCACGATGTTGACAGAAACTATCTGCTTAGAAATATCTTGATTAAAAGTATACGAAACAATAATAATAGTCGTGAAGAATTTGAAAAATTGATTGAAGATGCAGAAATTCGTGATGTAATGACTAATAAGGGTATGAAAAAATTTCGCAAATTTCTTGTAGATCATAAATTTATAAATTACCGTAAATTCAATAACATTTCGTATCATTCAATTTATAAGTTGGACAGTTTGAACCTGATTATTATTAATACATGCTTGACATCTTTTGATGATGACGATCCAAATAATATGTTTATTGGTGAACCTGGATTATTAAAAGTATTTGATGAGTTGGATAATGAAAAACCAACAATCGTGCTCGGACATCATGGTAAAGCGTTTTTTCATATGTCTGTGACTAAGTATCTCGAAGATATATTCCGTGACTATTCCGTTGATTTTTACTTATGCGGTCATTCGCATCGTGCAGGATATGAAATATTTAGCCAATCGGCTAAACACAAAGTACATCAAATAACTAGTGGCGGTGGAATAATCGATGGTTATTCTAAATTTACATTCATGCACGGTAGTTATAAAAGTGAGGACAGTTCATTAACGATTCTGCCGTACAGCTACTCTGAAAGTACTGGTCAAATTTGGCATTGCGACAATGGCATTGATGAAGAATTCAATAAAGGCGGTAGATTTCAATTAAGGTATATAAAACCACTGGATACTGGTTATAATGAACTTAATAATGAAAATGACACAAATGATAATGAAGTAAGATACTTTATGAATGATGCTGATAAAACATTTCGATTTTGGAGATACAAACAAAGTGCAATGTTGTATTCTGAAATAAATATACCATCACTAATTTTGTTATATCATATTGCATATTTCGAACCAGACAACATACCAATTCAAATGTTCATTGAAGCAGCTAATGTGTTCCAGGAATCGCTTCAAGTAAGACTTGAGCCAAATGATATTACATCACATCGCGAACTAGTTAAAATTTTAAAAGACAATAAATTAATTAACAAAATACATGATAATGATT
>Ga0099364_10014077_pt1 | contig 10680 bp, 6 predicted proteins | sample TergutTh196P3_FD_73070 | JGI IMG/M metagenome (GOLD analysis project Ga0099364, IMG submission 73070) | Microcerotermes parvus P3 segment gut microbial communities from Pointe-Noire, Republic of the Congo - Th196 P3 | ecosystem: Host-associated > Arthropoda: Insects > Digestive system > Gut ...
GGACGTATTATTGAAAAAACAGGTATTGTCAGTTTTTCATTAACCATTTTTATAAGCGCAAAATCAGGTGTTGTTCCTCCTTCATTGGCACCGACACAAAGTTCTATTCTATCAGCACCCGATTTTTCAGCATTGATTGCTCCCGTAAGTGAAAATACACATATTTCAAGTTTGATTTTTTCTTTTTCCATGCTATTTTTGGGAATAAATATTTTTTTGCTTTAAGAAATTACATCGCCACCTTCACCCCAAAATAAATCATTCGCGGCATTGTCGGTCCGTAGATATAGGTTGCATCTCGCAATGGTCCCTCGTCTATATCTTTTTGGAATTGGTCGAAAATATTTTTCATTCCGCTACTTATTTGCAGGCTAAATTGGTTTGTAATCTGAAAATCGTAAGCAAGGCGCAACCCTGCATCAAAAAATGAAGGTGTCCATTTTTCTGCATCTTTTTCTATGTATCCTTCATAATGTGGATAAAGCATTGAACCTGTATAATTTCCTGTGGCTGACACGGTTAAACGTTTTACAGGAAAGTAATTTAACATCAAGTAGCCGTACTGGTCGGGGCTACGTAACATTATTTTTCCTGCAGGAATTTCAGGCGACCATTCGTGCGGCTCTTTGTAGCGGCTTCGCTGAAATGTAAAACCTACATCGGCAGTAAACCGTGTGGCAATACCTGTTTTAAATTCCAAATTAACGCCTTGCACAACCGCTCCCGATGCATTAGTACGCTCGAATAACAGGTGGTTATTGATGTCAATGCCTCTTTCCTCAAGTACAAATACATCTTTTAAGGTTGTATAAAAGAAATCTATTAATAAATTGGTTTCCACTCGGTTAAATCTCTTGTTCCAATCTACAGAAAAATTGAAACTATTTGAATATTCAGGCTTAAGATTGGGGTCAACAGATATTAGCGCAGCCTCTCCGCCGATGGCACCAATATGCAAGTCTTCCTGAAACACTTGCGGAGCGCGGTATCCACTCGACCAACCTGCACGTAAACCTATTCCCAGAAGAGGAGTATAACGTGCATTTATACGGGGACTGAAAATAATGCCGTCAATCCTGTTGTTTTTGTCTAAACGACCGCCCACAACCAAACTTAAAAGTTGGTTTTTCCACTCGTTTTGGAAAAAAGCACCTGTTGTTTCCGTAAATTGGTCGATAAATCTTTCGTAAGAAGGCATAATGTCTTCGAGTGAATTATTGGTATATTCCACTCCTGCAATGAATTGTGAAGGCATAAACAAAAAATTATCAGCCCAATAGCTATATTGTGAACCCGCAACAAAAGAAAAATCTGTTGAACTACCATAAGCGTCGAGGTCTTGGAATGTACCGAAATAAGTTTCTCGCTTTATGCCTTGCATAGAAGTATATACGCTCAGTTTTTGTTTGTGGTCAACTGAAAAGAGGTCGTAATTTAAGCCGCCACCGTTGATATAATGGCGTAATTCTTCTGTGGCGTATGTTTCGTGGGGCGGTCTATCTAAATTGTCGCCGCCGCGCCGATATTCGTGTATATGATGATATTCGGCGGTCAATCGGGAATAGTCTGTCAATCTGTAATAACCTCTAAATCCGAGTGTTTCTGATTGTGTTTTAGGTGCATCCGTAAAACCGTCTCCGCTACGGTCATAAGGGTCGCGGCTTCGGGCAATACCGTACAAATATACGCCTGCCTTATAATCGTCTGTAACGAAAGAGCCATTGAACGAAGTGTTTACCTCCATCTGACTACCTCCGAATTTATCTCCAAAAAATCCTGTATTGTTTGAAACCATAAAAGTATTTCGCAACGGCTCTTTGGTAATTATATTTACCACGCCACCTATTGCACTCGACCCAAAAAGTGCCGAGCCACCACCACGAATAACCTCTACCCGTTCAATCATTCCCGCCGGAAGTTGCTCTAAACCGTAAACGCCTGCAAGGGTACTGAATATCGGTCGGCTATCTATCAGTATTTGTGTATATTGCCCAGATAATCCGTTAATTTTCAGTTCGGAAGCACCACAAGTGCGGTCATAAGTTTCTACGCGTAGTCCGGGCAAAAAATTCAGAACATTTGCCGTACTTGCAGCACCTGTCAGTTCAAACGACCGAGACGACAGCATATTGACTACCGTAGCCGCTTCTCTGCGATTGGTTTCGTAACGAGATGCCGTAACTACTACATCGGCTAAATCTAATGTCTGCTGATGAATGTCAAATTTCACCTCAATGGTTTTATCGGCAATAATCATAACGATTTGTTCTTCTCTTTCGTAGCCCACAAAAGATGCTACAAGCGTTTGTTCGCCAACAGGTACATTGAGAAGCAAAAAGTGTCCTGTTGCGTCCGTAGTCGTTCCCAGCACGGTTCCTTTGACAGATATCGAAACAAACGGAAGATGTTCCCCTGTCGAACCGTCAGTTACGTGACCCGTAACGTGGGCATCGCTATGTTTACTTTGTGCAAATGATGCAGTTGTACAGACTGCGAATGCGATAATAGCGCATAATAATTTAATTCTCATAATTTTATATCTATTTCTCTCGTATATAAATACCGTTTCCTGTTCCAAACCATACTCTATCATTAGGGTCTTCTTTAATTACCCATACACTCGACCCTCCAAATAGAGATTTGTCGAGTTCTACCCATTGTTCACCAATCCATAAGCCACATACAGACCCAACTCCAAAACACCAAACATTGTCATTTCTATCAATAGTTATTTTGGGACGACCGACAAGGCGAATGTACTCTCCGCAAGTTAATTGAGTTGTATTTTTACCGTCAAAAATAAAAAAATGTGGGGAAGGAGAAACCAAAGTGCGTGATAACGAATAATCAATCGTTCCCCAAAGACGATTATTGCTATCACACTGGATACCACCAAAATAATAAGGTTTAAAACCTAAATTGGTTTCGTCATATACAGTCCATTCGTTATTTGATATTTTTACCAAATATGCTTGATTAACGTAGTCGCTCAATGACAGCCAAATATTATCTGATTTATCAATTACGATGCTTTTTACAGAATTGGTTGGCAACGCGGAATTGTCGGGTGTGTATGCTATCCAATTAGTTCCGTCGTATTTCACTAATCCTCCTTGACGAAATCTGCACGAGGCAAACCAAATATTATTTTTAGTATCAACCGCAATAGCCCAAACAACATCTTCAGGCATTGCTGTGTTTAAAGAATTATAAAGCGTAAATTCTTTACCGTCAAACTTCCACGCTCCGTTTGCACCTATCCAAACGTTGTCATCATTATCAACAGCAATATCCCAAATTACAAAATTTTCAGGAAGCACCGAGTTCTCGGAATTATAAATTACGGTTTCAGTCGTGTTGTATCTGATTAGCCCTTGCCCTTGTGTCCCGACCCACGCATCTCCCTTTGAATCAAAGGCAATCGCATTCACGACATAACCATCCAATACTTTTTGTAACGACCCTAACTCAAATTCTTTTGGTTCTGTTACAGATTTGTCGCAGGAGTTAAAAAAAAGTGCGACACTTAAAAGATAAACTGACATTTTCATTATTTTCTTATTTTTAAACTTAAACGTACATTTTTTTATAATGTTACATGTTTTAGTTTGTAAAGTTTATTCAGCACCTAAAAATGTAAAAAAATAAAAATTATTTTGCTTGTTTTATTTTTTATTTGTACTTTTGTCGCATTAAAACATAAAAAATATTTGAAATATATACAAAGATGAGTTCAATAACCAAACACCACCTCTTCGGAAACTTTGATTTCCCATCAATCGCCCAAAACCCTGACTTTAAGGAAGACAGCGTTAGAGAAGAGATTATACTTCCTATTTTAAAGCAACTTGGATATGAACATCAAAATATAGTTCGTAGCAAAACGCTGAAACATCCTTTTTATAAGATAGGCAGTAAAAAGCGCGAAATAAAACTTATTCCCGACTACTTATTGAAAGTAGAAGAAAACTACGCATGGGTATTAGACGCAAAGTCCCCAAACCAAATCGTTACCGACCACGACAACGTAGAGCAAGTCTATAGTTACGCATCGCACCCCGAAGTGAGAAGCACATATTTTGCGCTCTGCAACGGATTGGAATTTGCGCTCTATCGTAGAGAAATGACAAACACTCCCATTCTATACTTTTGGCTCGAAGAAGTTGAGCATTATTGGGAAAAACTAAAAATGTTTTTGTCGCCGAGTAGTTTTCAGATAGGCAAAAATTTTACTTACGAGACTACCAATGCAACCGCAAGACCAACGAGCTTCGATTATGCAACACGTCCGCTTTTGGAAGAAATTGTTGTAAAAAAACAACAAGCCAAGCGGCATTTTGGAGTTCACGGATATTTTACAAAGCAATCGTGGAACGTAGTTGCTGACTATATTAGGAATTTTAGCAAGCCGGGTGATTTGGTACTTGACCCATTCGGAGGTAGCGGAATTACAGTTATCGAAGCTTTGATGCATAATCGTTGTGGAATAAATATTGACCTTAATCCGATGGCGGTTTTCTTAGTTCAATCGTTGATAGAGCCTGTTAATCAATCAGAATTAGCCGATGCTTTCGAACAAATAAAGACCGAATATCTTAAAAATGAACCTAAAACAGAAGCCGAAATAAAGAAGGCAATCAAAAGGTATCCTCAACCAAAACCGTTGAAATTACCCAAGGGTTCAGACGTAGAAACCGCCGACAAACTTTTTAGCAACAAACAATTAGCACAATTAGGTTACTTGAAACATCTTATACTCAAGCAAAAAGATGAGAATATAAAAAAATCTTTATTGCTAATGTTTTCGGGACTTGTGTCAAGGGTTAATTTAACATATCATACGGGGAAAAGTGCAAAGGGAAATAGTGTTGCAGGTGCTAATGCAGCCGCATTTCAGTACTATCGTTATAGAATAGCTCCAAGACCAACTGAAATTGATACAATGAAATTTTTTGAACTTCGCTATAAAAGTGTTGTTAATGCCAAAAAGGAGATGGAATATTTTATCAACGACCAAACCATTTCCAACGCCCAAATTATCAAAGGCACAGCAACAAACCTAAATTTTTTGCCAAAAGAGAGTGTTGATTATATTTATACTGACCCCCCGTATGGTAAAAAAATCCCGTATCTTGATTTATCTGCTATGTGGCACGCTTGGTTAGACTTAAAAGTTACAGAAGACGATTATCAGTTGGAGGCAATTGAAGGCGGCGAGCGTAATAAATCCAAACAACAATATAACCAACTTATATCAAAAAGCATACAGGAAATGTACCGCGTTTTGAAGTACGACCGTTGGATGTCTTTCGTTTTTGCTCACAAAGACCCTGAATTTTGGCACTTAATAATAGATACTGCCGAGAGTTGCGGTTTTGAATATATCGGCGCAGTTCCCCAGAAGAACGGACAAACAAGTTTTAAGAAACGTCAAAATCCATTTACAGTTCTAAGCGGACAACTTATTATCAATTTCCGCAAAGTACGCAACCCAAAGGCAATACTGAAAGCAAATCTCGGAATGGACATCGCACAAATCGTAATGCAAACAATAGAGGGAATAATAGCAAAAAACAACGGCGCAACATTGGAACAAATTAATGACGAACTAATTATCAAAGGTTTAGAATTAGGATTTTTAGATTTATTAAAAAAAGAGTACTCCGACCTGACCCCAATTTTGATGTCCGATTTTGATTATGACAATGACACTGAACTATTTACAATCAAAAAAGATAGAAGTTTTAAAACACAAATTGACGTAAGGCTACGCATAAAGTATTATCTAATAAGTTATTTGCGCCGAATGGAACGTGAAAACAAAATTTCTACTTTTGACGAAATAATTTTGTATATAATGCCTTTGCTGAAAAATGGAGAAACACCTGAAAATCAGACTGTTTTGAATGTATTAAATGATGTTGCTGATAGGATTGGGTTAGATAGTTGGAGATTGAAACGGGAGGGGGAGGCGACTTTGTTTGAATGAAATTTTTTAAAAAATGTAACTATTCAACTAAAAAGTATTATTTTTGCAAAAATTTTTAAGATAAAGAATTAATAAATAAATTAGTGGATACAAGCAAATTCATAAACTCTATCATACCCGGAAATTACTTTCTGACAAAGTCCATGGAATTATCAAAAGTCAATACGTCAGGCACTTTGTGGTACACGAAAAAATTTTTGGTCTATTATTATTATATTTTTCTTTCGGACAATATTGTGTTTCGCAAAGATGTAACGGTTATTCGTAAAATTTTTGATGAATACATAAGGTCTTTGCCCTGTGAAATACATGAAGAAGCAACAAATTTTTTCTACTCTGGTTATGAAAGTGCTGATTTAAGAAACTTTAAATTTAAGATGTTCAATGATTTTGCAGGTACAAAAAAATTTGAAAACATTAACGAAAAGAACGATTACTATGAAATGGCAAAAAAATATTATTTTGCTTTTTTGATGGAATCGGGTGGCCAATCAGGAGTTAAGGCATACATTAAGGAAAAATTATATGGAAACGATTTTTGTTTTTCACAGTTAGATAGTACAATATCAGAGTATTACGGAACACAAAAGTACAATCATTCTCAAATAAAAAACGATTATATGGCTTTTTTGAGAAATGAAAGACAAATTCTGTTTTATTATGGCTTTTTTCACTCAAAATCAAGTGGTAGCACCGATAAAGAATTTAGCAGTTTAACTCCAATCGGCGAACTAGCATTAAAAAGTAATTTTTTTGAACTTCTTGCTATTTGGGAACATCAAAAATTTAAAATGATTTCTCAACCCGTTACCGTTGATATTCAAAATATTTCAGGGCAACAAATTGATTATAAAAATTTTAAAATAAATCTAAATCCCTATTTGACTATCCTTCAATGGTTAAGTGTTAAGTCTCAATTTTCAAATGACGAGTACCAATATATCATTTCAAGACTTTCCGAGCCAATATCTGATATCAAAATAATAGATAATTTGGCTGCTGATATAGAAAAAATAAGTAGTAAAATTCACTCTTTTTACAGACGAGCAGACGTGGCAACCGAAGATTTTCAAAAAGAATTGAAAAAATATTTGTTGGGAATTCGTTCCGACTTTAATTATGATAAAAAAAGCAATCCGCTTGGGCTTTGCAAAATGTCAAATTCAAATGTTGATGTTCAAAATGATGAAATTTTGAAAGATTTAATCGGATTATATTCAATTTTGTCTGATTATAAAACAATAAAATATACCGAACTTTTTGAAAATTGTCAAAATGAAATCCGTAGGCAATATAAATGTTCTTTAGAAAACAAAAGGTATTTAATTGATGGAAAAATCAAAATAGAATGGGATATGTATAACATTCACACCGAGTTGCCCGTTTTGTTGTCTATTCTGATTTTTATTGCCCAAAACATAACAGAACAAAAATTTAATATAAATTCAATAGTTTCTTTTGCAGAAACTTTGCGCACAAAAATGCCTAATATTCTAAATTCATTGGGCTTATTTGCCAAACAATCTTTGATAAAAGAACTAAAATCATTACATAATGCTTTAGAAAGCAATAATTTTGAAAATTATTTACATATTGACAGGTCACGATATGATTTATCAGTTGAAAAATACAGATTTGACAGTTCCATCGACTTAAAAACAAAAATTGAGTATCAGTCAAACTTGCCAACCATAATCATTGACGGTATAAAAAAACGAAACCACTCATTAATACAACTTATCAGGGCGTATAATAACCAAAATTTCGCTTGTGAAAAAATACTAAATTGCGAATGTTGCGGACAGCAAACATTTATTACTTTCAACGACGATTCTTATTTAGAGTATCATCACTTAATTCCGTTCAATGTTTACGACGGACCCGACCATTATTTGAATATTTACGCTTTGTGTCCTTTGTGCCACCGAAAATTACATTATATCAAACTTAATAGAAAAAAAGAACTCTATAACCAAATATCAATCAATAATTACATAAAAAAAACGATTGAAGAGCGGCTTGTCAATCTATTTCATGCTAAAAAACTACGCTCATACCAGTTAGAATTTTTATTGTCTGACTACGCAATAACTCAAAATGAATACGATAACATTATAAATTCATGAAACTTTTTTCTCAAAATATGGACAAATTTTTAAATAAAGTAATTCACGGAAATTGTGCAGCAATTCTATCGGAATTTGAAGGCAATTCCATTGACCTTGTTGTAACAAGCCCTCCTTATGACGACCTGCGCGACTATACACAAGAAACACCGTGGACTTTTGATTTGTTCAAAAAAATCGCAAATTTATTGCTTAAAGTTATGAAAAAAGGAGGCATTGTGGTCTGGGTCGTGGGCGACAAAGTTACAAACGGTAGTAAGACACTAACAAGTTATAAGCAAGCACTCTATTTCCAAGAAATCGGTTTTAACATCTTTGATGTAATAATTTATGAAAAAGCAGGTTCCGGTCCTCCGCACAAAAACAGATATTTCAACAGTTTTGAATATATGTTTATTTTGTCAAAAGGGCAGCCTAAAACAATTAACATTCTGAAAGACAAGAAAAACAGATGGGCAAACTCTTCTACTTATACCAACGTTACGCGTAGAGAAAAAGATGGCACATTGACAGACAAAGGAAAAAAAATTGTAAATGAATACGGAACACGTACTAATATTTGGAAATACAACAACGGCAAAGGATTTACAACAAAAGACGAAATTGCATATTTACATCCTGCAATATTTCCTGAAAAACTCGCCGAAGACCATATTTTATCGTGGTCAAATGAAGGCGATATTATTTTAGATCCTTTTGGAGGCAGCGGAACAGTTGCCAAAAAAGCAATCGAACTTAAACGAAATTGGATATGCATCGAGATTTCAAAAGAATATTGCAACGTGGCAGAAAAAAGAATAAATAATACTTTATGCAATACGGAACGGCTATTATAAGGGACAATATCCCATACGCTCAAAAAACATTGTTACGAATTAAAAATCAAATTGCAGAGTCGGGTAATGTTTTTGTTCTAATTAAAAATGAATATGACGATAATTACAATATTATTAATGATTTTTTGGATGTTATTGAATACAGCGAAAAGATAGGTTACGCTTACATAAATACGATAGTTGTTCCAACAAAAGAGAAGTTAGATGTCGAATTGCCCGACAATGTTTTGTATATTGTTTGGATGGTAAAAGATAGGCAAAAAATGTTTTTCAATAAAGATTCTTTGCGGGAAAAGCATATTTGGAAAGATGTTGAATGGGGTAAACGTGAAAAAAATTACAACCCCAAAGGAAAAGACCCCGGCAATGTTTGGATACCAACCAATGATGATGGAAAAGCAAATATTACGGAACATATTTTACTTAAAATACCTGAAATTATTGAAAAATTGTATAATTGTGCTAATCAAAATATACTTAAAACTCTTTTTATATCAAATATTTATAGTGATATTGAGCTTTGCAACGAAAATATGCAATTTGAATACTCCAAAAACGAAATTAAAAAATATTCTTTTCCTTCACAAAAAGCGCAAATTGCTTGCGAACCCCAACCAAAATATGGAAATAGTTTATTTTCAAAAATTATTTGGGGGACTTCAGAAAATATGAAAGAAATTATTAATGAAACAATAGATTTAGTGGTTACCTCGCCTCCTTATTGGGATTTAAAAAATTATTTCAAAGAAGGACAAATTGGTCAGGAATCATATCAAACCTATCTGGCAAGAATGTACAAAGTATGGAACGAATGTTTCGATAAATTGACAAAAAACGGCTCTTTGTGGATTAATATAAATATTCGTGTAAAAAACAACAAAACAATTCTTTTACCAAAAGATTTTGTAAATCAATGTAAAAAAATAGGATTTTATTACAAAGGAATTTTGATTTGGCATAAATCTTCAGGAATCCCAACGCACGACAAAAATATCGTTGACAGGCACGAATACGTTCTTGTTTTCTCAAAAAATAAACACTTAAATATCAACGAAAAAATAAATTCTTTCTCTGATTATAGAAATAAAAACATAAATGGAGGTCTTTTTTGGAACATTAACAGAAAAGCGGGTAGCGTTGGCAATGATTTTATTCATCCCGCAATATATCCTAATGAACTAGTATCTAGGATAGTAGAAATATGCACAAAAGAAAACCAAACGGTTTTAGACCCTTTTCTTGGTAGCGGAACTACCTTAATTGCCTCTGTTATATCTGATAGAAATTGTTATGGATACGAATATAATGAAGGGTTTAAAAATTTGATATTTAGTAGAATCAACAATGAGGTTGGATTAATGAAAAATTTAAAAATTTTTCAAATTCAGTCCGCTTAGCATCGGTAACAATTTTTTTTTAATAAAAAAAATTATACAAAATAACAATATGAAACCCCAAATATTTGAAAATATTGACTTTAAGTCAATCGCGCAAAACCCTGACTTTAAAGAAGACAGCATTAGAGAAGTAATTGTTCTTCCTATTTTGAAACAACTTGGTTATGAACAGCAAAATATTGTTCGTAGCAAAACGCTTAAGCACCCTTTTTTGAAAATCGGAAGTAACAAAAAGCGTGAAATTAAACTTATTCCCGACTATATTCTTAAAGTAGAAGATATTTATGCATGGGTTTTAGACGCAAAATCTCCGAATCAAAGCGTAACTGACT